>ERZ724521.1099-NODE-1099-length-12045-cov-4.439450_pt1 | contig 12045 bp, 12 predicted proteins | sample MGYA00376054_ERZ724521 | MGnify/ENA primary metagenome ERZ724521 (study PRJEB28724, sample SAMN07190883) | activated sludge metagenome | isolation source: activated sludge of sewage treatment plant in Hong Hong | place: Hong Kong | collected 2016-03-17 ... | reverse complement strand
AGCGCCGCTTGCGGCGCTCCGCTGAATTTGATGGTAGCCTCAGAGAAGACCATGGTCCCAACAATCGTCCGCGATGGATCCTTCCGGCTCTTATTCTTTTTACGCGAAGAGCCGAGAATGCATGTGCATGTCGCTCACCCGGACGGAGAGGCGAAGTTCTGGCTGGAACCAGGGGTGCATTGGCTGGACACACCGGTCTGTCACAGAAGGAGCTGTCAGGAGCCGAAGACATTGTTCTCCGTCATTTTCACGAGATCATCGATGCCTGGAACACGCACTTTGGCGGTTGACGTCACGCACATCTCAAAGCATGGCGTCTGGTTGTTGCTTGAAGATGAGGAACTCTTGCTGCCGTTCTCCCACTTCCCGTGGTTTCGTCAAGCCACGGTGGACCAGCTTTGCGATGTCGAGTGGCCCACCCGGGATCATCTTTATTGGCGCCAACTGGATGTGGATCTGTCAGTCGAGTCCATTCGCAATGCGGAGCGCTTTCCTCTCGTTTCAAAGGCGTCGGCTAACACTGCGCTCCAGACGGACACGCCGCAAGCGGCGCGTCCCTGAGCTTCACGTTGAACGAAAGCGCTCCGCGCCGGCAGCGTGTTCGGATCTGACCCGAATGGCACTGTTCTGAAGGGGATTGACATGCGTGCCGTTCGCCCTGTGTCCCCCGGGCGAAATGCTTGAGGAAGAATTCCTGAAGCCTCTCGAGCTGACAAAGTACCGTCTGGCAAAGGACATCGGTGTGCGAGCTCAACGGATCGGAGAGATCGTTACCGGTAAACGTTCCCTCACCGCTGACACCGCCTACGCCTTTGCCGATACTTTGGCTTGAGCGATGGGTGGTGGCTTCGTGGCCAGGTTGCCTACGATACAGCCGTCGCGAGAGAGTCCCTTGAAGAGGATCTGGCGCGCATCCATAGGTGCTCGCTTCTGCCGGCGTACAGTGTGCGGTTTGATCCGCCGCTCGAGCGGACAGCCCACGGCCGGCCTCGCCGTCCGCGGGCTGCCGCTTGGGGGTCGAGGCCGCCAGGGCTTGGCGCGTCGGCGAGGCGCCGAAATCAGCGTCCCGGGTTTGCCGCAATCCGGCGCCCCGCTTGACTCCGGTGATGTTGCCGCGACGACGCGAAAGTCTCTCGTGCCCCCCAACAGCGCGTCGGAACCTGCGCGCGGCTTGACCCAAGCCGCGCGACGCATACAATCCCCATGAGTGCTGCCGTCGAGGCGCTTTCGTCGAACGAGGTTTATCTGCCGCAGATGCGCCAGAGCTCGGACCGGGTGCTTTCGATGCGGCAGACAAACGCTCGTCGTTTATTCGTCCAATAGAAGAATGCGCACACTCATGAAGAAAGCACTGCTCGTTATCGACTTGCAGAACGACTACTTCTACTTTGTCAGATTAGTGCCCCGAACGATGCTGGTGGGGTAATGCCTTGTTGTTCATAGCGTTGCTTGGTGGCCTGGAACCGTCGTCGGTGACGCTGTGCGATGGAATGGACCAGGTCATCGTCGGAGCCGATCTTTGGGGGGAGTTTGTGGCGCAGCATGGCGACGATATCAAGGCAGGACAAGAAGCGATGGGAGTCACGCAGCGCCAGGCGTTCCTTGGCCAGGAAGAGATGAGCGACCAGCACCAGCGCCATGTGGTGGTGCCAGGCGAGCCAGCCACGCACCTGATAATCGGCCATGCCGCAAGCGCTCTTGGCGTCTTCGAAGGCGCGTTCGACGAAATGACGCGAGGCTTGCATCGTGACCAACTGGCGCAAGGAGGCCGACGGTTTGGCGTTCGACAGGCAGAATTTGAGCTTGTCGCCGCCCATTTCGCGCCGGACCAGCAGGTGCCAGTGGCTCGCTCGCATGGCCTTGCCGTCCCAGACGAAGAGGCGCCGCGTCAGGAAATCGGCGACGACCTCGCCCTTCTCCCCGTCGCGCAGCTTCATCCGACGCCAGGCACCCGGCGGCTGTGCAGTCGCCCAGGCGGTCACGATTTCGGAGGGTACCTCGGTCACCGGACGGGTAGGCGCCCGGCCTTTCCCGTGACGCTGCAGCACCGTCGGCGCCGGATCCTGAAGATAGACGCGCTGATCGGAATGCACCTCGATCAGAAAGCGCTCCCCATCGTCGTCGAGTTCGGTCAGGAACCACGGCAGGTGCCCGTAGCCGCCATCGGCGGCGACCCAATCGAAGGAGAGACCGTTGCGCCGGGCGCGGCGAATCAGGCCGAGAGCGATTTCCGCCTTACTCCGATAGATGCGGGCTTCTTCCGGAATGCCCGCTTCAATGCAGCGCTCGCTATGGGCCACCCAGGCTTTGGGGAGAAACAGTTCGGCATCGATCAGGCAAGCCGTCTCGCCGTGCGCCAGAGCGGCGAAAACCCCGATCTGACAGTTATCGACTTTGCCCATCCGGCCATTCCATTGCCGGGCAACCCCGGCAGAACACTCGCCCTTCTTGGCGAAGCCGCTCTCGTCAATGATCAGCGCCCGGCCGCCCCTCGGGAAGTGGGCTTGCGCTTCGACGGCGACTTGCCGGACCACGCCGGCGTGCTCCCAATCCGAAGCGCTCAGCATGTGGTGCATCCGCTGGTAGTCGCTGCCCGCGACGACGTCGGCCATACGTTCCAGGTTGCGTCGTCGCGCCTGATAGAGGCCACGCAGATAGCGCATCGCCCCGTCCTCGACACTTCGCGTCGAAGAGCGGAACAACTCGCGGAATGGGGAGAAGTGCACCTCAAGCCTGTCGGTGACCGTAGCGACCAGGGAGGTAATGCAGTTGACATATTGAGGCCACCATGGACAAGGAAGACCTCATAAGATTGTTGAAAAACAATGGATTATATTATAGCACATGACGTCAGCAGATGATTGATCGGGAATCTGACAAAGTAGAACTACTTTCCAGGCGGATTGTTTCCCTTGTGGAACACTCAGAAGACACTCGCGGCGACAAGGGATGCAGTCGCCCGCGCTCGTGCAGCAGGCATCGTGGTGGTTCTCATCCAGCATATTGCCGACCCGGAAGCTGGTATCGCCCCGTTCTTCAACGCCGGGACGGAAGGCGCAATGATCCATTCCGAGATTGTGGCGGCGGCTCCAGACGCCCCGGTAGTGATCAAGCACTTCGCGGACAGCTTCATCAAGACGGATCTCGAGGATGTTCTCTCCGCGCATGGCGTGGGTGAACTCCTTGTTTGTGGAATGATGACGCAGAACTGCGTGACGCACACGGCAATCTCGAAGTCTGCCGAGAAGTATCGGGTGTCCATTCTGACTGACTGTTGCACCACCGTCAGTGAGCCAATCCACCTGATTGCACTTCATGCCGTGTCCACACGGGTGGCTTTGGTCAATTCGAAAGATGCGATCTGAGCCGAACCAGATCACTGGAACGAACGCGGCCGAGCCACATCGGTTTTCAATCGGGATGACACACGCCGCGCGATGGTCAGATTCGTCGTTAGGCATTCTGGAGGACCATGTCTTCTCGAACCATCAAGGTTGCCGCCATTCAGTTCCGGGCTGATCTCGGTGATATTCCGAATAATTTGTCGCGCGCCGAATCGTTGGTTTCGAAGGCCGCGGCGCAAGGTGCGCGCATCGTCCTGTTACCGGAGCTTGCGCCCGGTGGCTATGTCCTTACCGAAGAAATCTGGAATACCGCAGAAACCATGCAGGGACCCAGCGTGGCCTGGCTCAAGGCCACTGCAAGGCGCCTGAAAATCTATCTCGGGATGAGTTTCCTCGAGGCCGAGGAAGCAGACTTCTTCAATAGCTTCGTCCTGGCTACCCCAGGTGGTGAGATTGCCGGTCGTGTGCGGAAGAATCCTCCGGCATCCGCCGAGGCGTATTTTTCCAATGCGGGAAACGATGAGCATTTCATCGACACGGACGTCGGGCGCATTGGTGTCAGCATCTGTTATGAGGCGCTCCTGTATGAGTGTCTGGCCGAGCATCAACGAAACCGTATCGACCTCCTGTTGATACCCATGTCGGCAGGAACACCCACGCGGACTTTCCCGATCCGCAAGAAGGATTGCATCGCTTACGACAGGATGCTGCTTGGCTTGGCGGCGAATCATGCCAGTGCACTGGGTGTACCAACGGTCATGGCCAACAAGTGCGGTCCGCTGGTAACGGCCATGCCGGCGGGCTTGCCATTTCAAGACACGTGCTTCCCTGGGCTATCGACAGTTGTCGCAGCGGATGGCCGGGTCGCCTGCCAATTGAGCAACGAAGAAGCCGTCGCCATCGCAGAGGTGGAACTCGACCCAACGCAAAAGGTGAGGAGCGCTCTCCGACCGTTTGGTCGCTGGGCATTGCCGGTTCCGTGGTTCAGTTTCTTCTTTCCATTGGCCGCATTCTTTGGGTCTCGCATCTACTTGAGGAGCAAAGTGCGTGCAGAACGTGCCTTGGCGCTGAGCCGAAGTACGGCTGAGCCGTCACTCCACGGGACGCTTCGCGACAAGGCCGCATCGCGCGCATGAGTTCTCACGTTGGCCGTCGCGCAGACATCAAGGCAGTCAAAGTGCACGGACAACGTTGCGTTGGCATCATGGCAGAAGACATCGATATCGCAATCGAGTCGTTCACTGAACCTGCTCTTCCACTGCGGCGCGATACTCGTCGGCAGGGTGGCGCGCTATGGAAACCTGTATCGTTGCTGCCACATCCGGGGTCCCGAAAGAATTTTCATCGGGCTGGCCCAACGGCTCGGGCAGCAGACTGCCCGGTAGGATCCCATGGGAAGAAGCCGCGGAGAACCGCAGAAGTGGCGTCAGACAACGCCATGCGGCGGACGGCGCCGCACTTCGTCGCTGATGCGGGGCGCTGGGCGGCAGCACCGATTGCCTGCGACCTGTTGATGGAGAATGACCTATGAACTCGTTAAGTGTCAGTCAGCATGACGGCGTTGGCCATATCACTTTGCATCGGGTCGGCGCGCTCAATGCGCTGAGCCGCGAGTTCTGCCAAGAGATCGATGCCGCGCTGCGCGACCTGGACAATACAGAGGAGATTCGCGCGATCCTCGTTTCGTCGGCACTGAGGCACTTCTGCGCCGGCGCGGACATCCGGGAAATGGCTGAGATGACCGCTGAAGAGGCAACTGCAAGCCAGTTCACCGGCTGCGTCTCGGTCTTGCCTGACATTGCGAAGCCGGTAATCGTTGCAGTCAATGGCCTGGCTGCCGGCGGTGGGTGTGAATTTGTCGAGATGTGCGATATCGTCATCGCGGCTGCCACGGCGAAATTCTGCCATCCGGAAATCTCCTTGGGGGCAATGCCCGGCGCTGGTGGAACGCAGCGACTCTCCCGGGCTGTCGGCAAGCACATTGCAATGGACTTGCTCCTGACTGGCCGGGCGCTGAGTGCAGACGAGGCTCTCGCCGCCGGCCTGGTTTCCCGAATCGCGCCAGACGAACAACTCGAGGAAGTTGCGTTGGCTGTCGCAAGGCAAGTGGCGTCCTTTTCCGGCCCGGTTGCTCGTCGCATCAAGGCCTCGGTCAACGATACGCAAGTGAACCTGGAGGCAGGATTGATCGCCGAGCGTGATCGTTTTCACCGTTGCTTCAAGGAACACGATTTCCGCGAAGGAGTGAGCGCATTCATGGAGAAGCGGAACGCCCACTTCCTGCATCGATAGACGATTCGATCCTGTTGGCGAGCAATTCAACTCGGATATGATTGACGCAAGTGCCGAATGGCAGTTCATTCCTCCGGACCTTCCGCTCAAGGCCGCGGCAGGCGGGGGAATGCAAACGCTCGGCGACAGGAGCGTTTCGCTGCGGAGCAAGTCATGACCAAGACCACATCGACCTACTGGAACGTATTCGAGCCGTCGAATCGGAGTCGCTGGACACCGATCGAAGGACTTGAGCAAATGGCCGAAGAACTCACACTGAGCCTCGATCCGGTCACGGGGGAATACACCAGGCTGACGCGCTTTCTTCCTGGGGCGGATACCAGCGCCTTTGGTGGGAAAACGCACGCGTACCCGGAAGAGGTTTTCGTTGTCAGCGGTCGCCTCTACGACAAGGCATTTGCTCTGTGGCTCGAAGCCGGACATTACGCCAGCCGTCCCGCTGGCGAACTGCATGGTCCGTTCCTGACCGATGTCGGATGCGTGGTTCTGGAAGTGTCGTTTCCCATGCGCACGGGCAATGACCTTGTCGCGCGAGATTGACAGCAGTGGACCCGGCGCGATCGGCGCGCCGCCGGGAGGGGAAGTCAGGCGGAAAGTGCGCTACAGCCGACTCCCGCTGTGTCCCCTGCTCCTCTTCGCGGCAGTGGCCAGTGCCGAATCTCTGCCGAAAGAGGCTCTCGCAACCGTGAAGCAAGTGCACGACGCCAGCGCCAGGAAGGACCTCGGGGCGCTGTCAGCACTGATGGCCCACGAATTCACATGGAGCTTCGGTGGCGATGCCAGCGCGGAGCAGGCGTTGCAGGACTGGAAATCGCACCCTGCCAGGCTTGCCACTCTCGCCCGGCTTACTGCCGGCCCGTGTGCTGTGGTGCAGCGTGGCCTGATTCAGTGCCCACCGGCAGACACCATGAACTACCGGGCAGGCTTCCGGCAGTTTCCGCAAGGCTGGCGCATGGTCTACTTCGTTGCGGGGGATTGAATGGCGGATGCCAACGAGCTGCCCGATGCGTGCGTCAACAGGATGGCAGGACGCCGGCCATCCTGGTTCGCTCCATTGCGCTTCGGCGTCCGTGATGTGCGGCGTTACCGCCGGCAAGTAAAGTGACAGATATCGTCCTGACACTGATCCACGGTACTTGGGCGCGGCACGCACCGTGGACGCTACCAGGCTCGCCATTGCGCAAGGCGCTTGCCGATCGACTGGGCGACCGGATCACGTTTGAAACTCTGGAGTGGTCGGGAGCCAACACGCACCGCGCACGGCGAGAGGCGGCACAGAAACTGCGTGCGCAACTGAAGGATTCGATAGCCGATCATCCACTCGCTCGCCATTTCCTCGTGGCGCACAGCCATGGCGGCAATGTCGCGCTGTACGCAATGGCCGATGCCACCCTGCGGCAACATGTGGACGGAATCGCCTGCCTCAACTCGCCGTTCCTGTGCGCCCTCAAGCGCAACACCAAGCAATTCATGCTCGAGATTTTTGCGTGGATGGCAGCCTACTTCGTGTTGCTCTTCATGGCCTACGCAGTCTTCCACGTGCTCGCCCCTCTGAGTACGGACCCAGACCTGCAGCACTTGGGTCTGCTCGCCCAGATCGGTATTGGTCTCGGCTTTGCCGCCGCGTTGATCCTGCTGATCTTTCTCGTGATCGTTCCTGGGCTGATGTATGGCCGTACGCTCGAAGAGCGCGTGGCGTCCTGGGCTGCGGCCCGCCGCTCAGCAATCTCGCAGGACATGATCCTGCCGCCAAACCCCGATGTGCCAGTGTTATGCGCCTGGACAGCAGGTGACGAGGTAATTTCCTCTTTCGGTCTGCTCGATGCGCTGGCCAATCTGCCCTATCTCGCGCTGAGCTTCGTGGGTTTGCTCTTGTCATTCGTGGTGAGCTATGGACTGCAGGCCTTTGGGGTATTTCCGTCGCTCTTTACGGTGCCGCTCGTCGACCCGACGCTGACCCCCTTCGTTCGCCTTCTGGTCCGGTTCGTGTTGGACTACCCGATCTCGACGGGTATCTACATGCTGGCTCTGCTTGTCGGCTTGTTCTCCGCGGCCGTGCTGGTGAACCTGATGTTTCGCGTATTGCCAATGGGCATCGGTTTCGACAAGCTGGTCGACAGCCTGTTCGTCCGCTTGAGCGTCACGGTGACGCCGGTAACCAGCAACCATGTCGAATTCCTGGATATCGAGTCGGAGCATGGTTTTCTCGGGCATTCCAAAGCGTACAGTGACGCCGCCGTTCTCGCGGAACTTGCGCGATGGATCTCCGCCCGTTCGACCAGGCCAGAGTGAATCGGTGCCGCTGCTTCCAGCCACCGAGGATCGACAGCATGATCGTGAAGGCCGTCGGTGGCGTGGGGAAGACCGATACGCTGTTTGACAGTCCGGTCATCCGGCCGGCGCCGCTGACGCCGGATATCGCAAGAGCAGTCCTCACGGGAGAGGATCCCGCGCATCCGACCTTGAGGGAACTGATGGCGCCATTTCCGGTGACGTCGTAGAGACGGAGGGCACGGCTTGTCAGTACCGCACCTGCAATGCCTCACATAGAAACTTCATGAAGGGGGTGGCGACGGCAAACCGAGCCCCGGCCAACTGCACAAAATCGCGATCGATTACCTCGTCCAGAGACAATGCCGCTATGGCGACATAGTCTTTCCGCTTCAAGTCTTCAATCGCTGCATGATCGGCCTGGTATCCGCGCGGAGGTCGCGTCAGACTCGCCCCCGAGTGTGTCCATTTTTCGCAGAAGCTGCCGTGGTCGCGAGCCGAAAACCATTTTTCCGGCGCACACGCAATCCAGTCACGAATGCGCGCGAGCGAGTTCGTATCCGGATGCCAGCAGCCGACGGCCAGGAAGCAGTCGTTGCCGGCGATATGCACATAGAATCCCGGCGCATGCACGTCATTGCCGCTGGCGTGGCGAAACTGGATTCCGATGTTGGTCTTGTACGGGGTCTTGTCGCGGGAGAAACGCGTGTCGCGGAAAATCCGCATCAGGGAGCCCCCAGTCTTGCGCGCGTCTGCGCGGAAGTGCGGCGCAAACGAATGCAGGACCGGTGACATTTCCGAGATGAATGCCAATGCTGGCTCACGCACCAGTGCTTCGTAGCGTGATCTGTTCTCCTCAAACCAGATCCTGTTGTTGTTGGCTGCGAGGTCGTCGAGGAACTTGATGCTGGCTGTAGTGAACATGCGGTCAATGCGAGGTGTCGTCACAGCAATGAGCGATCGCGTGCAACAGGGCGGCGCGTCTTGCGGTGAGAGCGTCGGGGCGGTGTCCCGAAAGATCGATGCCATCGTACCAAGGTAGCGTCCTGCGTGCCACCACATGCCGTGGAAAGTCGGTGCAGTTGAATCGTCCGAGCCTCAATTCACGCCTGTACGACTTCGAGACCGCAACACCGATTCCCACGTACGTCGCCCGGTCCAAGGACGTGGCGAACGGCTTCACCGCGTTGTGCCAGGCAATCTGGCCCTGTCAGGGCGCTCCAGGTCTGGGTCGGACGCGTCTTCTCTGGCGCCGTTGTCGCCTAAGCCGCAGTGCCGGCACCGACAGGCCAGGGCAATCCGCCTTGCGCACGTGGCGCTGCTGGTCCATCATCCGGCACATGGGCGAGGCATCTTTCCGCAGTCGGCGCCCAGGTCTGGAGTCGGCCATCACAACCACCCGGGAGACAGTCATGCGCATAGATGAGATGATCGCGGCAGTGCAACAGGAGCTTGGCGTCGAGGTCGATGGAAAGGCGGGCCCACAGACTTGGGGAGCCATATACGAGCGCCTTGTCAAGAAGGAAATAGACGGCCAAAAGCCGTGTGATGCGCTGGCATTGGTGGATTCGCGCAGCGAGAAGGTGATCGCGACGCTGCTGCCGGAAGTGCGGCCGATTGCTCGAATGCTGGTGCAAAAAGCTTCGGCCGCAGGCATCGCGATAAAGATCATCAGCGGTTTGCGAACCTACGAAGAACAGAATGCCCTGTATGCCCAGGGGCGAAGCGCCCCCGGAAATATCGTCACCAATGCCCGCGGCGGATACTCCAATCACAACTTCGGCATCGCGTTCGATGTAGGAGTATTCGAGGGCAACCGCTACCTGCCGGATTCCCCGAAGTACAAGGCGGTGGGCGCCCTGGGAGTGGATCTCGGACTGGAATGGGGAGGAAGCTGGAAGACCATCGTCGATCAACCCCACTTTCAATTGCGACCGACGTGGGCTGCCGGCATCACGGAAAAGCAGATGCTCGCGGAACTCCGTTCGCGGCATGACAGCGGCCAACCGGTGTTTGCCTGACAGTCGGCCGCCTCCGGGCCACGTCGTCTGATATTTCAGGAGAACTTCATGAGAGCGGTTCTTGCAATTTTCGGATTGCTTCTCCTGGCTGGCTGTCTTGGCATGCCGGCAACGGTTCAACCCGTCGGCAATTTCCAGTTGGATAGATACCTGGGGAAGTGGTATGAGATAGCGAGGCTGGACCATTCGTTCGAGAGAAACATGGACCAGGTGACCGCTCAATATGACCTGAACAGCGATGGTACCGTTGCCGTCATCAACCGAGGCTTCCTGCGCACGGAAGGCATATGGAAGGAAGCGAGGGGCAAGGCGAAATTTGTCGGTTCCCCCTCCGAGGGATACTTGAAGGTGTCTTTCTTCGGACCGTTTTATGGTTCGTATGTGATCTTTGCTCTGGACCACGAAGCATACCAATATGCATTCATTTCCGGGCCGAATGCGGAGTATCTCTGGCTGTTGTCGCGAACGCCGACCGTGCGGCCGGAAGTGATGCGGAAGTTTCTTGAGCTGGCGAAGGAAAAGGGTTTCGACACGGAGAAGGTGATTCATGTCAGGCAGGGAAGTGGCTGACACTGCGCTGCAGGCGCGACGGTCGTGACGGCCGCGGTGCGGGCGTAGGGGTCACAGCGAACAACCATGTGCGGCAGATACGTCACCCCCGACGAACGAGAGCTGGAGAGTTGCTTCCAGCTCCGCCGCCACCATTGGCAGGGCTGGATTGCGCGTTACAACGTCGGGCCAACGACGCCCGTTCCCCTGGTCTACATGCCGCAGGCGGAGGTGCTGGGCGACATCGCTCGCTGGGGGCTGATCCCGTCCTGGTGGAAGAAGGAAGCCCCGCCCACCGTGACCTTCAATGCCCGGAGCGAAGAGGCGGCAGCGAAGCCAATGTGGCGTCACGGCATTCGGTCGGCGCGCTGTCTCATGCCCGCCAAGGGCTGGTACGAGTGGAACGAGAACGAGTCCGTGCTGACCGGGTCTGGCGCCAGGGGCCATCAGCCGTATTACTTTCACTGCCCCGACGCGGAGGTGCTGGCCATCGCCGGCCTGTGGTCGCGATGGCGGGCGCCAGACGGCTCCGAGGTTCTGTCCTGCGCGCTTCTCACCAAGGAGGCGAGCGCTGCCGGCATCGCTGCCATTCATCAGCGGATGCCCGTCGTCCTTGATCCGTCGCACTTCGAAGAATGGCTCTCGCCGCGGAGCAGCGCCAGGGATGTCGAGGCAATGATCGCCGGCTCGCGCGCGGACTTCGTTGCCCACCGCGTAAGTACCAGGGTGAACAGCGTGCGCAACGATTCGCCGGAACTGATCGAGGAACTGCCGGCGCCTTAGGCAGGCAGGCGTGCTGCGCCGCGTTAGCGGAGCGGATGCTGCTTGGTCGCGTCGCGGATCGCTCTGCCGGCGGCGTCTTCCGTGTCGAGCGGCGATTCCTTGTGGTCGTCCGCAGCGCCTGCGGAGGGAGGCGGTCCATAGTCGGAGGTCGGCACCTCGATCTGCACCGAATCGAGATCGACCTTGACTTCCTGGTCGAGACCAAGCGTCACCAGCTCCGGGAAGGCGATCAACAGCGCGACCATGACGATCTGCAGGCAGACGAACGGAATCGCCCCCCAATAGATGTCCGTCGTCCTGACCGACGCAGGCGCCACCGAGCGCAGGTAGAACAACGCGAAGCCGAAGGGCGGATGCATGAAAGAGGTCTGCATGTTTACCGCCAACAGAACGCCGAACCAGATCAGGTCAATGTCCAGCGCTTGCGCCGCGGGACCGAGCAGCGGCACGACGATGAACGAGAGTTCGAAGAAATCAAGGAAAAACGCGAGCAGGAAGACGATGACGTTGACCACGACCAGGAAACCGATCTTGCCCCCCGGCAGTCCGGTGAGCAGTTCCTCGACCCATTTGTGACCGTCGACGCCGTAGAACGTGAGCGAGAAAACTCGTGCCCCGATCAGAATGAACACCACGAAGGTGGTCAGCTTGGCGGTCGTTTCCATCGCCTGCCGGAGCAATTCCCACGACAGCCGGCGGCGCGCCACGGCCATGATCAGGGCGCCGGTCGCTCCCATCGCGCCGCCTTCGGTCGGTGTCGCGATTCCGAGAAAGATCGTGCCGAG
>ERZ724521.1098-NODE-1098-length-12050-cov-5.873697_pt1 | contig 12050 bp, 14 predicted proteins | sample MGYA00376054_ERZ724521 | MGnify/ENA primary metagenome ERZ724521 (study PRJEB28724, sample SAMN07190883) | activated sludge metagenome | isolation source: activated sludge of sewage treatment plant in Hong Hong | place: Hong Kong | collected 2016-03-17 ... | reverse complement strand
ATCTGCAAGGCGCAGTTCACCAAGGTCCTGCCCTACTACGGCTTCAAGATGGGCATGGTCGGCGGCGTGCACCAACTGGTCAGCACCGCCATCGTGCTCAACAACGAACAATGATCTGCAACGGAGACTGACATGTCCGCCACCAACGAGACCCAGACCGAGAAACTGACCTTCCGCCGCTACAAGGACGGCGATGCCAAGGTCAAGCGCTGGCAGGAACAGATCTTCCAGGCCAGCTGGTCGCACAAGTGCCCGACCTACATCCAGTCCACGCCGCCCTGCCAGGGTTCCTGCCCGGCCGGCGAGGACATCCGCGGCTACCTGAACATCGTGCGCGGCATGGAAAAGCCGCCCGTCGGCGCCGACGGCAAGCCGACCATGACCTGGCAGGAATATGCCTGGCGCCGGCTCACCGAAGCCAACCCCTTCCCCGCCGTGATGGGCCGCGTCTGCCCGGCGCCGTGCGAGACGGGCTGCAACCGCAACGAGGTCGAGGACCACGTCGGCATCAACTCGGTCGAGCACTACCTCGGCGAGTACGCGATCAAGAACAACCTGCAGTTCAAGGCTCCGGGGCAGAAGACCGGCAAGAAGGTCGCCGTGCTCGGCGGCGGCCCGGCCGGCCTCTCGGTGGCCTACCAGCTGGCCCTCAAGGGCCACGGCGTCACTGTCTTCGACGACCATGAGTACCTCGGCGGCATGATGCGCTACGGGATTCCCGGCTACCGCACCCCGCGCAACATCCTCGATGCCGAGATCCAGCGCATTCTCAACCTCGGTGTCGAGGTACGGCTGAAGACCAAGGTCGGCGTCGACATATCGATGGACCAGATCAACAAGGATTTCGATGCCGTCTTCCTCGGCCTCGGTGCCCAGGGCGGCCGCGCCCTGCCGGCCGAAGGCGCTGAGAACGTCTCCAACGTCGTCACCGCCACCGCCTTCCTCAAGGCCTTCAACGACGGACGTCTGCAGCACGTCGGCAAGCGCGTGGTGGTGGTCGGCGGCGGCGATACCTCGATGGACGTCGCCACCGTGGCCCGCCGCCTGGGCCACATCGACAATTCCAAGCCCACCGACTGGGAAGGCGCGATCGCCGGCCAGCTGGCGCAGGACGCCGCCGACATCTCGCGCCGCCAGGGCGCGGACGTCACGCTCACGACCGTCTTCATGATGGCCAGCAAGCAGGAGATCGAGCACGCCCAGGCCGAAGGCATCGAGATCATGGGCGGCTGGATGCCGGTTGCCGTGCTCAAGGGCGCGGACGGACGTGCCACCGGCCTGCGCGTCAGGCAGTGCGAGGCCAAGATGGTCTCCGGCCGCCTCGACATCAAGCCGATCGAAGGCACCGAGAAGGATCTGCCGGCCGACCTGATCGTTTCCGCGATCGGCCAGATGGTCGACCTCAAGGGCCTCGAGGTCTTCGACAACGGCAAGGGTGCCGTCAGCGCCGACAAGAACTACCAGGTGCAGGGCAAGCCCGGCGTCTTCGCCGGCGGCGACGTTATCCGGCCGCACCTGCTGACCACCGCCATCGGCCACGGCGCCATCGCCGCCGACGGCATCGACCAGTTCCTCGCCGGCCTCGAACCCGGCCGCCGGCCGAAGATCGACGTGCACAGCTTCGACCTGATGCGCAAGTTCGTCGAGAAGGGCCAGCCGGTCGGTCAGATCAAGGAAGCGCTGCGCGGCACGGACACCGAAAAGAACGCGGTACACAACTTCGACAACCGTTCCGACCGTTACGTCATCGCCCATGACGAACTGTTCCTCGGCCATTTCCAGTACACGCTGCGCAACAAGCGCCACATCACGCACCTGACCAAGGACTCGGCGCTGGGCAATTTTGAGGAGCGCCTGGAGGCGCTGAGCGAGCAGCAGGCGATCGCCGAAGCCAAGCGCTGCATGAGCTGCGGCCTCTGCTTCGAATGCGACAACTGCGTCGTGTATTGTCCGCAGACCGCGGTGTACAAGGTGAAGAAGACCGAGGCCACCACGGGGCGCTACGTCGCCACCGATTACGATCGCTGCATCGGCTGCCACATCTGCCACGATGTCTGCCCGACGGGCTACATCCAGATGGGCCTGGGCGAGTAAACCATCCATGAAGCTGCTGCGCGCACTGGCTGCCATTGTCCTCGCCGCGTCGGCCGCGCTGCCCGCGCTCGCCGGCGAGCCTGCGCGCACGCCGACGCCGGCCATCAGCATCGAGAATCCTGGCAAGTGCATCGCGCCGGCCGATGAGATGCGCCGCAACCACATGGAGATGCTCAAGCACCAGCGCGACCGCACCCTGCGCGCCGGCATCCGTGGCGAACCGGCCTCGCTCAACGCGTGCATCGACTGCCATGCCAGCAAGAAAACCGGCAGCGTGCTCGGCGAGGGCGGCTTCTGCCAGTCTTGCCACGCCTACGCCGCAGTGACGCTGGACTGTTTCGAGTGCCACCAGCCCAAGGCGAAATTCAAGCCTGGTGCCCAGGCCACCGCCGAGACGGGACGCAAGCCATGAAAAAGAGCGACAGCGAAGTTTCGGCGCAGGTCGACGCGAGCGACGCGCGCGTTACGGCCGAACGGCCGGCCGCTGCCCACGACAGCCCCCGCCGCGCCTTCCTCGCCGCTGCCGGCGCCGGCGTGGCCGGCCTGGGTTTCGTCGCCATCGCACCCGGCCTGCACCTGATGGCCGTCGCCGAAGCGGCCGTCGAGGCGCGCAAGCCGGGCAGCGCGGCCTCGCCTGCCGTGCGCTGGGGCCTGCTTGTCGATGCCTCCAAGTGCGCCCCGGGCTGCAACAAGTGCATCGACGCATGCCATACCGAGAACGGCGTGGTCGAGGCCATGCCCGACGCGCGCCAGAATTCGCAGTGGATTCGCAAGATCGAGCTGGTCGACCGCCGTGACGGGCGCAAGACCGAACTGCCGATGATGTGCCAGCACTGCGCCAAGCCGCCCTGCGTCGATGTCTGCCCCACGGGCGCGTCGATGAAGCGTGCCGACGGGATTGTCCTCGTCGACCGCCATACCTGCATCGGCTGCCGCTACTGCATGATGGCCTGCCCCTACAAGGCGCGCTCCTTCGTGCATGCCCCGCTCACCACCCAGAATCCCGAAGTTCCGCGCGGCAAGGGCTGCGTCGAGGCCTGCACGCTCTGCGTGCACCGCGTCGACAAGGGGCAGTCGCCTGCCTGCGTCGAATCCTGTCCCGAGGGCGCCATGCTGTTCGGCGACCTCAACGACCCGTCCAGCGCCATCGCCAAACGCATCGCCAGCGTGCCGACCACCCAGGTGCGCGGCGACCTGCGCCTGAACCCGGGCGTGCGCTACCAGGGCATCTAAAGACATGACCATGGCCACCCCCGATCCCCGTCGCGAAGAAAGCCTGTTCTACGTGCTGGCCGCACTGGGCGGCCTGGTGTCCGCCGTCGGCCTCGCCGCCGCGCTCTACATGGAGCACTCCGGCCACGTCGTCACCGGCATGAACAACCAGATCGTCTGGGGCCTGCCGCACGTCTTCGCCATCTTCCTCATCGTCGCTGCCTCGGGCGTGCTCAACGTCGCCTCGATCGGATCGGTGTTCGGCAAGGCCGCCTACAAGTCGCGCGCTCCGCTCTCCGGCCTGCTTTGCATCGCCATGCTGAGCGGCGGCCTCGCCGTGATCATGCTCGATCTCGGCCGTGCCGACCGCCTGATGATCGCCGCCACCCATTTCAACCCGACCTCCGTGTTCGGCTGGAACGTGATCCTCTACCCCGGCATGTACGCCATCGTCGCCGTCTACCTGTGGACGCTGATGGAACAGCGCATGAACGTCTACTCGAAGGTTGCCGGCCTCGCGACCTTCATCTGGCGCATCGTGCTGACCACCGGCACCGGATCCATCTTCGCCTTCCTCGTCGCCCGCCAGGCTTACGGCAATGCCGTACTGCCAGCAATGTTCATCGTCATGTCCTTCGCGTGGGGGTTGGCGGTATTCATGATCACCCAGCGCATCATGTACAACTGGAACGGCATCACGCTGCACCCGGCCGTGCGCAAGCGCATGAAGAACCTGCTCGGCACCTTCATCGCCGCGGTGGCCTATTTCGTCATCACCTACCACCTGACCAACATCTACTTCGCCAAGCAGACCGCCTTCGAGCACTTCATCCTGCTCTCCGGCGGCGTATTCCCGATGCTGTTCTGGGTCGGCTACGTGCTGCTCGGCACGGTGCTGCCGCTGCTGATCCTCTACGTACCCGACCTCAGCCGCATCCGTGGCGCGGTGTTCGCCGCCTCGGCGCTGGTGATCATCGGCGCCTTCTGCCTGCTCTACGTCTTCATCGTCGGCGGCCAGGCCTTCCCGCTCGACATCTTCCCCGGCTACGACGTCAGCAGCAGCTTCATGGACGGTGCCGTCGACCACTACGCACCGAGCCTGCCCGAGGCCCTGCTCGGCTTCGGTGGCCTGGGCATCGCCTTCACGATGACCACCATCGGCGTGCGCATCCTGCGCTTCCTGCCCGAGGACGACATCGCGCACCTCGAAGCGGCCGGCACCATCATCGACTGACGGGAGCCCCCGTGCGGGCCGCCGTGCCATGCATCGCTTCCTGATCTCCGCCGCCCACAAGTCCTCCGGCAAGACCACCGTGGCCATCGGCCTCGCCGCCGCCTTGCGCCGGCGCGGGCTGTCGGTACAGCCCTACAAGAAGGGCCCGGACTACATCGACCCGCTCTGGCTCGCCGCCGCCGCCGGCAGGTCCTGCCGCAACCTCGACTTCTTTCTTTCAACCGACGCCGACCTGCGCGAGCAGTTCGCGCGCCACGGATTCGACGCCGACGTCTGCCTGGTCGAGGGCAACAAGGGCCTTTACGACGGCCTCGATCTCGAAGGCTCGAACAGCAACGCGGCACTGGCCCGGCTGCTCGACCTGCCCGTGGTGCTGGTGCTCGACGCGCGCGGCATGACGCGCGGCATCGCCCCCCTGATCCTGGGCTATCAGGCCTTCGATCCCGCCCTGCGCATCGCCGGAGTCATTCTCAACCGCCTTGGCGGCCACCGGCACGAGGCCAAGCTGCGTGCCGTCATCGAGCACTACACGAACGTTCCGGTGCTTGGCGCCGTCCAGGAGGACGACGGGCTCGCGCTGGTCGAGCGCCACCTCGGACTGATGCCCGTCAACGAAGCGGCGGGCGCCGAAGCCCGCATCGACGCCATAGGCGAACGCATCGCACGCCAGGTCGACCTCGATCGCCTGCTGGAGATCAGCCGCAGCGACGCCGCGCTGGCGCCGCCGCCCGCGAATCCGCCCCACGCAGGACCGCGGGTACGCATCGCCGTCGCGCGCGACGCTGCCTTCGGCTTCTATTACGCCGATGACCTCGATGCGCTGGCCGCGGCCGGTGCCGACACCGTGTTCTTCGACACGCTGCACGACCCGCGCCTGCCCGAATGCGACGGCCTGCTGATCGGCGGCGGCTTCCCCGAATGCTTCCTCGGCGAGCTGGAGGCGAATGCCTCGCTGCGCGCCGACATCCGCCGCGCCATCGAAGGCGGCCTGCCGACCTACGCCGAATGCGGCGGCCTCATGTACCTGGCGCGCGGCATCGAATGGAAGGGACGCCGCGCCGAGATGGTCGGCGCCGTCCCCGGCGAAGTACACATGCACGAACGCCCGGTCGGGCGCGGCTACGTCATCCTCGATACGACGGCCGACCACCCCTGGCGCCCGGCCAATTCCGCCGGTACGGCCCCGCTGCATGCGCATGAATTCCATTATTCGAGCCTGACGGGGCTCCCCGCCGACACACGCTACGCCTACACGGTGCGCCGCGGCCACGGCGTCGACGGCCGCCACGACGGCATCGTGCTGCACCGGCTGCTGGCGTCCTACACCCACCTGCGCGCCGCCGCCGGCTGCGACTGGCCTGCCCGCTTCGTCGCCCACGTCCGCGCCTGCAAGAATCCTACTTCGACGGAACCGTCATCATGTTCGCACTGACCCACGCCGCTGCCGAGCAGATCCTGCGCGCAGCCATCGAGCAGCCCGACACCCGCGGCGCCCCCATGCTGCGCGTCGCCGCCAAGGTCGACGAAAGCGACGGGGAGGTCGTCTATGGCATGGGCTTCGACGAGGAGCGCGAGGACGACCTCGTCATCGACTGCGACGGGGTCGCCGTGCTCATTTCGCCGCGCAGCCAGCCCCTGCTGGAAGCGACGACGCTCGACTTCACCGAGGTGCATCCGGGCGAGTTCCAGTTCGTCTTCCGCAGCGGCTGCACCGTGCCGCAGGCCGGCCGTGGTTGCGGTGGCTGCGGTGGCGGTTGTTCCTGATCAATTTCGCCCCACGCGCAGCTGGGGTAGCATGCCTCCCATGAAACCCGAACCCGCTCGACCCGGCTGGGTCTACCTCGTCGGCGCCGGTCCCGGTGACCCCGAGCTGCTCACGCTGAAGGCCGCGCGCCTGATCGGCGAGGCCGATGTCCTGGTCTACGACAATCTCGTCTCCAAGGCCGTGCTTGGACTCGCCCGGCCGGATGCCGAGCGCATCTACGCCGGCAAGCAGCGCGGCAACCACACGCTGCCGCAGGAGGAGATCAACCAGTTGCTGGTGCGCCTGGCCAAGGCCGGGCGCCGCGTCGTGCGCCTCAAGGGCGGTGATCCCTACATCTTCGGCCGCGGCGGCGAGGAAGTGGAAACGCTGCAGGCCGACGGCGTGCATTTCGAGGTGGTGCCCGGAATCACCGCTGCCGCCGGGGTCGCCGCCTATGCCGGCATTCCCCTCACCCACCGCAACCACGCCCAGGCCTGCGTCTTCGTCACCGGCCACCTCAAGGACGGCAGCATGAACCTGGACTGGCCCGGGCTCGCGCGCCGGCGCCAGACGGTGGTGATCTACATGGGCCTTTCCGGACTCGACCACCTGTGCGCGAAACTGATGGAACACGGCCTGCCGGCCGACTGGCCCGCGGCCATCGTCCAGCACGGTACGCAGCCGAGCCAGCGCACGGTCACCGGGACGCTCGGCACCCTGCCGCGTCTGGCCGTGGCGGCCGGTCTGCGCGCGCCGACGCTGATCATCGTCGGCGAGGTGGTCGGCCTGCGCGACCGCCTGCGCTGGTTCGCCGAGAAGGCCTAGGCGGCCGGCACCGGCTTCCCTCTTGCACCGCAGCATGACGGCTGCGGCGAGTTGTGCGAATCGCTGCTACCATTGCCGGCATGACGGAGTGGACACCCGACCTGGCCACGGGCAATACGGTGCTCGACGAGCAGCACAAGGCCATTTTCGAGTGGCTCGCCGAGTTGCAAAGTGCCGCTTCAGAACAGCGCACGCTGTTTGGCGCCTACGCCATCACCCGCCTGAAGAATTTCACCAAGACCCACTTCGCGGCCGAAGAGGCGTTGATGAAGGAGGCCGGCTATCCGCATCTGGCCGAACACATCGCCGAGCACGAAGCCTTTCGCGCCCGCCTCGCCGAAATCCACCTGAGGTCGATCGGCAACGACATCTCGCCGGAAACCGTGCGCTACCTCACGGACTGGCTGACCCACCACATCGTCGAAACCGACATGGCCTACGTGCCCAGCATCAAGAAGCTGGGCTGATCGCGTTCAGGCGGGCTTGACCTCGAACAGGGCCACGATGGCCTCGGCCACCTGCTCGGAGGCATCCGGGTAGGCACCCTCCTCCAGCATGTGCAGCGCCCGCGCACGGTCGCTCCGGGCGACTTCGAGCACCTCGGCGGCGCAGCGATGGAAGTAGGCGTGGCGCGACTTCAGCACGGCAAAGGCCGGCAACTGGCCGAAACGCTCGCCGCCGATGCCGTGGATCCACTGGCCGAGGGTGCACCTGTCGTCGCGGCCGACGTGGTCGGCCTCCAACTGCTCCTGGCTCTTGCCGCTGATGTAGGCGTGCAGCCGTTCCTTCCAGCGGACGTGGGTATCGATCGCCTCGCGGCCCTCGGCGGCGATGACGAACATGCGCGCCAGCAGCATCTTGACCCGCTCAGAGGTCCGCACGTAGTCGCCGCCGCGCAGCAGGCGCAGCGCCGTGTCCTTGTCGCCGGCCTGCGCCGCGCCGAGCACATCGCCGGCACAGCGGTGGAACTGGGCATGGTGCACCTTGACGTCGAAGAAGGTCTCGGAGAAGCCGAACTTCTCGCCGCCCTGGCCGTGGATCCATTTGCCCAGGGGGCACTGGTCATCGCGCGAAACGACCTCGACCTTGAGTTCCTCGGTACTGGTGCCGCCGATGTAGCTCTCGAGGCGGACCTTCCACTTCATGTGGGCATCCACCGCCGTCTTGAAGTTGAGGCCCGCCAGCTCGGCGCCCTTGTCGTCGCCCGCCGGAGCGGCCGCCGCGGCTGCCGCGGTGTCGCCCTTCACGATGCTCTTGAACCAGTCCAGCATACCCATGTCTGTAACCTTCCCTTGTTGTTCGAGGACGTCGGAGTCGGAGATCGGCAGGGGCAAGGCCGAAACGGAATTATCGTTTTATGCCTTTCGCAGGATATCGGATCGGCTGATGGCGGCAGCAGCGCCGTTGATCTGCATCGTTTCTAGTACAGCACCTCGTTCCAGCGGCCCGATGACTTCAACGCACTCTGCACGCTCAGCCACTCGCGGCCCGAGCCCGCCAGGCGAACCATCGCCTGCTCGATGACCGCGAGCAGGTTCGCCGTGCCGGCAACGAACACGCGGGTGGTCGGCCGCCGCATCATCTCCCAGACTTCGGCAGCGTTCTGCTCCAGTGCCTGGTCGAGCGCCGCCGGCGCATCCAACGCCGGGCGCGGACTGACGGCCTGGAAGGCCTTGAACGTCGGCTGATCGAAGTAGAGCGAAAGGTCGTTGCTCTCGTCGTTCATGTAGAGCATCTCGAGCGGCGTCTTCGCACCGTAGAACAGCCGGACGCGGCCCTGCCAGCCGCCGATCTTCTCGTAGATCTGCCGCACCAGCGTGCGGAACGGCGCGATGCCGGTGCCCATGCCCAGCATCAGGATGTCGGCCGACTTGTCCTCCGGAATGGAGAACGGGTAGCCGACGGGACCGGCGAACTGCAGCACGGTGTCGGGCTTCATGTCGCACAGGTAGTTGGAGGCGACGCCCTTGTACTCCTCGCCGTTGAACTCGTCGACGTAGCTGCAGCGACGCACGCAAATCGCGAACTGCGTGCCGCTGCTGCCACGTTCGACGTCCATCAGCGAGTAGACGCGGACGTGGAAGGTGTTGCCGAACTGCCCCGGCGCCATGACCCGGATGCAGTTGCCGATCGCCGCATCGAAGGACTGGTCCGCGGCGTGGAACACCAGGTGGCGCACTTCCTCACGCGAACTCTCCGGCGTGATGCGGCGCGACTGCTTGAGGACCGCGGTATAGGTACGCGCCGGCGGTGCGGCGGGAGGCTTCTGGGTTTGCATGGCCTGTGCTCCGAAGGTTGGACAGGATCAGGGGGCGGGCGGGCTGCCCGCCGGCGCACTGCACGAGGAATCACTGCAGCCGCTGCCGGCGCTGCAGCTGCCGCACTTGCTGGTATCGCGGAAGGGGCCGAGCTGCGGATTGCGCGCGGCAAAGGCCTTGTACAGGCGCTCGATCCCGATCCCGGCCAGCGAGATGCCGAAGATGACGGCAATTGCGCTCAAGTAGGTTGACATTCAGCCTCCCAGCCCGGCGAAGCCCATGAAGGACAGCGACAGGATGCCGGCCAGCATCAGGGACATCGCCGTGCCCTTCAATACGCCCGGCACGTCCGACAGTTCGATACGCTCGCGTACGCTGGCCAGCAGCACCAGCGCAATCGTAAACCCGATGCCGCCGCCGATCGCAAATGTCAGCGACTGCGCAAAATCGTATTCGCGCGCCGTCTGGAACAGCGCCACGCCAAGCACCGCGCAATTGGTGGTGATCAGCGGCAGGTAGATGCCCAGTGCGCGGAACAGCGCGGGGCTGCGCTTCTTGACGAACATCTCGACGAGCTGGACCGCCGCCGCGATGACCACGATGTAACAGATCAGGCGCAGGAACTCGAGATGCATGGCGCCGAGAATCACGTTCAGGGCGTAGGCGCTTACCGAGGCAATGACGATGACGAAGGTCGTGGCCAACCCGAGCGGAAAGGCCACGGCTACGCTGTGGGTCACGCCAAGGAAGGGACACATGCCAAGGAACATCGCCAGCACGAAGTTGCCGGAAAGGATGCTGGTGACGAGGATCTGGCCAAGCGATTCGCGGATCATGTCATTTCTCCTGCACCGCGGCAGCTTCTGCCGCCTTTTCGCGCCGCGCGCGCACAACGGCGAACAGCAGCAGCCAGCCGCCCATGACGAAGAATCCACCCGGCGGCAGTACCATCACCACCCAGGGCTGGAAGCCTGCGCCGAACAGCGGGATGCCGAGCAGCGCGCCGGCACCGAGGATCTCGCGCACGCCGCCGATCATGGTCAGGCCCAGCGTAAAGCCGAGCCCCATCCCGGTCGCGTTGATCGCGGCGGCCATCGGCGTGCTGCGCGCCGCATGTGCCTCGGCGCGGCCGAGCACCAGGCAGTTGGCGACGATGAGCTGGATGTAGGCGCCGAGCGCCTCGTACAGTTCCAGGCTGATGGCCTGGATCGCATAGTCGACCACGGTGACGAAGGTGGCGATGATGACGATGAAGACCGCGATGCGGACCTCCTTGGGAATAACCATCCTCAGCAGCGATACCAGCCAGCAGGAGGCGGCGAGCACGAAGGTCGTTGCCAGGCCCATCGAGATCGAATTGACCGCCGAGACAGTGACCGCCAGCGTCGGGCACATGCCCAGCACCATGACGAACACCGGGTTGCGCTCCCAGATGCCCTCCATGAACTCGGTCCAGTTCCTGCCCTCGTAGCCCGTACCGGGGAAGCTCATGACTTGCTCCTGATCTTGTCCAGGTTCGGCACCAGGCGTGGCAGCAGCAGTTGCGCCGCATCGTTGATGCCCTTGCCGACCGCGCGCGAGGTGATCGTCGCACCGGCGATGGCGTCGATCTGCCAGGCCTGGGTCTTGGTCCCGTGCTTGACCACCTTGACCTCGTTCGCCAGAGCGGAAAGGTCCTTGCTGAGCCGCACGTCGAGCGCCTTGAAGTTGGCGAGGAAGTCGTTGTCCGTGATGATCTTGTCGCCAATGCCCGGCGTCTCGCGCATTGACACGACGCCGATGCCAACCACGCACTGGCAGCCGAGCTCATAGCCGAACATCACGCGCACCGTGTCGGCGTAGCCTTTGGCCGCTCCTTCGGCGGCAACGCCGGCCAGCTTGCCCTCGCCGTCATATGCCGCGTAGAACTTGAGTGCGCCAGGCGGCGGCTCGCCACCTCCGGCCGGCACGATGCCCTGCGCCGGCAGCGAATGAAACTCGGCAATCGACTTGGCTGCGGGCAACACCTTGAACACAGCGCGCTCGGCAGCCAGTCGGCGGTTGGCCTGTGCCGCCGGCAGCGTGACCTCGAAACTGGCGACGATGATCAGGCCGCAGATGGCGGAAACCAGCCCGAGGCTGCGGATCATGCCGAAGGTCGGCGTGACCGGCGGCGGCAGGCCGTCGGGAATGTCTCCGTGAATGGCTGGCGTGCTCATTTCTTTGGCTTGTTGAAGAAGATGCGCTTCTTGGGAATCGGGGCATTGGCATCCGTGCGCGAGACATAGCCGACCGTCCCGGCGCGACTGCGGCCCGGCGCACCGCGACCGAAGGTGATGGGCTGCGTGATGCGCTCGATCAGCGGCGACGTCGCGTTCCCGATCAGGATTGCATACATCACTCCCTCGGGCAGGCCGCTGTAATAGCGGATCACGACCGTCAACAGGCCGATCAGGGCGCCGTATACCCACATGCCGCTCGGCGTCACGGGCGACGTCACCATGTCGGTCGCCATGTACACCGCGCCGAGGATCAGGCCGCCCGAGAACAGCATGAAGAACGGGTTCGGATAATGCGCGGGCTCGATGGCATACAGCAGCCAGGCGGTGATCGCCGCGCTGCCGAGGATAGCCACGGGAATGCGCCAGTCCATGAAGCGCCGCGCGGCAAGGTAGGCGCCGCAGGCGAGGATCAGGATCGGCGC
>ERZ724521.1097-NODE-1097-length-12051-cov-3.742247_pt1 | contig 12051 bp, 13 predicted proteins | sample MGYA00376054_ERZ724521 | MGnify/ENA primary metagenome ERZ724521 (study PRJEB28724, sample SAMN07190883) | activated sludge metagenome | isolation source: activated sludge of sewage treatment plant in Hong Hong | place: Hong Kong | collected 2016-03-17 ... | reverse complement strand
ATAGCGGACAGTCCCCTGTGGATCAGCTCATGTCTAAGTTAAACGAATTGGTAGGGCAATCAGATTAAAAGATTAAGGCGGCTAAAATGGCTGAACCTTACTTGAGTGGTAAGGAATACGCGATTCAACAAAAACTGAAAAATGCGTATTTCCAAATGATCGGCTATACACCGCACGAGAAACAAAGACTCTATCATCAGTCAAATGCTAGGTTTAGATTCGCCAACTGCGGCCGTCGGTTCGGTAAAAGTAAAATGGTCGCATCCGATCTGCAACCAAAACTGCTTTTACCGAATAAACGCTACTGGATCGTCGGACCTACTTACGACCTAGCAGAAAAAGAATTCCGTGTAATCTGGCAGGATATGATCGTAGGACTGCAACTCGGTAAAGATAAAACAGTCTCTAAGAGTTACAGTAAAAAACAGGGTAATATGTCTATCCACTTTAAGGATAGAAATACGACCATTGAAGTAAGGTCAGCACAGCACCCGGAAAATCTGGTTGGTGATGCTTTAGACGGTGTGATTATGTCAGAAGCAGCAAAACACACTAAAGAAACTTGGGAACAGTACATTCGACCTGCTCTCGCTGATAAACGTGGTTTCGCTGATTTTGCTACGACTCCGGAAGGTTATAACTGGCTTTATGAAGAATGGATGCTAGGAAAAGATCCTAACTTCATGGGCACATACGAAAGCTGGAAATTCCCTTCCTGGGAAAATTCGGTTATTTTCCAAGAGGGACTTGAATCGCCTGAGATCTTGTTACTCAGAAAGACGATGACTAAGGATTCTTTCGATCAAGAAATCGGTGCTGAGTTCGGATCGTTCAGTGGTAAAATTTATCCAGAGTGGGACGTTGGTTCAAACGTTAAAGAACAAAAGTTTAATCCTAGCTGGCCTAACTACATTGCTTTTGACTTCGGATATACAAACCCATTAGCTGCTATTGAGTTCCAGGTTGCTCCAGATGACTCAATCCACATTTGGCGTGAGCATTACTTAAGTTACACAATGCTTGAAGATCATATCCGAATGTTGAAGGATAGGAAGCAACCAGATGGTTACCACATTAATATGTGCTTTGGAGATGCCGCTGATCCTGAAGCAATTGAGTACATTTCTACGCATTTCGCGCCATGCGTGGCTAAACCAGAAGCGAAAGTTAATTGGCGATCCGGTATTGACTTAGTTCGTTCCTTCTTAGAGCGTGAAATTGGTGAAGATGAAGCCGGCGGCCCTATTTATGGTCCTGCATTACTCGTAGATCCTAGTTGCTTAAACACAATTCGAGAATTCAATGGGTACCGTGCTCCTAGCAGTGTCAAGGGCAAGAATGTTCAAGAAATTGGCATCAAACAAGATGACCACGCGCTTGATGCTTTGCGTTATGCGTTAGTTCACTTGTTCCAGCTTGGAGCAACGACTGGTTTAGCTTCTGTAATGACTGATTTGAACGCTATTGTAGAACATATCCCGATTGCCCCTGTGGGTAGCCCTGAAAACCCGCAACCGGATGCTCGTAGGTTGCCAGGAATGGATTTAGCAAGCATTATTTCTGGGATTTCGAGTGATTCTCCGGGTTTCTTCACACAAAGCAAGGAGTTTTAGTGATTACATGAGCATTCTCGAGAATTTTCGCGACCAAATTAGCAATTTAGCGGCAAAATTCGTCAAAACTGAAGAAACTACTAAAGTTTTTGAGCAAATTTTGCAGAATTACGCAGTAATTAAAGCTGTTCCAGGCACCGCCGAATATCCTGCTTTTTTAATTGTAACCGAGAAAACGCATCCAAACGCGGTTACTACACCTGGTAGCCCATTTACATTTGTTGATTTTGACAAAGATGATGCGCGGTTCTCCCCTGTGGGTGCCGGGCGCGCGGTAGCGCAAAATGACCCGAATTCTCCGATTTATCAGTTCAAGGATTCAAAATTACCGAGTAAGCCTGAATTCGGAGAAATTGGTAGTACGAGTCCTAGTCCGTATATTGGCGATATGGCTAGGGAGTACAACAACGAATTAATCGGTTTAAGTGGTCTTGAGAAGTACCAGAAGATGCGGTTTAGTGATGGTGTTATTTCTGGGCAACTTTTACTTATCAAAACACCAGTTAACTCTGCTAGATGGTTTGTGAGGCCAGCGAGTGATAAGAAAAAAGACAAGAAAATCGCTGACTTCGTCTGGAAAGCTTTAACAGAATATCAGAGCATCACCTGGACACAGATTAAGCAAGAAGCGATGCTTTCCTGTGACTTCGGTTACGCTATGATGGAGAAGGTCTGGGAAAATCGCGTTATTAACGGCAAGGAGTACACTGTACTCAAGAAGCTGGCTCCTAGAAACCCGATGGACGTCAAGGAATGGAAATTCGACGAAAACGGTGGGCCAGAAGCAGTTGTAATGTATCAGAGGCTTGGAACTGGATCTAACTCATATAGTGTAGTTGAAAAAACTATTAATATTAATAAGTTAATCGTCTTTACCTATCAAAAAGAGTTTGGTAACATCACTGGACGTTCAGTTATGCGCCCGATGTACAAGCATTCTTATTTCAAGGATCAACTCTATAAGATTGATGCAATTCAAAAAGAGCGTCATGGTATCGGTATCCCAGTTATTAAACTTCCTGTTAATGCTACAAAAGCAGATGCAGAAGAGGCAGAGAAGTTGGGCAGGAACCTACGCACTAATGAACGTGCAAACGTTGTTATGCCTTGGGGATGGGATATGTTGTTCGCGCAATTACAGGGTCAGCCTGTAGATGCGTTAAAGTCTGTCGAGGTTCACGATAAAGCTATCCGAGAAAGTGTTCTTGGAGGTTTTAGCGGTTCTGACTCAGTTACTAAAGAAGAAGATTTAAGCCTCTTCTTGAAAGCTACTAGGTCTCTTGCTGAGAGTATCTGCGATGCGATTAATCTGTATTTAATTCCAGAACTCGTTAGGTACAATTTCGATAACGTGACAGATCTACCAAAGTTAACCGCCAGGCAAATCGGAGAACAAGGTGATCTTCGAGTTATGAGCTTTGCATTAAGGAACGTAATTGGGGCCGGAGTTATTCGACCCGATGATGTTTTGGAAGCGCATGTTCGTGAACTTATGGATCTTCCTTTAGCTGATCTTGAAACTGTTCGAGTTGTAAAGGCTCCAGGAGCAGGAGAACAACCAAAGGGGCCGTTACCTAATGCAACTCCTGGTCAGCCAGGTCAGCCTGGTCAGCCTGGACCTGGCGATCCGAATGCTAAACCTTCGCAACCTTCGCAACCAGGTAACACTAATTTAATGCCGAAAGCTGGACAAAACGGGGTTGGATTACCACGTCAAACTGCACTCCCTGCTGTGGGCGTCGGTGGAAAGGGTATCGGTACCGATAAAGGACAATCATGACAACTATGTATAGTCTAGTTGACCTAGCTGGAATTAAGTTTGAGGAATCAGCGGATACCGCGAATGATAGTGGTTCTGTATCTTCGTGGATTCAGGCTATGACACTAGGCAAGTATAGGCATCCAGAATACGGAAAAATTACTTTCACACCTGAGAGGCTGGCTAGATTCGCTGATAGCATCAATAAAAGAGTTACTGGAATTCAGCCAGATATTGATTACGACCATAAAGCTAAGACTGATGTAGCTGCTGGATGGGTTCAGCAAGCAGAGGTCAGGGATAATGGTTTATGGATTTTAGTTGAATGGACCAAAAAAGCCTATCAAGCTATTAAGGATAAGGAGTACAAGTACTTCTCCCCAGAATTTGTTGATTCTTGGGTTCATCCTAAGTCTGGTGCAAAATTTATTGATGTTATGCGCGGAGGCGCATTAACTAATCGCCCATTTTTAAAGGATATTGCTCAACTGCAATTATCCGAAATTGACGAACAGGAGCAGGAACAATTTATGGATAAGAATACGATTAAGAAACTCGCTGAGGAACTGGGTCTCGAGAATCCTGATGAGGTTACCGAAGAGCAGGTTGTTGCAGCCTTAGTTAAGGAGCACGAAGATGAGGCGGCAAAAGCTGCTGACGACGCGGATGAAGATGAGGATTCGACTGATTCTGGCGCAACTGAGACTACGTTATCTGATAAGGATAAGTCGAAGCTCATGAGCGACCCTGTTACCGCTAAGCTTGTTGGAATTCTGGAGCAGACTTCAGTTAAGCTCGCAGAGCAGGAGAAGAAGTTCAAGGATATCGACGTTGAGTCGAAGGTTGCGAAGCTTTCTGAGACTGCTACGTCTAAGAATGTTCTGCTTCCCGCTAAGATCAAGGATGCCGCTAAGAAGCTGTTTAGCGAGGTTGACACGTCTGTTTCGGACAAGGTTCTTCATCTGCTGTCCGAAATGATTAAGACTGGCGTTGCCCCTGTGGGTGAGGCGTTCAGCGGCGGCTCCGGTGGCGATATTGATACCGGTGATCCTGTCAAGAAGTTTAATGACGCTGTTGCGGCTAAGATGGCTTCTGATAAGATGACGTTCTCCGATGCTGCTCTTTCTGTGGCAGCTGAAAATCGTGATCTCTACGACGCTTACCGCGTCGGAACCTACGTGGAATAAGGAAGGTAAAAGATAATGGGTCTTGGTGCGAATTACGGCCTTGATAAAGGCGTTTTAATTGAGGGCACTTCTGCTGTGGCAGCGTTTACGATTGCGTCTCGCGGCACTGGTGTTCAGACTGGCAAGAATGCTACGAGTGCTGGCGATCCGCTTATTCTTGGTGTTTTCCAGGAATCTTGCGATGCAGCTAAGTTAGCAGCTAATCCTGGCAAGATTTATCTCAACGTTAGGTTGCAGGGAATTTCCAGGGTTATTACTGGAGGCGTTTTCGCTAAGGGCGATCCTCTCACGAATGACACGACGGGCCGCGCGGTTAAGCAGACTACGGCTGGCGGAAGGTCTTTCGGTATCGCTGAGGAAGCTTCCGCTGCTGCGAATGCTTACGTTAACGTTCAGCTCACGCCCGGCGCGACGATCTAAGGAATAATATAAATGCCTATTTATAACAGTAATGGTTCTAACAACGTTAAGCAGGACAAGGTTCTTACGAATCTGTCCTTAGCTTACCCGAATAATGAGTTTGTCGGTAACCGTCTTTTCCCTGTGGTCACCGTTCGCAAGCAGACCGATAAATACTACTGGTTTGGTCGTGAGGGTTGGGTTCCTGAGGATAGTGATTACCGCGCGCCTGGTACTGAGGCTAACGAGATTCCTGGTTTACAGGTTGCTCTTGATACCTACTACGCTAGCGAACACGCTCTCCAGATTGCCGTTTACGATGAGGAAAGGGAGAACGTCGATTCTCCTATGTCTCCTGATGCGGATGCTACTAATCTTGTGACTCAGAAGATTCTTCTTGGTCGTGAGCTTGCGATGATGAATTTTGTCACCGATGCTACCAAGTACGCTTCCACGAACACCGTTACTCTTTCTGGAACTGCTCAGTGGAACGATTACACTAACTCTGATCCTATTGGAGTTATTCGTACCGCTATGCGAGCATTTCATGCGAACGTTTTCTTCGAGCCGAATACTGCGGTTATTCCTTACCAGGTTATGTCTGTGCTTGAGGATCACCCGAAGATCATGGATCGTATTAAGTACACTGATCGTGCGATCCTTACTCCCGAGATTATTGCTTCTGTTCTCGGTCTTAAGAATGTCATTATTCCCGAGGTTGCGTCTGGATCGGGCGTCGGGTTTAGCATGACTGCTTCTTACCTGTGGGGCAAGAATGTTCTTCTTGCGTATGTTCCCTCCAGCCCTGGCTTGCGCGTTCCTGCGTTTGCTTATGAGTTTGTTTGGGCATACCCGGGTGCTGGCGCTATGAAAACCGATCGTTGGCGCGAGGAAAAGCGCGGGTCTGATCTTATCCGTGTTCGTCGTCGTTACGATCTTAAGATGGTTGGTGTGGAAACTAACCCGGCTTCTGGTAACTACGGCAAGTCTATTACTGGCTACCTCATCAAGAATGCGATTGCATAATGTCTGACATTGCTTTGACTACCATTATTCATGGTAACGACGATGGTTCCGTTACTCGTATCGAGTATGGTGAGCCTGTTAGCGGTCTCCCTGCTGAGGTTATTAAGCAGTTAAAGGATGACGGAGTTATTGGTGACGAGCCTATGGCTAACAGCGAGGCTATGGCGCAGATTGAGGCTTTAAAGTCTCAGCTTGCTGAGGCTCAGGCTCGACTTAATCAGCAGTCTGAGAATCAGAAGACTGATTCTGCTGATTCTGCTCCTGTGGAGCCTGCCACTGTGGAGCACCAGGATAAGGCACCCATCAAGAAATAAGGATAGATTATGGCAACAATTACTGCTAAGATGGCGAATGCCTGGACTGACAGTTCAAAATTAAATATCACTACGATTGATACTGAACTGGAATCCCAGATTGTTGCACAGGTCTTTTCTAAATTGCGGGGACTGTACGATACGACTACTTGGGTTGAGGAGAGTACCACGCCCAAGTTAGTCAAAAGTATTCTCAGTATGATCTATACTGGAATGGTGTACAACAAGACATACGCTGTTGACGGAGCCGACACTGATTTATACGGCAACATGCTTATTGCAGATGCAAATAAATTACTCGACTCCGTCAGCAGCGGTGTGTCTGTCCTTGTAGATTCTAACCCTGCTGTAACAATTGTTGCTTCTTCGGATAATTTTAGTGTTCCGTTCTTTGCTGTGGAGTCCTCAGATACTGAACCGAAATTCTCTATGGATACGGAGTGGTGATGGCCTCATTTTACGAAATTTCTGTGACACCAGAGCCCACTATTCTTGCTACAAAAATTGCTACATTTCAGTATTCTATTAGGTCTTTTCGTGAGCCGTTAGACCGTTCTGTACGTCAGGTAATGATTCCAGGAATTCAAGATTCTTTTGATCAAGAAGGTCCAGGCTGGGAACCTCTGGCTGATTCAACACGACGTATCAAACAAAAACTTGGTTTGAATCGTGGAATCTTAAGACGTACAGGGGCTCTTGAACGTTCAGCTACTAGACTAGCAAGATGGAATATCACGTCGTATATGGCGTATTTTGGTGCGTTACCTCCTAATGTCAGATACGGTTATCCATTGGACTCCGGATTTATTAATGCTCGAACTCATACTTTCGTTCCAGCTCGAGAATTTATTAAATTCGATTCAGACCAACGTGAATTAGTTGCAGATATTTTTGACAGCTGGGTTGACGAGCGTATAGCAAGGCATCTATAATGCAAATGCCAACGTTAGTACAGGTATCTGAATACTTAGAGACCCTGATGAACAGTTTAAAAACAACCTATTCTATTGATAATGTGTATTATGGCGATCAAACAAAGTTAGCTGGAGCTAGGTGTGTTTGTATTGAACCTAATACAAAAATAAACGCTGAGTATAGGGGTTCGCAAAGATTAGTAATGCCAGAGTACTCCGTTTTTATTCTTGTGTATCAACTAAACTTTGCAGATACACAATTTAATAGAAAAGAATCAGATACTGTCGCTGAAGCTTTAGAGTCTGAGATTCATAAAGATCAATATTTAGGCGGATTAGTTATTGATAGTTATGTGACTAGTGTGGAATCAGGCTATAAGCTAGTTGACAGAAGTTTAGCCAGAGTAACACGACTTACAGTTAAAGCTACTGGAAGAGGAATATTAGGTGTATAAAATCACGGTCAATCAGGATAATATTCCTGAAGGCGAACTCGTAGAAGTTGACGGCCTTGGATTATTTCCTAATAAGCAAGAAGCGGTAATTTCTCGAGAAATTGCAGAAACCTTCGAGGCTCGTTTTGGTCTTAAAATTGCTGAGCATCTTAAGGGCGACCGATTCACCGTCAAGAAAATGACGAAGGATGAGGAAGAGAAGATGAAAACTCAGGCTGATACTACCTCGAATGATACGGTCGTAACTAGCGCGATTACTAATTCTGGAGGTAAAGTTTAATGCAGTCTATTGGCGCAAGTGGAATTTTAGGCATTGCACTTGAAACTGTTTCTGGAACTTATTTGGCTCCAGTGAAGTATGTTCCGTTTAATAGTGAGTCGTTAAAGTATAACCCGAATATGCAGGAGCGTGTACCTATTCGGAATACTCCAGGTCTTGTGGGTCTTGTTCCTGGTAATGGTTCTGTGGAAGGCGATATCGAGTTTGACGTTTCCGCGGATATTCTTGTGCATTTTATGTATGCAAGTCGCTGTACTGTTGTAAAGACTGGAACTGCTCCGTCGCTGATTTATACGTGTACTCCTTCTCCCGCTGCTATTCCTGCTAAGACTCTTTCTATCTCGATCAAGCGTGGCAATGAGGTATTTGGTTATACGGGTTGCGTTGTTTCGTCTTTGAAGCTTGCAATTGGTGATAACGGTATTCTCGTCTGTACTGTAAGCATTATCGGTAATAATGAGACTACCCAGACTGCTCTTACTGCTACTTGGCCTACAACTCCGGTTATTAGTGCTGGTATGTACAAGCTTGAAATTCCTACTGCTACTCAGATTTACGACACGGACACGTTTGAGTTCTCCACTGAGGATAACGCTAAGGCTAATGGTCGTATCAAGAATACTCCTGGTTCGCAGTTTGTAAACTTCGGAGAGTCTCGGGCCAGCATTTCTGTGGAGCGTGATTTTGAGACTCGCGCTCAGTATGATTTGTTCAAGGCTGGAACTGCTCAATCTGTGCATCTTGTTGCTACGCAGTCTGTTAGTAACATTGTTGATATTACTATGCCTGTGGCTATTATGGATTCTTACGAGGTTAATATTGGTGGTCAGGGCGATTTGCTTCGTGCCAGTGTTAGTTTCCAGGGAGTCGTTGATGGTACCGGTAAGCATTACCAAATCGTTGTTACTACTAATGAGGTTCTTTCGTAATGTTGGTCAAAAATTGATGCAACTTTAATTTTTAACTGGGCATAATCTACAAGGAGGAAAAATGCCTTTTGCTGGTGTTAGCACGGCTACGGAGCACTTTGATCTTAAGACTGTTGAAGGCGGCTTTGTCGAGCTTCGTCGCATGACTTATGGAGAAAAGTTAACTCGTCAGGATATGGTTAAGCTCTCCCTCGAAATGGGGAAGGGTAAGGACATTAAAGGCGAAATGGCTATGGCTAATAAGATGGTCACCCATACCGACTTTATGAACTGCATTATCGCTCACAACCTTGAGAAGGACGAGAACGGTACGCCCTTCAACTTCCGAGACTACAACGACTTTATTCGACTTGATCCGCGTGTTGGTGAGGAAATCGACAAGCTGATTAATTCTATGAATAACTTCGAGGAGTCTGACGAGGGAAAAGAGTAGCCTCCCGAATTCATACGAAGATTCTTATGAATGACACAACCTATGAGCCTATGGCCGATCAGGCTATTAGGCTTCATAGGTTATGTAAGGAATATAGAGTCTTGCCGAGTCCGGGCGGTATACTCGACCAGGATTACCTGCATATGTTTCTATTAGAAACAGTTAGTGAGGCAATGGCAGAGTATGAGCGTCGAGAACAATCGAAAAATAATATTAAGAACCCGTTCATGAGAGGAAGGAGGCGCTAAATTGGGGTTATCCACACATGAGATGTTGATTGCTTTACGCGTACGCGATGAGGCGTCTCGAATCCTCAACAGGTTTTCAACAGCTACTAGTAAGAATATGGCTGCTGGATTGCGTAATATTGCTACGCAATCTCAAGAATTACAAACCAAGATGCGAACTGTTAACTCAGAGTTGGCCCTAAATAAAACTAATCTTGGATTAGTAGAGTCTGCACTTGGCAGTAACATTAAGCAGCAGGAAAATCTGCGCACTAAAGCAAATAATCTTATTGGTACGTATACTAATCTAAGATCCACAATGCAACAGCAATCTGTGGAGTATAGTAAGAATACCAATAAAATCCGTGATTTGTCTACGAATTATCAGAGCTTAGTTTCAAAACAGGATGCTGCTAAGAGTTCATTGCAAAGTTATATTAACGTTAGTGGTGGTAACACCAAGGTCCACGCTGATAAGATCGCGGCATTAAAGACTGAGATTACTGAGATTGATAAGCAGAAAGCAAGTATTGCTAGTCAAATTTCCACTATTTCTAGACAAAATGATGCTATTAAAACTACCATTACGTCAACAAAGGACAAGTCCAAGGCTGTATGGGATGAATTAGGCGCTATCGGTAAACAACGCGAAGCTCTGGAGACAAGCACTGAAGCGATGCGTAAGCATCAAACCGAGTTAGCTAATGGTAGACAAAGTTTACTTGATAACAAGGATGCGTTAGAGCAACGCAAGGCTTCTCTTGAACAGGATAAGCAAAAGCTTATTGAGGATGCAGAAGCTGAACACGCGTTGATTGCAAAAACCGCTGCTCTTGGAACGGCATTTACTTCTGCTGGTATTATGATTACTAGCGTAGGTGTATCAATCGCAAACACGCTTATTGATGCATCGAATTCTTACACAGATTATGCCTCAACCGTGGCAAAGACTTTTACTCAGGTCGATAACGCCGGTAAGAAACATCAAACAACTCTGCAAGAAGTTGGAGATATCGGTAATAGTGTAGCTAGCACTCTCGCGGTAAAGTTTGATGAAGTACAGCCTGCGCTTTATGACGTCTTCTCAACAATTGAGACAGATGGACCTGGAGCTAAAGTCTTATTAGAAGGTATTGGTAAGGCTGCTATTGGTGGCTCTACTGATATGCAGACCGCTGGTAGGTCTGTTATGGGAATTATGAATGCCTGGCACTACAGTGTGAACGACGTTAATAAGATCAACGACGTTATGTTCCAGTTGGTGCGAAAAGGCGTCGGTGATTACGACCAATTCTCGGCTGCTATCAGTAAAGCTACTCCTTCCGCGGTAAAGGCTGGACAGTCTGTTGAAGAACTAGGGGCAATGCTAGCCTTTATGACTAAGAATGGTATGACTTCTGCCCAGGCTGGAACGTCTGCTGCTCGTTCGTTTGATATGCTATCTAATCCTAAGTTCCAAGAGAACATTAAGCAGTTTGGTTTATCCGCCTTCGATGCATCTGGCAAGATTCGCCCTATGGGCGATGTTGTTGCTGATTTGCGCGACAAGATTCAAGGTATGTCCGATAAGGAACGCCTTGATTTTATTGCTAAGATCGGTGAGGGTGCCGGTGGAACTATTCAGGCAATGCGATTTATTAACCTTGGGTTAGAGGATACTAAGGTCAACCTGGATAAGACTGGAACTAAGAGTCAGACCATGTTCCAGACTCTGCGTGACCAGATGAAGAATTCCGGTGGGGCCGCACAGGAAGCGTATAACATTATGTCTCAGACTCCTGAGGCTAAATGGCAGGGTATGATTAATGAGTTCACGATCTTCAAGAATACTATTGGAGAAGGTATCCAGCCTATTCGTGATTTCATTACAAATGCACTTACTCCCATGTTTGAGTGGTTCAATAAGCTCGATCCTGGGATGAAGCAGAACATTGCGACCTTTGCTGCTGTCGCAGCAGGAGTTATTATTCTTGTTGGTATTATTGCTACTCTTATTGGCGTGTTCCTGTTAGTTAGTGCTGCTGCTGGTGCTATGGGTATTACAATGGGTATGGTTCTTTTGCCAGCTATTGGTATTGTGGCCGCTATTGCTGCACTTATTGCTATCGGTTATCTTCTTGTTACTAACTGGGATCTTATTAAGACCACAGCTGCTAACGTTTGGAACGCGATTGTAAATACTGTAATTGGTGTCGGCAAAGCCATTATGAACTTCTTTACTGGTTTGCCTGCATTCTTTACTGACCTGTGGAATAACATCGTCAATTGGGCTGTTGATACTTGGAATGATTTCTTGGAGTTTATGTCGAGCCTGTGGAATAACATTGTCAATGGCGTTATTGGTTTTGGTACTACATTAATGAATGCTGCCGGCGCTGCGTTTACTGCTGTTATTAACTTTGTTATGTCTATCTGGTCATCTATTTATGACGTGTTGAGTGGACCGTTCAACCTGTTCTTAGGTTTCTTCCAAGCTATTTGGGAAACTATCAAATTGTTCTTTGCAGCTGTCTTC
>ERZ724521.1095-NODE-1095-length-12057-cov-4.416681_pt1 | contig 12057 bp, 10 predicted proteins | sample MGYA00376054_ERZ724521 | MGnify/ENA primary metagenome ERZ724521 (study PRJEB28724, sample SAMN07190883) | activated sludge metagenome | isolation source: activated sludge of sewage treatment plant in Hong Hong | place: Hong Kong | collected 2016-03-17 ... | reverse complement strand
CGCTGCATCCAGTGCCACCGCAGCCCCGCCGAACGGCCGGTCAACGGGGTCCTGCTGGTCGACCTGGAGCCCCTGCCCGCCGGCACCGGCTGGCACACCCACACCGGCCTGCTGGCGCTGGGGCTGGCAGCGCTGGCCCTGTTCGGCGGCATGACGGCCTGGACCCTGCGCCGTCAGATCAACCGGCCCCTGCAACAACTCACCACCGTGGCCGACCGCATCGCCGCCGGCGACACCGGCGCCCGCGCGGCGATGCCGGGCCGCGACGAGTTCGCCCGCCTCGGCCATCACTTCGACGCGATGGCCGAGCGCATCGACGCCACCGTCGGCTCGCTGCGGGCGCAGCAAAGCTTCCTGCAGCAACTGGTCGACGCCATCCCCGACCCGGTGCTGGTGGTCGGTCCGGACTACCGCATCCGCATCGCCAACGCGGCTTACGGCCAGCTCACCGGCCAGGCCCATGCCGACATCGTTCAAGCCTGTTGCCACCGCGTCGGCCGGGGTCTCGACGAACCCTGTCCCTCCACCCTGGTCACCTGCCCGGTCGCGGAGCTGCGGCATTCGCGGCACACCTTGCGCACCTTGATGAGCCTGCGCCACCGCGACGGCAGCGACATCCCGGTCGAGATCGAAGCCGCGCCCCTGTCCGCGAACGGCGAATGGCTCACCGTCGAAGTGCTGCGGCCCCTGGAGCGTTCCATCCGGTTCTCGCAGGAACAGCGCCTGGCCACCATCGGCTTGCTGGCCAACGGCGTGGCCCACGAAATCCACAACCCGCTCGCCTCCATCCGCCTGGCCTTGCAAGCCAGCCTGCGGGGCCTGAACGCCAAGAACATCAGCCACGACGAGCTGATCGAATACCTGGAGCTTGTGGACGACCAGATCGACCGCGCCGTTCTGGCCACCGACCGCCTCATGCAAATGAGCCACCCGCCCGGAGAAAACCCGGAACCGGTCTCGCTCGCGGCCGCCATCGACGATGTGCTGGCCCTGCTCGGCGAAGAATGCCGCCAGCGCGGCGTGGCCACGTCGGTTGATGTCAATCCACCCGGCTGCCTGGTGCTGGGCGATCGGGCCGAACTGCGCCAGGTGTTCGTCAACCTGGTCCACAACGCCTTGCATGCGATGCCCCAGGGCGGGCGCATCCACATCGCCGCCGAAGCGCCGGACGAGCAGCACGTTCGAATCACCGTGGGCGACACCGGCACCGGCATCGCCGCCGATGACCTGCCGCGCATCTTTCTGCCCTTCTTCAGCCGGCGCGCCGATGGCCAGCACGGCATGGGACTCGGCCTGCCGATCTGCAAGAGTCTGGTCGAACATTTCGGCGGGCAGATCAGGGTCAGCAGCCAACCTGGTCAGGGCACCGTGTTCACGCTGCACCTGCGCAGGGCAGAATCCCCGTCCGAAACGCCCTCCACGCCGACACCGCCATGACACCCGAGCCGACATCCACCCAAAGCACCGTGCTGGTGGTCGAAGACGACCCGGTGCTCAACCGCCTGCTGACCCGCCAGCTCGCCAAGGCCGGGCACGCCGTGGGCAGCGCCGACACCTGGGCGGGCGCGCGCCAGCGCCTGCCCGCCTTGCAGCCCGACCTGGTGCTGCTCGACATGAAACTGCCGGATTCGGCCGATTTCGTGCCCCTGCGTGAACTCGCAGCCCGCGTGCCGGTGGTGATGCTCACGGCCTATGGCAACGTCACGCAGGCGGTGGAGGCGATGCGCCTGGGCGCGGCGGATTACCTGGTCAAGCCGGTGGATCTGGAGGAGCTGGAACGCGTGGTGCAGCGCGCGCTCGACCACCGCCGCGATCACGGCCCCGACCCCAGCCCGGTGGCACCACCCGACAGCCTGGTGCTCACCGGCGAACCCACGCTGGAAGCCATCGAGCGCGAATACCTCGGTCGCCTGCTGGCCAAATACGGCGGCAACCGCCGCCAGGTGGCCGAAGCCCTGGGCGTGTCCGAGCGCACCGCCTACCGCATGCTTGAGCGCCACGGCTACCGCAACCCCGGCGAACGCTGACCGCCCGGAGCGGGTGTCCTGGCGGGTCAGGACGCGTCATGCGACAAACGCATAACCCCCCAAGTATCCAGCCTTGGACAAGGATTGGACACCGGTCTAAGCTTGCGACTCATTCCAAACAACCAAGGAGACCCGCCATGGCCCAGGCCAACCCCCATGCCAGCCCCGCCGCCCACCCGCTGCCCTCCTACCTGCAGGCGGAACAGCTCGGCCCCTGGGGCAACTACCTGAAACAGGTGGACCGTGTCACGCCCTATCTCGGGCATCTGGCGCGCTGGGTGGAGACGCTCAAGCGCCCCAAGCGCATCCTGATCGTCGACGTGCCGATCCACATGGACGACGGCAGCGTGGCCCATTTCGAGGGCTACCGCGTGCAGCACAACACCTCGCGCGGCCCCGGCAAAGGCGGTGTGCGCTTCCACCAGGACGTCACGCTGTCCGAGGTGATGGCGCTGTCGGCCTGGATGTCAGTCAAGAACGCGGCCGTCAACGTGCCCTACGGCGGCGCCAAGGGCGGCATCCGCGTGGACCCGCGCAAGCTGTCCATCGGTGAGCTCGAACGCGTCACGCGCCGCTACACCAGCGAGATCGGCATCATCATCGGCCCGAACAAGGACATCCCGGCGCCCGACGTGAACACCAACGAGCAGACCATGGCCTGGATGATGGACACCTACTCGATGAACGAGGGCGCCACCGCCACCGGCGTCGTGACCGGCAAGCCGGTCGCGCTGGGCGGCTCGCTGGGCCGGCGCGAAGCCACCGGGCGCGGTGTGTTCACCGTGGGCGTGGAGGCCTGCCGGCTCACCGGCCTGGAACTGCGCGGCGCACGCATCGCGGTGCAGGGTTTCGGCAACGTGGGTGGCATTGCCGCCAAACTCTTTGCCGAGGCCGGCGCCCGCATCGTCGCGGTGCAGGACCATGGCGGCACCGTGTATCGCGAGGCCGGACTTGACGTGCCCGCGCTGCTGGAGCATGTGCGCATCACCGGCAGCGTGGCGGGCTTTGCCGCAGCCGAAAAGCTGGCCGACGAGGCCTTCTGGCGCGTGCCCTGCGACATCCTGATCCCTGCGGCGCTCGAAAGCCAGATCACCGCTGCCAACGCCGGCGACATCACCGCCCGCATGGTGATCGAAGGCGCCAACGGCCCCACCACGCCCGAGGCCGACGACATCCTGCACGACCGCAACGTGCTGGTGGTGCCCGATGTGATCGCCAACGCCGGCGGCGTGACCGTGAGCTATTTCGAGTGGGTGCAGGACTTCTCCAGCTTCTTCTGGACCGAGGACGAGATCAACGCGCGCCTGGTCCGCATCATGAAAGAGGCGTTTGCCGCCGTCTGGCAGGTGGCCCAGGACAACCAGGTCAGCCTGCGCACGGCCACCTTCATCGTGGCCTGCAAGCGCATATTGCAGGCGCGTGAGCTGCGCGGGCTGTATCCGTAACCCTGGCAGCGCGACGGGCTGGAACATGCGAGGCACAATCCCCGCATGGACACTTCGAACCCGCTTCTCGTCTTTGCCGGCAGCACCCGGGCCGGCTCGTGGAACCGAAAGCTCGCCCGGGAGGCCGCGGACCTGGCGCGCGCCGCGGGTGCCACGGTCACGCACATCGAGCTGGCGGACTTCGAGCTCCCGATCTACAACGCCGACCTCGAAGCCCGCGGCACGCCCGAAGCAGCCATCCGGCTCAAGGAACTGTTTCACGCGCACCCGGGCTGGATCATCTGTTCGCCCGAGTACAACGGCAGCTACACGGCCTTGCTGAAAAACACGCTCGACTGGGTCTCCAGCCCGGTGAAAGGCCATCCCGAATGGTCCAGCGGCACCCGTCCGTTCGAGGGCAAGGTGGTCGGCCTGCTCAGCGCCTCGCCCGGCGCCTTGGGCGGTCTGCGTTCGCTGAGCCACCTCGCGCCGCTGCTGGCCAATCTGGCGTGCTGGGTGGCGCCCCAGCAGTTCGCGCTGTCGCGCGCGGCCGACGCCTTCGATGCCGGAGGCCTCCTTGCCGACGAGGGCAACCGCGAGCGGGTGCGCGCCGTGGTGGAGCAGGTGCTGTGGGCCAGCCGGCGCCTGGCCCATGGCTGAACCGGCGCCTGCGGCATCGCCACGGGGCCCCTGCAGGCCATCCGGGGGCCAAACTTGGGATGAAAACGTGCCAATTCCATCGCCAATCGGCCACAAGGCGCTATCTTTTTTGATGCCATCCCGATGCCCCCCAGACGCGCCGCTGCCGGCCCGGCGCGCATGAACTGCCACCCCGGCTGCGGCGCCTGCTGCGTCGCGCCCTCCATCAGCTCGCCGATTCCCGGCATGCCGCAGGGCAAGCCGGCCGGCGTGCGCTGCGCCCAGCTCGACGAATTCAACCGCTGCCGCATCTTTGGCCAGCCCGAACGCCCGGCCGTCTGCGGCCAGCTCCAGCCCTTGGTCGAGATGTGCGGCACACACGACGACGGCGGCCATCACGCCACGCTGTACCTTGCGCGACTGGAAAGCCTGACCGCCCCGCAGTAAGCTCGCCCGCCACAACCACAAGTCCGGAGACCCCATGCACATCCCGTCCCTCAAAGACATCGTGAGCCCCGAAGAGTGGGCGCTGCGCTGCGACCTCGCCGCCTGCTACCGGCTGGTGGCACTGTACGGCTGGAGCGACCTCGTCTTCACCCACATCAGCGCCAAGCTGCCAGAGTCGGTCTCCGGTGACGACCACCATTTCCTGATCAACCCCTATGGGCTGATGTTCGACGAGATCACCGCGTCCAGCCTGGTCAAGGTGGACATGGCCTGCAACAAGCTGCACGACTCGCCCTTCCCGGTCAACCCGGCCGGTTTCGTCATCCACAGCGCGGTGCACGAGGCGCGGCCCGAAGCCGGCTGCGTGCTGCACACCCACACGCGCGCCGGCGTGGCGGTCAGCGCGCAGAAACACGGCATCCTGCCGATCAGCCAGCAAAGCACCTTCGTCCTGGGCTCGCTGGCCTTCCACGATTACGAAGGCGTGGCCTTCCGCGACGAGGAAAAGCCGCGCCTGCAGGCCGACCTGGGACAGGCCAATTTCCTGGTGCTGCGCAACCATGGTCTGCTGACCGTGGGCCGCACGATTGCCGATGCCTTCCTGAGCATGTTCACGTTCGAGAACACCTGCCGCATCCAGGTCGACGCGCTGGCCGGCCAGAGCGGCATGGAAGGCCTCACCGCGGTGAACCCGGCCATCGTGCAGGGCGTCGCCGAGGCGATGCGGGTACAGACCGGCGGCCTGGGCGGCGCCTTCGTCTGGCCCGCGCTGTTGCGCAAGCTCGATCGCACCGACCCGGGCTACAAGACCTGACTTCCGGCGCAGAATGAGGTCATTCCGACCTCCGCAGAAAGCGAATCCCATGTTCAAGCACATCCTCCTCGCCACCGATGGCTCCGCCAGCGCCGAACACGCTTCCAAGAAAGCCCTGGAGCTCGCGCGCGTCCACGGCGCCCATGTCACCGCCGCCTACGTCGCCGACCCCTATCCCTACATCGGCATCGGCGAAGTCAATCCGATGGCCTTCCAGTCCTACGTGAACGCGGCCCAGGACGCCTCGGCCCAGGTGTTCATCGCCCTGGCCGACCAGGCCGCCGCCGCCGGGGTGCAGCTGCAGGTGCGCCTGGTCGAAAACATGCAGGCCGCGCGTGGCATCGTGGAACTCAGCGACGAACTGGCCGTGGACCTGATCGTGATCGGCTCGCACGGCCGCAGCGGTGTGCAGAAACTGGTGCTCGGCAGCGTGGCCGGCAAGGTGGTGACGCTGTCGGCGCGGCCGGTGTTGGTGGTGCGCTGAGCGCAGCGGGCCTTCTCTCCCCCAGCCCACCACCACAAGGCTGCGCCGCCAAGGCGGTCGGCCCGCGCTCCTAGTTCTTCCGGACGATGGGGCTACCTCCATCGGCGGATTTCGCATCGGTGCACCCGGTTCTACATTCGACGAATCGAACCCGAGGAAGCCGCCATGCCCGCTGTACCGACCCCGATCCATTCCCGCCGCGCCCTGCTCTACGGGGCCGCCGCCCTGCTGTGGCCGCTGCCCCGGCTCGCCTGGGCACAGGGCAAGGGCCAGCTGCCGCTGAGCGTGGCCATCAACCGCTCCGGCAAGATGCGGGCGCTGTCGCAACGCGCCTCAAAGGCCTACGTCCAGGCCACCCTGAACGTGCTGCCCGACAAGGCGCGTGAAATCAGCCTGTCCAGCCAGCGCATCATGGCCGGCAACATCGGTGATCTGGCCGGCGGCAACCCGCCACCCGACGTGCGCAAGCTGCTGCAGGTACTCGAAAAAGACACAGCCGACCTCACCACGCTGTTAGCCGGCACACCCCGGCGCGAATCCAACATGGACGTGGCCGCCGCCGCCGACGTGATGCTGGGCTCGGCTGACCGCCTGACCAAGGCCTACGAAGGCCTGTCCCAGCAGAGCAGCGCGAAGATCGTCAACGTGGCGGGGCGTCAGCGCATGCTGTCGCAACGCGCCGCGCGCGGCTACTTCCTGATCGCCGCCGGCCATGACACGCCGCCCGTGCGCAAACAGCTCGAAGACGCCCGCGCCGAGTTCAAGCAGGCGCTGGCCAGCCTGCAAGCCGCGCCGATCTCCACGCCGGCGATCCGCAACGAGCTGGAGCTGGCCGCGGCGCAGTGGCTGTTCTACGAAGGGGCGCTCACAAAAACGCCCAGCCCCGAAACCCTGCAAACCGTCGCCACCACCAGCGAACGGGTGTTCGAGGTGATGGACAACCTGACCTCGATGTACGAGGCCGCCTTGCGCGACCTGCTCGGCTGATCCCCTTCACCCCGGGGCGCATCAGTGGGCCAGCGGGCGCTGGCACGCCGCCAACGCCGCGCCCAGCCACAGGGCACCGGCCGAGAACAGGAACCCCCGCTCCAACCCGCCCGGGCCGTCGGCGATCCAGCCGGTCAGCGTCGGCCCCACGATCTGCCCGGCCGCAAACACGATGGTGAAGGCGCTGATGCCGGCAGGCCACTGCGCCTGCGGCAGGTTGTGTCGCACCAGCGCCGTGGTCGAGGCCACGACCGACAGAAACACCGCGCCGAACAGCAGCCCCGAGCCCAGCACCACCGGCCACGCGGTGGTGAGGGCCGGCGCCAGCGTGGCCAGGCCCAGCAAGGCGTTCAGGATCGCCAGCGCCTCGCCGCCGCGATACCGGTCCAGCAGCCCGGCCCAGATGCGCGAGGAAGCCACGACCGCCAGCCCCAGCAGCGCGTAGAACGCCGTCACCGCCTCGGCGCCAACCCCTTGGCCGCGCAACAGCGCAATCACGAACGTCATGTAGCCGATGTAGCCCACGCCGAACAGGCCGTAGCCGGCCAGTGCAAAGCCCAGCGGGCGCCATCTGAGCCCTGTATTCCGGGTCAGATCGTTCGTATCCCGGCGCGGAAAGGCCACCGGACGCTCTTCTTTCTGTAGTCTCCGAGCCGGCCACCCCAGCACCGCGCTGGCCGCCAGGCACACACCCGCCAGCGCCCACCAGGCCCAGGCCCACCCGTGCGGGGTCGCCCTGGCCGCCTGCAGCACCGGCGGCACCAGCAGGGCCGACACCAGGATGCCCCAGCCTGTACCGCCGTAGTACAACCCGATCAGCAGCCCCGCGCGCCCGGGCTGCACCGCCGCCAGTTGCGCGGCCAGCAGTCCGCCGGAGACAAACACCAGCGCGCTGGCCCATCCGGCCAGAAAGCGCTGTGCAAGCAAAGGCGTGGCGTCCACAAAGAACCCGCTCAGGCCCATGAACACGCTGGCCGCCAGCGCTCCCCACAACAGCAGGGCGGCCGCCCCGAACCGGCGCAGCAGCCGCGGCATGAGCAGCGCGCCCACCAGGTAGCCCAGCGCGTTGACCGTGTTCATCGTCCCGGCCAGCGCGTAGTTCCAGCCCAGGTCGGCCCGCATTTCGGGCAGCAGCAGGCCGTAGGCAAACCGGGTGATGCCCAGCGACACGGCCGCGCCCGCCGACAAGGCCAGTGCCAGTCCCGCAAGCGACAGCGGCGAGGCTTGAGAATGGGGGCTCGGCTCCAACATAGCTTCGGCATTGTGGGCCCGTACGTCCCTGGCCGGCGTCGCCCGCGTTTCATCCGCACTCTTCACGAAAGATCCTGCCTCATGACCACCCTGTTCGACCCCGTCCGCGCCGGCGCGCTGAGCCTGGCCAACCGCGTTGTGATGGCGCCCCTCACGCGCAACCGCGCGCCGGGCGCCATCCCCACCCCGCTGATGGCCACCTACTATGTCCAGCGCGCCAGCGCCGGCCTGTTGATCACCGAAGCCACCGCCATCAGCCACCAGGCCCAGGGCTATGCCGACGTGCCAGGCTTGTGGAGCGACGAGCAGGTGGCGGCCTGGAAAACCGTGACCGACGCGGTGCACGCAGCCGGCGGGCGCATCGCGGTGCAGCTGTGGCACGTGGGCCGGGTCTCGCATGTGGACCTGCAACCCGGCGGTCAGGCGCCAGTGGCGCCCTCGGCCATCACCGCGAAGACCAAGACCGTGCTGATCCGCGACGGTGTGCCCACCTTCGCCGACACGTCGGCGCCGCGCGCGCTGGAGCTGTCCGAGATTCCCGGCCTTGTCGAGGACTACCGGCGCGCCGCGCTCAACGCCGTTCGCGCCGGCTTCGACGGCGTCGAAATCCACGCCGCCAACGGCTACCTGATCGACCAGTTCCTCAAGACCGGCGCCAACCAGCGCTCCGATGCCTACGGCGGCAGCATCGCCAACCGCGCCCGCCTGCTGCTGGAAGTCACGCGCGCCGTGGCCGGCGCCATCGGTGGCGGACGCACGGGCATCCGCCTGTCACCGGTCACCCCGGCCAACGACATCGTCGACGCCAACCCCCAGCCCCTGTTCGAGTACGTGGTGCGCGAACTGGCGCCGCTGGATCTGGCCTACCTCCACGTCATCGAAGGCTCCACCGGCGGGCCGCGCGAAATGGCCGAGCGGCCCTTCGACTACGACGCGCTGCGCAAGGCCTGGCGCGACGCCGGCGGCACCGGCGCCTGGATGGTCAACAACGGTTACGACGGCGCGCTGGCCGAACAGGCGCTCGCATCGGGGGCCGACCTGGTGTCCTTCGGCAAGGCCTTCATCGCCAACCCGGATCTGGTGGCGCGTCTGCGCACTGGCGGCCCGTTCAACACCCCCGACCGCGCCACCTTCTACGGCGGCGCAGAAAAGGGCTACACCGACTACCCGGCGCTGGGGGCCTGAGGCCTCAGCTGCCCAGACCGATCGGCGCGGGCGCGCGCATCACGATGCGCGTGAACAGCCGGTCGTAGGCCGGATCGGGCGGGTATTTGCCCGTCAGCGGATCGCAGTTGGTCTCGAACGCCGCGTCGAGTTCCTTCCAGTCGTCCTCGGTCAGCACCTTCTCGGCCTCGGGCAGGATGACCTCTTCCTCCAGCCGCATGTGCTCCAGGTAGGCGTCGACATACTGCTTGAATGCGTCGGTGAACGCCTGGTGGCGCGACTCGCCCAGCAGTTCCCACGACAGCAGCAGGTGCTGCACGTCGCGCACCGAACGTTCGCTGTGCATGTGGTCGCGCTCCAGCCGGTCCACCGTGCCCATGACCTGCGGCACCGCCTTGGCCACCCGCGGAAACAGCAGGTTCGACTCTTTCGGATGGTGCAGGCGCTCGGGAAACTCGTCGATGTAGAACAACATCGCGCGCATGACATCGAAGAAATTCTCCGGGTTGTCCGCCGGGCCGCGCTCCACCATCATGCGCATCGACTGCAACATGGCCGCTAAGGACGCATGCTCGTCCCGGATGATCTGAAGGCTGGTGTGTTTCATGGCGGTCTCCTCAAAGTCTGGTGCCGAGTGTAGGGACAATGCCAGCACCCGGCATTTTGCGCCATGATTCAAGTCAAGTATTTCAGTGCTCAGGCACGTCGGCCGGGCTGGCAGCCGCGGGTTTCCAGCGCTTGAGCAACAGGGCGTTGCCCATGACGCTGACCGAACTGAGCGCCATCGCCGCGCCAGCCACCACCGGGTTCAGGTAGCCCAGCGCCGCCAGCGGAATGCCGGCCACGTTGTACGCGAAGGCCCAGAACAGGTTCTGCCGGATCTTGGCCACGGTTCGGTCCGAAATGTCCAGCGCGGCCGCCACCAGGCCAAGCTCGCCGCGCATCAGCGTGATGCCAGCCGCGTGCATGGCCACGTCGGTGCCGTTGCCCATCGCCAGACCCACATCGGCCGCCGCCAGCGCCGGCGCGTCGTTGACGCCGTCGCCGACCATGCCGACGACATGTGTGCCCCCACGCTCGCCTGTCCTGAGTTTCGCCACCAGCGCCGCCTTGTCGCCGGGCAGCACCTCCGCCATGACCTCTCCGTCCTCGGGCCGCAGGCCGAGACGGCGCGCCATGACCTCGGCGGCGCCCCGGTTGTCGCCGCTGATCATCACTGGCCGGATGCCGCGTGCACGCAACTCCGCCAGCGCGGCCTGTGCGCCGGGCTTGGGTTCGTCGCCGAAGGCCATCAGCATCCGCGGCACGAGGTGGCCGCCGTCGATGCGTTCGCCCATCGCCGACACCGTCGCCCCCTGTCGCTCCAATTCGGCGGCGCGGGCAGCCAGCGGCCCCAGCGCCATGCCGAGTTCGCCCATCCAGCGCAGGCTGCCGATCAGGTATTGGCGCCCATCCACCTCGCCTTCCGTGCCTCGCCCCGGCACGGCGCGCACGGCTTGCGGCGGGTCAACCCGAAGTCCTTTGTCGTTCGCGTTTGCCACCACGGCGCGCGCCAGTGGGTGTTCACTGCCGCTCTGAAGACTCGCTGCGGTCTTCAGGAACTCGCCGGCGTCCAGCCCTTCGGCAGCCACCAGGTCGATCAACACCGGCCGGCCCCGCGTCAGCGTGCCGGTCTTGTCGAAAGCCACCACGTCCACCCGGTGCGCCAGCTCCAATGCCTGCGCGTCCTTGATCAGGATGCCGTGTTTCGCCGCCACCCCGGTGCCGGCCATGATGGCCGTCGGCGTCGCCAACCCGAGCGCGCAGGGACAGGCGATCACCAGCACCGCCACGGCGCGGATCAATGCGGTTTCGAATGGCGCCCCGTTCCAGATCCACCCCGCGAGCGTGAGCGCAGCGATCCCGAGCACCGCCGGCACAAACACCGCGGCCACCCGGTCCACAAGGCGCTGGATCGGCGCCTTGGCCGCCTGCGCGTCCTCCACCAGGCGGATGATGCGCGACAGCACGGTTTCGCCGCCCACCGCCGTTACCTGCAGCACGATTCTTCCGTCGCCATTGATCGAGCCACCGGTGAGCCGATCGCCGGGATCGCGCGGCACCGGCAGCGGCTCGCCGGTCAACATCGACTCGTCCACCTGGGTGCTGCCTTCCAGCAGCGTGCCGTCCACCGGCACGCGCTCGCCAGGCAGCACCACCAGACGGTCGCCCACCAGCACTTCGGCCACGGGAACGTCGACCGTCAGGCCCCCACGCTCCCCCACGTTGTGTGGGTCGCTGCCCCCCGAGGGGGCCGCGCTTTGCTCGGGGCGGCCCGTCGCTGCAGCGGGCCAGCGGCCACGGATCAGGTGCGCAAGCTCCGGTCGCAGCGCGTGCAGCGCGCGGATGGCGGCGGTGGTCTGCCGCTTGGCACGGGTTTCCAGCCATTTGCCCAGCATGACCAGGGTGATCACGAGCGCCGAGCCCTCGAAATACAGGTGCGGCTCGGTGCCGGGCGCCGCGGTCAGCCACAGCCACATGGACAGCGCCCAACCGGCGCTGGTGCCAATGGCCACCAACAGGTCCATGTTGCCGCTCAGCGCCCGCAGGGCGTGCCAGCCCGCCTTGTAGAAACGCGCGCCCAGAACAAACTGCACCGGCGTGGCCAGCACGAACTGGAGCCACGCCGGCAGCATCGCGTGCTGGCCGAACAGCCCCGCGAGCATCGGCAGCACCAGCGGCACCGACAGCAGCAGGCCCGCTGCCACCGGCCCGAAGCCCGCCCAGGGCGACGCGTCCGGCTCGTGCGCCAGCGCGTCGGCTGCGCGCGGCTCGTAGCCG
>ERZ724521.1094-NODE-1094-length-12057-cov-4.496084_pt1 | contig 12057 bp, 6 predicted proteins | sample MGYA00376054_ERZ724521 | MGnify/ENA primary metagenome ERZ724521 (study PRJEB28724, sample SAMN07190883) | activated sludge metagenome | isolation source: activated sludge of sewage treatment plant in Hong Hong | place: Hong Kong | collected 2016-03-17 ... | reverse complement strand
AATGTGGGTCATTCGTTTTAAAAGTGAGTTTATCCCTGAGACCACCTTTCAGTTGTATTCCTATTATCATGACCATGCGACCATGGCACTGCAGCCCGGGGAGTGTTTTCAACGTCTGGTCATGCTATGTGAGATGATCGATGGGGAGATGCGTTATGGGACACAGGATTTGGCGGTCGTTCGTCAGTTGCTTAGTGCGCTATTTACCATGATAGAGTCCGAACGGAGAAAACTCGATACATCTGATGACTCACGGCAGAAAACACAACATATCACCTTTAAAAACTTTCTCAGGATCCTGGAAGAGAATTATCACCGTCCTGAAGGGGTGGAGTATTATGCGGAAAAACTATTTATGTCTTCGCGCAATCTCAACCTGATCTGTCAGAGCATCCTGCAACAGAGTGTTTCTGAGATCATCGAGACCCGTAAACTGATCGAAGCCAAAAACCTTCTCGTCAGTACCGACAAGTCCATTTCTGAGATAGGCTTCGAGCTCGGTTATAGCGAAAAGTCCTATTTCACCAGCGTATTTAAGAAGAAGTCCGGCCAGACGCCTACTGAGTTCCGGGAGGAAATGCGAAAACTCATTTCCTAAAACCACCACTCCTTTTCCGGAAACTGATACCGCGCCCCTTCCCGGGGGCCCCATCTTTGCGTTATCAAATTCAAACATTCATTTAAAACAACAAATTCTATGGAAACGGCCATATTAACTTCAACAAACACCAAATGGGCACTTGACTTGTCCCACAGCGAACTGATGTTCAGAGTAAAACACCTGATGATCTCTGATGTCAAGGGGTATTTCCGATCCTTTTCAGCGGAGATCCAGGGTGAAAACCTGATGACTTCAACCATTCGGGCCAGTATTGATGCAACCTCGATTTTTACCAATGATGCATCCCGTGACGGACACCTCAAAGGACCGGATTTCTTTGATGTGGAACAATATCCGGAGATTACATTTGAGAGCACGTCTTTCCGCAAGACGGATGATGAAAACTACATCCTGAGTGGTCAGTTGACCATGCGTGGGATCACCAGGCCGGTCACCCTTCAGGCGGAATTTGGTGGCGTCAACAAAGACCCGTGGGGCAATGAGAAAGCAGCTTTTGCGGTGCACGGAAAGATCAACCGTAAAGACTGGGGTCTCAACTGGAATGCCGCCCTCGAAGCCGGTGGTGTATTGGTCAGTGATGACGTACGCATCAGTGCCGAGATTCAACTTGTAAAGCAATCCTAATCGCTTTATATTTCACGGCATGAAGAGAGAACACTTTTTAAAATCACTGGCTCTATTGCCATTAGCCGCAGCAGCGATGAAACTCAGCGAACTGAATACAATGACACAATCCTTTGGCAGCACGGACAAAATGCCCGTGCTGTTTTTAGGTCATGGTTCACCCATGAATGCTATTGAGGAAAACGAATTTGTCACCGGTTTTCGAAACATCGGTCGCCAGATTCGCAAGCCCAATGCCATCTTGTGTATTTCGGCCCATTGGGAGACACGTGGCACTTTTGTGACGGCTATGAAAAACCCTCCCACGATCCATGATTTTGGTGGATTTCCCAAAGCCCTTTTTGATGTTCAATATCCGGCTCCCGGAAGCCCCGAACTGGCTGATGAAGTGAGCCAGATGGTCAAGAAGACCCAGGTGGGTATGGATACCAGTTGGGGACTTGACCATGGCGCCTGGACCGTCATCAAACATCTATACCCCAATGCCGATGTTCCGGTGATCCAGATGAGTATTGATTACGGCCAGGGTCCTCAATACCACTATGACCTTGCCCGTGAGCTTGCCGTGCTGCGTCAAAAGGGAGTCCTGATTGTAGGCAGCGGCAACATGGTCCACAACCTCGGCATGGTGGCCTGGGACCGGCTCAATGATGCCAGCTATGGCTACGACTGGGCGCTCGAAGCCCGCGAGAAGATGAATACGTATATCCAGAGTGGTGACCATCAGTCCCTGATCCAATACACGGCCCAGGGCAAGGCTTTCCAACTGGCCATTCCGACACCGGAGCATTACTTGCCACTGCTGTACACCCTGGGGCTGCAGCAAAAGGATGAAGAAGTGGCCCTTTTCAATGACAAGGCCATTGCAGGGTCCCTGACCATGACCTCAGTGGTGATTGGTAAAGCCTGATGACGGAATACAGGGTTAAGTAATATCTTTGCATCCCGCAAATCAAAGCGGTGTCTGCGATGAATAAATGCCTCTTTACGGCCTTTTTGGTGGCCTTATTTCCTCTTATCCTTCCGGCCCAGATCTATCATACCGAACCTACCAACTGGTGGGTGGGGATGAACAACCCGGATTTTCAACTCATGGTGCATGGCAAGGATGTCGGCCTGACCCATCCTGAGATCAATTACCAGGGCGTGGTGATCAAAAAAGTCAATCCGGCCTTTAGTAAGAATTACCTGTTTATAGATATCTATGTTTCGGCTACCACCAAGCCGGGACCGTTTATGATCTTTTTCATCCGTGATGGGGACACGGTATATACTCAGCCATATACCCTGTTGGCCAGGGACAAGAACATTCCTATCAAAGGGTTCAATTCCTCTGATGTGATCTATCTGCTCAATCCCGACCGCTTTGCCAATGGCGACTACACCAATGATGTCGTTGTGCCCATGAAGGAACAAAAAGTAGATCGTAAAAACCCGGATGCGAGACATGGTGGGGATATACGGGGTATCATCAATCATCTGGATTATATCTCCAAAATGGGATTTACCGCATTGTGGCCTACGCCCCTTGTTGAAAATGATATGCCTCTCCCGTCCTATCATGGATATTCCATCACCAATCACTACAAAGTCGATCCGCGATATGGTACCCTGGAGGACTACAAGGAGTTGGCTACGAAAGCACGGGAGAAGGGGATCAAACTCATCTATGATGAGGTACTCAATCATGTTGGCACCGGGTATTGGTGGAACAATGATCTTCCCTTTCAGGATTGGTACAACAAAGCCGATTCCATTGAACTTACAAACCACTACCGCACCGTCAATCAAGACATGTATGCTTCAGCGTTTGACAGAGACCTGATGGTGCATGGATGGTTTGTCAACCACATGGCGGATATGAACAGTGAAAATCCTTTTGTAGCCAACTACCTCATTCAAAACACCATCTGGTGGATTGAAACGCTACACCTGGGGGGCATCCGGCAAGACACTTATGGCTATTCGGATAAATCATTTCTGAGAGAATGGAGCTGCCGGGTCATGAATGAATATCCGGACATCAGTATGGTGGGTGAAGAGTGGAGTTATAATCCACTCATCGTGTCCTACTGGCAAAAAGGTAAAGTCAATGTCGATGGATATACCAGTTGTCTGACCTCTGTCATGGATTTTCCGATTCAATCGGCGCTGATCACATCGCTCAACTCTTATGATACCAGCCGCTGGGCTAAAAATATGAGCTTACTCTATGAAGCATTGGCCAATGATTTTGTGTATGCGGACCCCCAGAAAATCATGGTACTGGGAGACAATCATGATATGGATCGACTGTATACGCAGTTGAACAAAGACCTTGCCCTAACAAAAATGGCGGTCACGTATTTGCTGACCATTCGGGGCATTCCTCAAATCTATTACGGTACGGAGGTATTGATGGACAATACCGGATTTCATAAAAATGATGGTGTGATCCGTTCTGATTTTCCGGGAGGATGGAAAGGAGATTTGGTAGATGGGTTTACCACCAAGGGGCTGTCAGCCGATCAGAAGGACATGCAGAACTACATGAGGCAATTGCTCACCTGGCGTAAGGCCAATCCTGTCATTGCCAATGGTAAGACCATGCATTTCGCGCCTTTCAACAGTGTTTACGTATACTTCAGGTACAATGACGAAAAAATGGTGATGGTGGTGATGAACCGTAATGAGAAGGATCAGACTATAGACCTGAGCCGGTTTAAGGAAATCATGGGAGTCAAGACCAAAATAGCGAATGCCCTCACAGGGGAAGTAAATCCGGGTGTAGCAAGTCTGACCGTAAAGGCGAAGACTGCTACCGTGTTTACTATCGAATAACCGGTCAGAGAAAATTTACATGAAAAACATTCTTAAGGCGGAAGAGTTGGCCATGCTGGTGCTCTTCACTGTCATCTATGCTCATCTTTACCAGGGGCAGTGGGGATTATATGCAGGGCTCTTTTTTGTCCCTGATGTTTCCTTTGCCCTTTACCTCGTATCACCAGCGGTGGGCGCGGTGGCTTATAACTTCATGCACCACAAAGGGGTGTGGATCATGGTGGCCCTCCTTGGATGGTGGCTTGACTTTGACCCTGCACTGCAGGCCGGGTTGATCTTCCTGGCCCACAGCAGTTTTGACAGAGTGTTGGGTTATGGATTGAAGTATCCCGATAGTTTTTCGCATACGCATTTGGGATGGATTGGGAAGGAAGCGAAGGGAATGGGGTGATGTGTTGATATGCTAATGTGTTGATGTGTTGATATGCTAATGTGTTGATGTGGTGATGGGTTGAAATACCAAATAAATTAGCCGCCGCAAGGAGTTTGCTCCGACGGCCTGTGAAAGTTTGTGATCTTTCCTTCAGGAAGGAAAATTAACGGACCAGGGTGATATCTCCTTTTACCGTCACATCCTTTCCATTGCCCAAGGTCAGTGTGGCTGTGTAAGCAAAGACACCGGGGCTCATGGGTTTGCCACGGAAGGTACCGTCCCAGCCCAACGTGGAATTGAGCACAAAGTCATGTTTTTCAAAAACGAGATTGCCCCAGCGATCAAAGATGACCAGTTTGTGTATCAGGGCATCACCTTGTTTTGTAAACATGGTCCAGTAGTCATTGATGCCGTCGCCATTGGGGGAGAATACATTAGGGACATACAGTTCATCAGTCTCTGTGGTGTCTGTGATCACAAAGATATGGGTCTGCAGGACGTAGGTACAGTTGTTGGCATCGGTGATCTGGATCAGCACCGTGGTGTCTGAATCCGGAAAGACATTGGTAGCAGGGCATGTTGGGCATTCGATAATGCCGGAGGGATTCCAGTTGAATACGAGGCCTGGCGTATTGATGTCTCCGTTGATACTGACCAGCACACTGTCGCCAGCCTGCACGGTATAATTGGAAGGAACATTGAAGGATAACGTCGGTGGAGTGATAATGGTAAATGTATCTGTCACACTGCATCCATTGGCATCTGTCACTACAACAGCGTACGTTCCATCAGACAGATCCGTTGCTAATGAATCTCCGCTCACCGCCGGTGTCCATGCATATAGGAAAGGCCCGGTGCCTGACACATTCAGTGTGATGGTGCCAAGCGTTGCACACGTCCAATCTGTGACGCCTGTGAGAATTAAGTCTGGTAATTGATTTACAACAACTGTAAGAACTGTATCACAGAGCGTGACTGGATCGCTGATCGTAAAACTATACATGCCTCCGCTGTTGATCCATTGCCCCATCACCTGAATGGAATCTCCGGGACACAGGACTTCATTTTGTATGACAAAGACTGTCGGGCATGCGGTTTCTACGAGGAAATCAACGGTCACACTGCCACAGATCGTATCATCAATCATCTCTTCAAACACTACAGGTACAAATGATGGTGAAAGAAGGGCCGTATCTATCCTGATCTCAAAGGCTTCATCGGGATAATGCCAGGAAACACTACCTGATCCATTGGTGGCCTGGGAATCCGTGACGCCGGATACAGAACCAATCAACGTGATATCTACTCCGGCTAATAGTGTGTCAGCAGGACTTACTACACCATTGTGATCCACGTCTACCCAAACCTGCCCAGTAATCCATAAGGAATCGGGCGAAGTGATGACCACCTGGAAAACGGAATCACAACCTGACGCACTTTCCATATGCATCATATACGTGCCTGCTGTCGTCCATGTGCTGTCGCCAACCGTCAAACGGTCGTCGGGGCATATCTCTGCCAGAAAATCAGGACCGGCCACTGTACAATTAGGCATCAGGAGTAAAGACACTACAACACTGTCATCACAAGTCGCTATCTGCGTATGTACACTATCGATCACCACCTTCCATTGGGATGAAAGCAAGTTGCGATCAATAAGAGCAGTGTAACCGGATGCAGGATAATCTTCAAAAATAAATTGCCCGCCAGGCACCGTTTCAGTCATGCCCTCATGCAATAAATCATCAGATTGAATCATCACCGGAATGCCGGGTAATAAAACATCACCTGGGCCAATCAAACCATCGCCATCCTGATCCAGCCACGTTTCTACAGTGATACTCCCTACACCGGTGTACAGCGTGATATCCAGCGGATCTGAAGTAGCGGTGCAACCATTGGTTGTAGTGACTTCGATCGTATATGTGCCATCGGCTGTAATGAGGAAGTTGGAAGGCCATGCTCCACCGGTTTGAAACACACTGCCATTCTGATAGATCGTATACGAAGCCACATCTTCGATGTAAGGAAGACAAACGGTCAGTGGATCACATTTGATAAAACATCCGCCAGGGATCTGATCCACCTGGGCAGACGGATTGATCAGTATAGAATTGCTTTTAGCGGAGCAGCCGTGCATATTGACCGCTTCCACATAAAACAAACCGGCTTCAGCAATAGTAACCACGGGGCCAGTCTGGCCATCTGACCAATAATATGTAACACCGGCTTCAGGATTAGTGACTTGCAATACATTGGCATCAAAACTGCAGGCTGTTCCCGCTGTCAATGAAACAACAGGCACATTGGGAAGAGCAAAAATCTCAACAGTGAAAAATGCTGTATCAGAAATACAACTGCTGTTGATATCTGTAGCAATCACTCCAAATTCAGTAAGGCCAGGTAATGGCAGGTTGGCGCTTTCGTTGGTAAACTGGATGACCTGGGTACCGGGCCCATGTGTCCAGTGGTAAGAGGCATTGCCGGAAGCAAAGGCGGAGAGTTCAAACTCGGTGCCAGCACATACATGGAGCGAAGAGCTCCAAGGGCCATAGGAATCCGGACCATAAATCTCCCTGGCTTTGATGATGACTTCGGGTTTTGGGAATACTTCTACAAACACCGGAGACGGAGCATAGGTGCAATGATATTGATCGGTGATCAACACATTGTATTGATTGGTTTCGGTTACTTCAATGCTGGAGGTTGATTCCCCGGTACTCCAGTCCCACGCAATGCCGCCCGCCGGAGCGGTAAGCGTGGCTGTGTCGCCACTGCACAATGGGGTGATAGGATCCACGGTGACTACACCACTAAGCATGTTTTGCGTGATATTGACCATGAAGCCAGTCTGGCTTCGGCATTGATTGATATCGGAGGCCGATACATTGACGAGATAGAACCCGGAGAGATCGAACGTATGAAAAACGGAATCGGCCAATGCAGCATTTTCAGCGCCACTGCCCGGATCCCCGAAGGACCATTGAATATCATAGACAGCATCTGCGAGTTGAAACGCCATCGCTTCATCTTCACAATAGATCGGATCGTACAATGGGGTCAGCGCAGGTCCGTCAGAAATATCAACAGACATTCGTTTGGTAGAGATACAGCCGCTGGTCAGCGTGATAGTCAACTCCACATCATAGGTGCCTGCGGAAGCAAAAATATGTGATGGATGTTGCAGTAAAGATTCATTGTCAAAGCCGCTGGCAGGATCATCAAAATTCCAGTGCCAGGCAGCTATACTTTCACCAGGCAGGAACGTGGTCAGGTCTTCGAACTTAACCGGAGAAGATGCGCAAATCCCTTCATGTTTGAAATCTGCCACTGCCAGAATGGTATCGATCAGGTTTTGATAATGGCCACAATTGACCATATCGTATGGAAACCCATTGAGCAGGCCGGTCATTGTGATATGATAATACCCGGGTTTGTCATAGGAATAATTGAGCGCGTCTGCATTGACTACGGCAATCACGCCTTCACTATTACTTTCAATATACCAGTTGACAGATCCTGGTGTCAATCCAGCGATCAGCGGTGTATACTGATGCACATTGCACTCCGTCTCCGCTGCCATGATGCTGAAATCATTGAACAAGAAGGTGCATGAAGGGAAAGGTCCTGGTATGGAGAATCCGCAAGTCGACGGCGCACAGCAATTGGCAAAATTTATTTTGGAAGAAGCAGTTGTGCAACCATATGCATTGGTGACCTCCACATGATAGGCACCGAACGTTGTGACATTATAGGAGGGACCACCGGGACCTACAGGTATATCATCTATAAACCAGTTGTATGTATAACCTGCACCATCCGTATTGGCAACAATATTAACACCACCTGGGATTGTGACACAGTAAAAGGGATCTGCTGCTGTAGAGAGATGCACTACAGGAGAGGGGTATGTATTGATGGTAAAAGGTGTTTTTGAAACACAACCTTTTGCATCCGTAAGCTCAAAGGCATAAGTACCTGGAAATACTGAAATAGAATTGAGATTGCCGATTTCAAATTCATTTTCATTATACCACACATGATCCAGGGCGGGCTGTGTGGTCGTCAGCATGACCATTTCATTGGCACAAGCAGATGTTGGGCCTACGATGCTGGCGGAAGGCAGAGGATTAACCAGGATGGCTTTGTCAATAATTTGTCCGCAGGCATGCAATCGCAGTGTGGCAGGGCCGGACTGTGACCAAAAGACATCCACTTTGTTGAGATTGCTCCGACGGATCTCTCCGTGATCGGCCGGTACGACCTCCCAGGTGTAGTCCATGCCACTCACATAGTCGGTAGAAAAACTATCGATACTGTTGAAACAAACCTCATCAGGTCCACTGATGGTGAGCAAGGCCGGTGTGCTTAAGGGTAGCGTTACAATACCCGAAGCACAAGTGCCATATTGAAGATCTGTATGGTAAGCCTGGACCTGATAGGGAGGATTGGAACCAAAGGTGTGCTGGCAATTCTGGCCGGAATAATGTACCGTGTTTGATCCATCGGTGATGATCCATTCGGTTCCGAATACACCGGAGGCGTCTATGGTATATCCGTATGGCTGACCTGGACAGATAACCGACTCACCGATGATCCCGAGTGGATCCGTTGGTGTCGCGGTCACTTCGATGACCTGGCGGGCCATTTCAGTGCAATACGATGCGGAGGTATTGGTGGCTACCCAGGTGTAAAGACCTGGCGGCACATTGAAAACATATGTCCATGAGCTGGCAAGTCCGGGAGCTGATGCTACATTCTGACCGAGTTCGTTCTCAAGATGCCATTGGACAGGGACCGGTAGTGGATTTACAAATCCGGCTTCGGCTTCAATCATAGCGCTAGCATCATGGCATACCTGCATATCCCCCTGGATAGTAATCTCCGGGGTGATGGTGACATTGAGTACATCAGTGCCATAGCACCCGAGGAAACAATTGTTATAATAGACCTCCACTGTTGACGCCAGTGGTGAGTTGACATCATTCCATTGGATCGTGATCGCGTTGGTGTTATTGTCACTGAGGATGGAGCCACCGGGTCCCATGATCCATGTATACGTGGTGCCCGGAAAATACGGAGCCGTATACGTAGTGAGTTCGCCGGAGCAGACACTTTGGTCCCCTTCGATCGGGCCATCGGGAGAGATGATCGGAATGCGGAAGACATTGGTATATGAGCAAAATGCAGTGGAGCATCCGCTGACGGAGAGATAGATATAACCATCCGGGCCATCGTGCCAGATCACTTCAATAAAATCATCTGACGAACCACCGCCGAGAACAACAGTTCCATTAGGGGATACGGACCAGTTGTACACACTGCATCCGGCTGTAGTGGCAGTATATCGTTGACGGGTCTCCGGGCAGACACTGTTGACACAGTCCAGCGTTGGCGCAGGTGCAGGCAGTACTTCGATGACCAGTTGCTTTTCATCAAAACAATCACAAACACTTTCGGCATCAAGGATCACCGTGTAATAGCCTTCGGTATCATAGGTGTGCGTGGCATCATAGCCTTCTTCCAATGAGCCATCACCGAAATTCCATGTATAACTGAGACCATTCGAAGATTGATTTTCAAAATAAACCTCCTGGAACTTGCATACCGTCAATGTGTCGCCGGTAGCTGCCGGAGTGGTCGAAAACTCCGCATCGGGTTGGGGTAATATGTCGAAACATAACGATTGGTCGCAACCCGAACTGGCTAACGTGACATAGCCTGGTCCGCCAGGGCCCCAGATAATATCAATCTGTGATGAACTCGTGATCGTATAACTCTCTGCGCCGGTGACTTGCCAGGAGACAAATCCGCCATTGACCTGTATGGTCGTATGTGAATACGCGCAGACATTGTAGCAACTTTTGGTGGAATCAATTGTATAGCAACCGATCACTTCAGGAAACAGAGTGCCCCCAAAAACATACAGATACAGCGAGTCCGTCAGCGTTTCTTGGTTGACTGTCAGAGAGGAGACCACTAGTAAATACGTACCGGGTGCAAAAAAGGTGATATCTGCTGAATTGAGCTGAGGATTTATCAGTGAGGTGCCGCCGGGGATGATATTCCAAACTGTGCGATCCAGCTGGACGCTGCTTTCTATGGCAAAATGAACCGTGGCGCTTTCACACAGGTTGATATCCTGGGGCCCAAAGACCTCATAGAAGACATTTTGTGCCGTGACCGGTGTGCTCAGCCCGATACCGCAAATCAAGGTCAACAGATAGACAAATCGCATAGAGGTGGTTTGGCTTTTCAAAACTAAAGATACAGAAGCAGAGATACAGGTGGGGATATGCCTGCTGCCTGAACTTAGGGGAAGAAAGTCATATTACATTTTTTGGCTTGTATCCGACGTTTGGGATGAGAGGGATAGGGGTTGTTGAGAATGAAGATAAATAATGGCATACATTGGCACGTTGCATGCAACGTGCCTACGTAATTTTTAGGCTATGCCATGGGGCTCCCCCTCATAAGCCAAAGGGCTGCGCCCATGGCTAATATGGTCTCGTCCCTCCGGGACTCTTGGCAAGTACAATAATTCGCTATTTGAAGTTTGCGAACTTCAAATCCATATTCTGATCCTTGACAAAGTATAAATCAATAATGGGTTGTTTTAACTACCGGGGACGAAGCATTTCCACGTCTTTGAAATACATTAGCACTTTGCATGCAATGTGCCTACGGAATATTGGTAATCTGTAGATGAGCTACAATGGACCACTCGCGAGATGTCCTTACATCAAGATGATTGGCTACGGGGCTCTGAGCCAAGAAACATGTATTTTTAGGAATATGAAAAGTGTATTTTATGTTGTCCTCGCCATTTTTGCCATCGTTGTATTTAGTTTTTGTTCGCACGCGAAAGATGATCGTGAGCATGAAGGTCTCAACCTGTTGATCTACAGCAAGACCAAAGCATTTCGCCATGAATGTATAGAGCCGGGCAGCCAGGCTTTGCAATCCTATTTTTCGCAGCATGGTATTGAATCCACCTTTACAGAAGACTTTTCGGTGTTTACATCCTCCAATCTGGCGCAATATGATGCTGTCATGTTTTTCCAGACCACCGGAAATGTACTGGATAGTGTGCAGCAACTTGCTTTTGAAAAGTATATTCAATCGGGTAAGGGTTTTGTTGGTGTGCATGCTGCTTCGGATACAGAATATGACTGGCCCTGGTATGGAAAGCTAGTTGGGGCCTACTTCTCCAGTCATCCGGATATTCAACAGGCGACCTTGACCAAAGAGGATACATCACATCAATCCTGCAAACACCTCCCGGATCGGTGGACTCGTACCGACGAGTGGTACAACTTCAAACAGATTCCTTCGGATGTGCATATATTGCTCAACCTTGATGAGACCACCTACCAGGGAGGTACGCATGGGTATCCGCATCCTATGTCATGGTATCATGATTATGAAGGTGGGCGGGCTTTTTATACGGCCCTGGGACATACGGTGGAGAGTTATCGGGACACATTGTTTTTAGAACATGTGATGCAAGGGGTAAAGTGGGCTGGCAATCATGGGGTGATGGAGTGATGGAGCGTGGGAGTGATGTCAAAGTGCAACTTTGATTCCAACTTCGCCAAGGCTACGTCGGACAAGGCCC
>ERZ724521.1089-NODE-1089-length-12085-cov-3.656193_pt1 | contig 12085 bp, 7 predicted proteins | sample MGYA00376054_ERZ724521 | MGnify/ENA primary metagenome ERZ724521 (study PRJEB28724, sample SAMN07190883) | activated sludge metagenome | isolation source: activated sludge of sewage treatment plant in Hong Hong | place: Hong Kong | collected 2016-03-17 ... | reverse complement strand
CAGGATCGCGCTGAAGACCACAGGGGCGAAGACTGCGCTCAGCGTTCAGGACAGCAAGGGCGCGGCCGACCAGTCCGAGAACGCGCGCCGCATCGTGGCCAGACTGCAGGAAGAGTTCAAGCGCTGACGGCGCCTCGGGCATCGTCCACTAGCTTTCGGGCGTCTCCCCCTGGATGCGCCTCCGCTCGCTCGCGATACTCACCCTCCTGTTCTTCGTCCGGGACGCCCGGGCCCAGGCCCGCGGCTCCTTCGTGGAGAACCGCGGCCAATGGCCGGCGGCGGTGACCCACAAGGCCGACCTGGCCGGGGCCACGCTCTGGTGCGAACGCGATGGACTGCTGCTGGACCTGTATGACCGGAGCACCTTGCACGCCCATGAGAGCGCCGGGGAGCATCCACCGGCGATCATTGAACGCGCGGTGACGCATCACCACGCCGTGCGGCTCCGGTTCGTGGGTGGCGCACCGGATGCTCGCACCGAGGGCCTGGGCGTGGAGCGCGGTGCCTACAACTTCCTGCTGGGAAACGACCCCGGCCGTTGGGGCCGTGCCGCACACGCCTTCAAGGGCCTACTGCATCACGACGTGTGGCCGGGGATCGATGTGCGTACCCGCGCGAGCGAGCGGGACATGGAGTACGACCTGCTCGTGGAGGCGGGTGCCGATGCATCCCGCATCGTGCTTGCCTATGAAGGCGCCGACCGCGTGTTCCTGCAGGATGGGCACCTGCACATCACCACAAGCCTGGGCGTTCTGGTGGAGTCCATTCCACTGGCCTACCAGGAGCAGGACGGAGCGCGGGTGCCCGTGACCTGCAACTACCAGCTCGACAAGGGGCAGGTGCGCTTCCAACTCGGCCATTACGACCATGCTCGGCCATTGACCATCGACCCGAGCCTGGTGTTCAGCACGTTCAGCGGCAGCGGAGCGGACAACTTCGGCTACACCGCCACCTACGACAACAAGGGCTTCCTCTACAGCGGCAGCACGGCCTTCGGCCAGGCCTACCCCACCACCGTGGGCGCGTATGACACCGTGCACGGTGGCGGTGACGGGCTCTTCGACGGCATCGACATCGCGCTGACCAAGTACGACACCACCGGCTCCTTCCTGATCTGGAGCACCTTCATCGGCGGCAGCAGCGATGAACTGCCGCACAGCCTGGTGGTGAACGCGAACGATGAACTGTTCATGCTCGGCACCACCAGTTCGGCCAACTTCCCCACCACGGCCAACGGTTTTGATGTGACCTTCAACGGTGGACCCGCAGTGAACCTGACCAACGGCCTCGGCAGCAACTTCCCCAATGGCGTGGACATGGTGCTGACCCGGCTGAGCGCGGACGGCTCGCAATTGCTGGCGTCCACGTTCGTTGGCGGCAACGGAACGGACGGTCTCAATCGGGCGAGCGGCCTGAAGTTCAACTATGCGGATGAGGTGCGGGGGGAGATCGAGCTGGACGTGAACGACAACGTGTATGTGGTGAGCTCGACCACCTCCACCGACCTGCCCACCACGCCGAACGCGTTCCGTACCGCCTACCAGGGCGGCGAGCAGGACGGGGTGGCCTTGAAAATGGACGCATCACTCTCCACCATGTTCTGGTGCACCTATTTCGGTGGCACCGGCGCCGACGCCATCTATTCGCTCGACCGCGACGACCTGCAGCACGTGTACTTCTGCGGCGGCACCCGGTCAACGGACCTGCCGTTCACCTCCGGCTTTCAGAACACCAATCAGGGCGGCACCGCCGAAGGGTTCATCGCCGAACTCCAATACGATGGCACCTCGCTGCTGGCAGGCACGTACTACGGCAGTCCGCTCTACGACCAGGCCTACTTCGTCGAACACGATGAACAGGGCAACCGCTTCGTCTTCGGTCAGACCTCGGCCCCGTCCGGCTCCCTGATCCTGAACGCACCCTACAATCAGCCAGCGGGCGGCCAGCTCATCGCCAAATTCAGCCCGGGGCTCAACAGCCTGCTGATGGCTTCGCGCGTGGGCTCGGGCGATGGCACACCGGACATCTCCCCCGTGGCCTTTCTCGTGGACTATTGTGACAAGATCTACATCTGCGGGTGGGGCAGTGCCATCCAGGGCGGCACCCTCTCCACCACCGGCCTACCGGTAACGGGGGATGCATTCCAAGCCACCACGGACGGGCGCGACTTCTACCTCGCGGTGTTCGACATCGACATGACGGCGTTGTTCTACGGCACCTACATCGGCGGGCCGTTGAGCTCCGAACACGTGGACGGAGGCACCAGCCGCTTCGATCGGCGGGGCCGCATCTACGAGAGCGTTTGCGCCGGCTGCGGCGGCAACAGTGACTTCCCCACGACACCGAACGCCTGGAGCGCCACCAACAACAGCGGCCTCTGCAACAATGCGGTCTTCAAGTTCGACTTCGACTTCCCCATCGTGGTGGCCGGCTTCACCACCGAACTGGCCTGCCTGCCCGCACCGGTCCAATTCGAGAACACCAGCAGCAACGCTTCCGCATTTGCGTGGGACTTCGGCGATGGCACGGGTTCCACCGCCGCCTCCCCGGACCATGTGTTCCCCGGACCCGGCGTGTACATCGTGCAGCTCGTGGCCTCGAATGCGGCCACCTGCAACCAGAGCGACACGACGCTGCAACAGGTGGTGGTGCTCGGCAATTCCAGCTACGCGCTGAACGACACCGCTGTATGCAACGGAGCAAGCGTGCAGATCGGGCTGCTGCCGGTGCCCTCGCCGAACGTCACCTACGCCTGGTCGCCTGCCACCGGGCTGAGCAACCCGAACGTGGCCAACCCCATCGCCACCCCGGCAACCACCACGACCTACACCCTGCTGATCAGCGATGGCAACTGCACGGACACCGTTACGCAGGTGGTGCAGGTGGCCCTGCCGGTGATGGTGGCCGCACCGGATACGGTGGTGTGCGGTCCCAGCGCCACGGTGGAACTGACCGCGGACAGTGACGGTCAATCCGACCAGTTCCATTGGAGCAGCAACAATGCATACACGGACCAGTTGAACAGCCCGCCCACCGACAGCACGGCCACCGTCACCGTGAACGGCGATGCCTGGTTCTACGTGCGTTCTGAAGGCAATGCATGCGCCGCGGAGGACAGCGTGTTCATCGACATGCAGCTGATCGCCCCGGGCATCAGTGAGGACCAGTTGATCTGTGCGGACGAGACCGCCACCCTGACCATCACCGGCGTGGAGCCCGGCAGTGCCATCGACTGGCAGCCGGAAGCGCTGATCGATGCCGGGCAGGGCACCACGAGCATCCAGGCGAGCCCCCCGAGCGACCAGACCTACACGGTGGCGGTGACCTCACCTGCCGGCTGCACCTGGAGCGCTTCGGCGGACGTGCTGGTATCCCCGCTCTTCGGCAGCAGCGTGGGGGCCAGCGTGGACCAGAGCATCGTGGCACCGGGGACCCTGGTGCAATTGAGCGCATCCCCCACGACCGGCGTCAACTACGTGTGGCAACCCTCAGCGCTCGTGAGCGATCCGGTGATCAACAACCCCACGGCCGTGGTGCAGGAGACCACCGCCTTCATCCTCACCATCACCGATGGGATCTGCACACGCAACGACACCGTGATCGTCACCGTGTACGAGACCCGGTGCGACGAGCCGGACGTGTTCATCCCCGATGCCTTCACACCGAACGGTGATGGCAACAACGATGTGCTGTACGTGCGCGGCCGCAACATCGCCGCCATGGACCTGAAGGTGTTCGACCGCTGGGGTGAGCTGGTGTTCAGCACCACCCGCCAGAGCGAAGGGTGGGACGCCACGTTCAAGGGCAAGGCCGTTGACCCGGACGTTTATGTGTACTGGCTGGACGTGACCTGCGGCGATGGGCAGACCTTCTTCAGGAAAGGCAACGTCACCGTGATCCGATGATGTCCTCTGCGATCCGACACGGCCTGTTCACCGGAGCATCGATCCTGATGTTCACCACGGCTCACGCGCAGGACATCCACTTCTCCCAGTTCTTCAACACCCCATACGCCACCTCTCCTGGCAACATCGGGCTGTTCAAAGGCGACTACCGGGCCGGCGCAGTGTTCCGCCAGCAATGGAGGAGCGTAACGGTGCCTTACCGCACCTTTGGCCTGGGTGGGGACGCGGCGAACGTGGGCGGCGTGCAGGGGCTCGGTGCAGGGCTGTGGCTGTATAACGACAAGGCCGGCGACTCGCGCTTGAACACGTTCCACGTGAGCCTTGGCGGATCGTGGACACAGCCGGTGGGCGCGAACGGCGACCAGCAGGTGACCGCCGGGCTTCAGGTGGGGCTCACGGCCATGAGCATCGACTACAGCCAGCTACGCTTCGACGCCCAGTACAACGGCTTCTACTTCGACCCGTCGCTCCCGAACAACGAACGCTTCGTGCGCGATGCCTTCACGCACCCCGACGTGCATGCGGGCGCCGTCTACCAATACGCTCCGAACAAGCGTGACCTGGTGCAGGCGGGCCTCAGCCTGTTCAACATCACCGCACCGGCCGTGGACTTCAATGGTGACCGGTCCGTGCTGGACCGGCGCTTCGTGCTGAACGCCATCACCCGCTTCCCGGTGAGCGAAAAGGTGGATGTACAGCCGATGTTCCAGTACATGACCCAGGCCACGTACCGCGAGCTGGACCTGGGGGGATGCGTGCGCTACATCCTGCTGGACCGGTTCGACATGCTGCGCACGGTGCAGGCAGGGTTGTTCTGGCGTGCGGCGGACGCCGGCTACCTCTTCGCCGGTACCGAATACGATGATTGGACCGTGGGCCTGAGCTACGACATCAACCTGAGCGACCTGGTACCCGCCAGCCGCAACCGGGGCGGCATCGAGATCACCGCGGTACGCGTGTTCCGCAAGCACCCTGTGCCGCACCGCTACAAGGCCTGCCCCACCCAGCTCTGAGCCATGCCGACGGCACGCACCGCGCTACTTGTCCTTGTCCTATCGATCACCGGCGCCGGTCGGGCCCAGGGCATCGCGCAGTTCCTGCTGTGGAGCGATGAGGCGATGCGCACCGGCGACCACTACGGCGCCTCGCGCTACCTGGCCGAGGCGCTGCAGCAGGACCCGGGCCGCATGGAACTGCAATGGAAGTATGCCGAGGCCTGCCGGCTCAGCAACCAGTACCCGCAGGCGGCCGAAGCGTACGCCAAGGTATACCGCAAGGATCAGGGCCGCCTGCATCCCGAAGCGCTGCGCTGGCTCGGAGAGATGCAACTGTGCGCCGGCCAGCTGGATGAGGCCCAGAAGACCTGGTTGAAAGTGAAGCAGAAGGAAAAGGACAAACGGAGCGTGACCGCTCAACGCGCGGACAACGCCGCTGCCGGCATCGCGTTGACCCGGGAGCTGATGGCCGCACCACCGGTGGCGCAGGTGAAGCATCTGCCGGAACCGGTGAACACTTATGACAGCGAGTTCGGTGCGCGCACGGGACCGGACCAACAGCTCTACTTCACCTCACTGCGCGGTGAGCTGAAGGATGACGAAGTGGTGAAGGACACGGGCACCTACCATGCCGGTATCTGGCGAACGTCCAACTTGGGCGACCGATGGATCGCACCGGTGAGCGTGCAGGCGCCGGAGCAGGGCCTCGGCTACGCGAATCCGGCCTGGTCCGCGGATGGGCAGGTGCAGTACCGCTCGAACTGTCCGGCCGGCGGCCCGTGCAGGATCCAGATGAACGCCGGAGGCACCGGATGGCAGGATGTGCCCGGCCTCGGGGCGGAAATGAGCACCCAGCCGCACGTGGTGACGGGTGACGGACGGGCATCGCTCCTCTTCACCAGCGACCGCGCGGGCGGGCCGGGCGGCCTGGACATCTGGATGGCGGATCTGACCGCGAACGGGGCCACCGACCCGCGTCCGTTGCCGCCGCCGGTGAACACGCCGGGCAACGAAAGCTGCCCCTACTATGAACCGGTGACCCGGACGCTTTACTTCAGCAGCGACTTCCTGCCCGGCTTCGGCGGCTACGACAACTTCAGCAGCGCGGACAGCGCCGGATCCTTCGCCACGCCGCGGAACCTGGGGCATCCGCTGAACAGCCACGCGAACGACCTGTACCCTGTGCTGAACGCGGCCACTGGCGAAGGGTACTTCACGAGCAACCGCATCGGCTCCCTGGCCAAGAAAGGCGCCACCTGCTGCAACGACCTCTATGCCTTCACCCTTCCGAATGCCGCGCACGTCGCTCCGGACACGGTAAAGAAGGACACGGTACTGACCGTGGCCCAGAAGCGCATCACCTCCCTTCGCGAGAAGCTGCCCATCCGGCTCTACTTCCACAACGATGAGCCCGGTCCGCGGAGCTGGGACACCACCACCACGCTCACGTACGAGCAGACCTACCGCGCCTACAAGGCCCTGGTTCCGGACTACCACCGCGCCTGGGGTGCGAACACGACCGGCATCGCGGCCATCGACGGGTTCTTCCGCGAGAAGGTGGACCATGGCTTCGACCAGCTGAACGACTTCATCGCCCTGTTGAAGCAGGCCTTGGAAGAAGGTCAGCGCATCGAGCTGCAGGTCCGCGGTTTCGCCAGTCCGCTGGCGAAGAGCGACTACAATGCCAACCTATCGCTCCGCCGGATCAGCAGCATGGTGAACTACCTCCAAGTGGTGGATGGCGGCGCCTTGCGGCCGTTCCTGCGCTCGGGCGCATTGCGCATCCGGAAGTCGCCCTTCGGCGAGGACCAGAGCGCATCCGGTATCAGCGACAGGCTGGAGGACCTGCAAGGTTCCGTGTACAGCGTGGGCGCATCGCTGGAGCGGCGCATCGAGATCGAGCAGGTGCTGCTGACGGAGGAGACCGGCGCCACCATCGAGCCCGGGTCCGACCCGATCACCAACGTGTACAACGTGCTCACCAACTCGATCACGCAGGACATCGGCACCCTGGAACAGTTGCAGCACCGCAACGCCGTGTTCCTGGTGCGCAACACAGGCGCTTCGCCCATGCACCTGCTGCGCGCGCGGGTGCAATGCGATTGCGTCTCGGTGGAGCTGCCCGAGCAGCCCGTTCCCCCGCATGGCACGCAGCTGGTCACCGTGCACTTCAACGGCCATGCGCCGGAAGGCCGCCTGGAACGGTACATCGATGTGGACACCGACGGCGAGCCCGCTACCTTGCGGCTGATCGTCACCGGTCACCTTACCCCGCTCCGCTGAACATGCGCCTGCTGCTCCTCTCGAACTCCACCCTGCCCGGCGAGCCCTACCTCGGCTGGCCCCGGCCGCACATCACGGAATTCCTCGGCGAACGGAAGCGCATCGCCTTCGTGCCCTTTGCGGCGGTGTCCTTCAGCATGGACGAGTATGCCCGCATGACCCAGGGGGCCTTCGCGGAAATGGGGCACGAGCTCTTCAGCCTGCATACCGAAGCGGACAAGGTGAAGGCCCTGATGGGCGCGGACGCCGTGGCCGTGGGCGGTGGCAACACCTTCCAACTGCTGCGCACGCTGTACAGCACCGAACTGTTGCGGGCGATCCGCGTGCGCGTGATGGGCGGCATGCCCTACATCGGATGGAGCGCGGGCAGCAACGTGGCCTGCCCCACCATCATGACCACGAACGACATGCCCATCACCGAGGTGCCCACGATGCGGGCGATGGGGCTCGTCCCCTTCCAGATCAATCCACACTACACGGATGCCCGGCTGCCGGGGCACGGTGGTGAAAGCCGCGACCAGCGCATCGCCGAATACCTGGCGCTGAACCAGCGCAGCGCCGTGGTGGGCCTGCGCGAAGGCGCGCTGCTGAACGTGAACGAGGAACTGATGAGCGTGGAGGGCGCGGGCATGCGCCTGTTCCGCAGCGGGCAGGAACCGAAGGACATTCCCGGGGGCACGGCCTTGCGCACAGCGCTGACCGGGGCGTGAACGCCCCCCTGTTCATTCTCGCGCTCGCCTCTACCGCCTGAAGACCCTGGGGGGACCTACGTTCGCCCTCGCATGCGGAAGGAATTCCAGGACGTCATCGACCGCACCGGCGACCTCGGTCCGCACCTGCTCGTGCTGCTGAAGGTCGTGCTCATCGTGCTCGCCGCCTTCGTGGTGGAGCGGATCATCGTGAGCCTGCTGCGCAGCGCTTACGCCCAGGCCAAGGCCCAGGGGCACGATGAGGTGACGCGCTACCGTTTCGCGCGCAATGCGGTGCGCAGCATCGTGGCCATCACCGCGCTCGGCTTCGTCGCCTATGTGATCCCCAGTGTGCGCTCGCTCGCGGTGACGCTCTTCGCCGGTGCCGGCATCCTGGCCGCGCTCATTGGCTTCAGCGCCCAGAAGGCCTTCAGCAACATCATCAGTGGATTCTTCATCGTGGCCTTCAAGCCCTTCCGCGTGGGCGACAACATCCTGATCGGCCAGGGGGCCACGGGGCCGGGGCTGCCGGAACGCAGCGGCATCGTGGAGGACATCACCCTGCGGCACACGGTGATCCTCACCTTCGAGAACCGCCGCATCATCATCCCGAACGCCATCATCAGCGACGAGTTCATCGTCAACAGCACCATCCGCGACCCGGCCACCTGCGAGTACGTGGAGGTGCCCATCGCCCTCACGGCGGATGTGCGCAAGGCCATGGCCCTGCTGGCGGAGATCTGCCTGGGGCACAAGGACCAGATCGACCGGCGCACCGCCGGCGAGTTGGAGGCCGGTGATTCCCGGATCCCGGTACGCCTGGTACGCCTTTCGGACAGCGCCCTGGTGCTGCGCGCCTATGTATGGGCCAAGGACCCGATCACCGCCCGCATGATGCACTACGACCTCAACGTGGACATCGTGGAACGCTTCCGCGCAGAGGGGATCGAGATCCCCGTGCCCACGCGGAAGCTCATCGGCCCGATCCCCCAACCGGCATGAAACGCGTCCGCAAACGGTCGGACAAGGCCGGGCTGCCTCCGGGCTCCCTCATCGGCGTCAGCAACGACACCTGCACCGTGACGGTGCTCAAGGAGTTCACGTATACCCCGGACCACTATGTGGAACGGGACCTCCGGAACATGGCGGAGTTCGTGCCGTCGGAGGGCTGCATCACCTGGCTGGACATCGATGGGTTGGACGACACCTCCATCGTCAGCGCCGTCGGCGAGCGCTTCAACCTGCATTCGCTGCTGCTGGAGGACGTGCTCAACACCGACCACCGCCCCAAGGTGGAGGAATACCAGGACCACCTGTTCGTGGTGGCCAAGATGCTGAGCCTGGACGAGGAAACGGACGGGATCGTGACCGAGCAAGTGAGCTTCGTGCTGGGCAAGGGGTACGTGATCAGCTTCCAGGAGAAACCGGGCGATGTGCTGGACCCGGTGCGCGACCGCATCCGGCACGGCACGGGCCGCGTGCGCCGCAAGGGCCCCGACTACCTCTTGTACGCCCTGCTCGATGTGATCGTGGACAACTACTTCCTGATCGTGGAGGACCTGGGGGAACGGATCGAGCAGCTGGAGCGGAAGATCAGTGTGCGGCCCGGCAATGAGGACCTGCTGACGATCCAGGAGATCCGCAGCCTGTTGATCATGGTGGGACGCTACACCACCCCCGTGCGCGAACTGGCCGGCCGCATGAACACGGTGCAGAGCGAGCTGATCGACAAGTCCACGCGGCGCTACATCAACGACCTGCAGGACCATACGGTCTACATCGCGGAGAGCATCAACACCTTCCGCGACATGCTGACCAACCTGGAGAACACCTACCACGCCGGGCAGAACGCCCGCATGACGCAGGTGATGAAGCTCCTCACCATCATCAGCACCATCTTCATCCCGCTCACCTTCGTGGTGGGCGTGTACGGCATGAACTTCGACCACATGCCGGAGCTCCGATGGAAGTACGGCTACCCAATGGTGATGGGCAGCATGACGGTGATCGCGGGGCTGATGCTGTTGTGGTTCCGCCGGAAGCGGTGGCTGTGACCTTGGCCGCCTCGCGGCGGGAAAAATGCCGGAACGCATGCCCGCGCGTGCCGCTGTGCCTTTATTTTGCCCTCAGCATCATGGCCCGCAAGCGCAGCATCGGCATCTGTGACCAGACCTGGTCCGCCCTGCTCATCGCCGTTGGCGCGCCCTGTGGCGTTCGTTCCGCCTTCCGCTGATGAACGCGCGCGTGCCCTTCCTCATCCGGCGAACCGAAACCGCCCACGCGCTTCCTCCGACGCTCCTTTCACACGAAGCCCCTGGCCTTTCGCTACTGGCTGCTGGCCATGCCATGTGGCGCATGGCCAGCAGCCAGTGGCCAACAGCCAATGGCGCCCCGCATACCTCCCGGCACGCCCCCGCATGAAGACCCGCTACATCGACCTGATCGAGCAGACCTTCGACTTCCCGAAGGATGAGTTCAAGTTCGTGAACGATCAGCTCACCTGGAACGATCTGCCGCTGATGGAGATCATCCAGAAGCACGGCACGCCGCTGCGCATCACCTACCTGCCCAAGATCGGTGAGAAGATCGATCAGGCGCGCGCCCACTTCGCCAAGGCGTTCAAGGAGCACGACTACCAGGGCACCTACGAGTATTTCTACTGCACCAAGAGCAACCACTTCAGCTACGTGATCGACCAGGTGACCGCCAAGGGGGTGAGCCTGGAGACCAGCAGCGCCTACGACATCGAGATCATCGAACTGCTGATGGAGCGCGGCAAGCTGGCCCGCACCGCCACCATCCTGTGCAACGGCTACAAGGACGAGCGCTACATCCGCAACATCGGCCGGCTGAAGAACAGCGGGGTGAACGTGATCCCCATCATCGACAACATGGGCGAGCTGGCCATGCTCGACGAGGTGATCAAGGGGCCGTGCGACATCGGCATCCGCATCGCCGCCGAGGAGGCGCCCAAGTTCGAGTTCTACACCAGCCGCCTGGGGATCGGGTACAAGGACATCATCCCCTTCTACATGCGGAACATCAGCAAGCAGAAGAAGTTCCGCCTGAAGCTGATGCACTTCTTCATCAACACGGGGATCTCCGACAGTGCCTACTACTGGAACGAGCTGGGCAAGTGCGTGAACGTTTACTGCGACCTGAAGAAGCTCTGCCCGACCCTGGACACGCTGGACATCGGCGGCGGGCTGCCCACGAAGAACAGCCTGAACTACAGCTTCGACGTGGAGTACATGATCACCGAGATCGTCGGCCGCATCAAGGACATCTGCGATGAGAACGATGTGGTGGAGCCGAACATCTTCAGCGAGTTCGGCAGCTTCACCGTGGCGGACAGCGGGGCCACCTTCTTCAGCATCCACGGCCAGAAGAAGCAGAACGAGAAGGAGCGTTGGAACATGATCGACGGCAGCTTCATGACCACGCTGCCGGACACCTGGGCCATCAACAAGCGCTTCCTGATGCTGCCCATCAACAATTGGAACGACGAGTACGAGCGCGTCTTCCTCGGGGGCATGACCTGCGACAGCGACGACTACTACAACAGCGAGCAGCACGTCAACGCCATCTACCTGCCGAAGTACCGCGAGGACCGGAAGCAATACCTGGGCTTCTTCAACACCGGTGCCTACCAGGATTCCCTTGGCGGCTTCGGGGGCATCCAGCACTGCCTGATCCCCAAACCCAAGCATGTGCTGATCGACCGCCTGCCCGACGGCACCCTCACCGACCGCGTGTTCGCCGAGGTGCAGAGCGCGGAACGCATGATGGAACTGCTGGGGTACCTGCCGCAGGCCGAGCTGGTGCGCAAGTGACCCTGGCGGCATGCGCTCCTTTTATGCCGGCTCCCACTGGTTCTGGGTCCTATCGCGCATCGGCTTCGTGCTGATGTTAGGGATCAGCATGGTGCAGATCCTGGGTGATGGGCCGCTCCGGGACCCGGACGTGGTGCTTGTGAACGCGTTCAGCATGCTGGGCACCGTGGTGCTCGCCGTGCTGGCCGGGTTCGAGCTGGCCCGCGCTCGGAAACCCATTCCGCTCCGGATGGCCGGCGGTGTGTTCCTCGTGCTCTTCGGCATCGGCCTGGCCGTGGTGCTGGGCCTGGGCCTGGTGCCCATGGGCGGCCTGCGCTTTCTGCTCGCCCTGCTCATCACCTGGTTCCTGCTGGCGGGCCTGCGCGACCTGATCGTCCCCT
>ERZ724521.1087-NODE-1087-length-12094-cov-7.534928_pt1 | contig 12094 bp, 12 predicted proteins | sample MGYA00376054_ERZ724521 | MGnify/ENA primary metagenome ERZ724521 (study PRJEB28724, sample SAMN07190883) | activated sludge metagenome | isolation source: activated sludge of sewage treatment plant in Hong Hong | place: Hong Kong | collected 2016-03-17 ... | reverse complement strand
TATACCGCGCCTGGCGCGGAAATTATCCGTTGGAAGTTCTTAAACCGCTCCTTAGTGAAAAACTGTTGTGTCGTTATCTGAACTACACAAAGGAAATCACGTGCTATTTCAGTAAAAGGCATGCTTTCCGCTAAAACATCCGCCTCACATACGATTACCACACCTCTCTAATGGCCCAAAACAACGACTCCAACCCTAAAAAGGGAGCCCTTTTGTCTGCGAATGTACCGCCTTGTGAAGGCGCCGAACTCTACACTTGTCAAAACGGGGTTAACGTAGGAAAAAGATACTATGCTATCCGCCGGAATGTAAATGGAAAATACACAAGTGTTTTTCTTGGTTGGGTTGATCAACCCGCTCCAAGTTTGAAGGAAAGAGTTGAAATGGAAGCCGACGCCGTGGAAAAACTCAAAAAAGACGTGGAAAAACTTAAAAAGAAAGTCAAGGAAATTGAAAAAGGTGTAGTTGACTCGGATTAATAAATTTATTTACATCGCAACTCCGCTTTTTTGCGTTGAGCCGCCTCCCCACATTGAACTTACTGCCCCTCCCAAACCTTGAAAGTACGAAGTTGCTCGAGCTTCCTGCTTAGCAGTGAAAGTAAGTCCGTTAGCGACGTAATTGCCCATTCCACCAAGCGACCTAGTGATGAGAGGACTGGTGAAGTTGTCAGCGAGGTAATCAATTGCCCCATTGATAAAAATGAAATGCCAGTGCGCAAGGATGCTAGTGAACCACTCAAACATTGTTTTGCGAGAATTTATTTCTGCAAATTTGTACCAACAAGATCAATTGTTTTTGACACCTGAACAAAGGTGATTAATGATTGATTTACAGGAGCAGCAGTAAATCTAACTCTCAAGAAAATGTTGTTTCCAGAGTTCGCTGTTGACAGCTGATTTACAAGTCCTTCTCTTGGAAAAGATTCCATCTGGTAAATGATTAGGAATCTATCAGCATTGTAGTTGTCAAATGAGATGGTTGGAGGATTTTGGAATATTCCTCCTATCCTCCACTTGTCAATCCATCTCAAAAACATTAAGTAAGACTGAGGGTCAGATTGAGCTTGAGCAGGTTCAGTAGGGAAGAATTCGTTGTTAATTCTCAGGGTGTGCTCTGTACAAGTGTTCTTGTTCCAGGTTAAGAACTTGTCATTGACAGCAGGATTTGAGATGTCATTGGTGTTTATCATGAAATTGATAAAACAGTCAATATTGGCAGAAGAATGAGGAATTGCCAAGTCATTTTGGTTTGCTGGAACCATGGCTTGATTGTAGTAGGCAAAACTTTTGTAAGGGTAAGATCCTCCAGCCATGGCATTTGACACAAAGGTACTTCTAAGAGGTTCAGGAATTTGGAGAACTTCATAGTGGAAGTAGCAGTTGGTAAGTGTAATTGTCACAGGCCCAGGAGCATCAGTTTCCAAGCAGTTTTGCCAATTTGCCAGGTACAATTCCAGGATTAGTTTTTTCTTGAAGACTTCAGTGGGGATAGGTCCTGACAAAAATAGTCCACAGATGATTGGCATCATGTAGTCCTTAGCAGGAGTTGCACCCCAAGCATTTCTCTGGGCCTGGGTACCATAGCCATAGCAATGTCCAAGAACTGCTCCAACATCTGGTTCTCTCATTACTTCAAACAACAGAGATTGAAGGCGGTTGTTTTCTCGGATGTCTTCTAGCTCTTCTGCACCATGAACCAAGCGTACTCTTTCGAAGATTGACCAAACTCCCTGGCTAACTCTACAATAAGTCGCTCCAGGAGCGGTAAGAGTAAGGTCAAACGCGATGCCACCACGGGAAAAGTCAATAATGTCCGTGTTTTGAAAGTTGAAGCGCACAATGTTGTTGCTTACGTTCGAGTACACTGAAGACTCGGTAGGGAACTTCATTTCCTTTCTTGTTGCAGCCGGGGCTGTACGCGGCACTCTTAGCTTGAGCGCATCTGGTATGACAACAGGTGCACGTTCGAGGCGGTCTACTCCTTTGGAAAACATTTCGTTGTTTATTTCGGTGGATTTTTTACGGACGAGTAAGCATACGAGGCAGTTAGAACAGCCCCAAATCCAAGTAGAGCGTATCCAACATATTGACTTTGATTGGCACTATTATTTAACAAGGTTGAAAGGTTCTTTGTTAAATCAACAAGGTTTTCTGCTGTTTTTCCAACTTTCTCCCCAATCTCCGTAGCTTTATTTACAATTTTCTCTCCTGTTTTGTAAGCATCCGTATCTTTGGCTTTTTGAGACATAACAACTCCAGCAACATTGAAAGGGTTTTTTACAAATTCAGCTGATTCTAAAAACATTTGATCTCTTTCTTGAATTGCAGCATTTCTCTTGTCTTCACTAATTTTGTTAACTTGCCCAGGTAATGGAATAGCTGTTGTTGTAGTTGTAGCGAAAAATTTAGGCGTTTGTCCTGGTCTAGTGTACAAGCGAACAATTTTCGCAGCGTCAGCTCTTATTTCACTGTACGAAGCGAACAAGTTTCGCCAGTAACCAGGACTTGTTAGATGAGTTTGTGCAGAGATTTCATTTAATTCTTTCAAGTGAGCAGCGGTAACGAGAGAGGCTCTATCGCCCCAGATTCTACCCCAGTCTACAGGTCCAAAATCAATGACTGTTTGTGACATTAGCGCAATCAAGACTTTGCGAAAAAAAATCACAGGCGTCACCCATCCTGTACATAGAGCGTTTAGGAAACGCTTAACTCCCTCAAGTATTAGTTATTCTCTATTTACAGGCCCGGTTGGCGCATGTGTATTTATTCTAGGATTAGTTGCTCCTGTAGTTTGTAGTACAATTTTGATGATTTCAAGACATAAAACAGAAAAGGGTAAGCATCTTCATCTCTTTCAATTTTTTGCTTGATAAATTGATGGTACATGGCTACAAACTGCTTGTAGTTCTTTGTAATTCCAAAGGTGTCAAACAAGGGTTTCATTTCCTTGTGAATTACATTAAACAGTGCCAAGGCATCACAATTTTCTTTCATTCCAGCTCCTATGTTTGATGCTTTGTGAATTATGCAGACAATACTTAAATTCCACCACACAGCATTGTATGCAAACCCATTAAGAGTTCCTTTATTTCCTTGATTGAGAACTTTCATGTAACTACAATCATCCACAACTAAGAGTCTTTTTACAGGAACCTTTGTTCCAGCTTTATGTTCATCCTCATTCCAAGCATTTGCAATTGACTTGTAGAGAGCTTCAAAAAGAGGCTCTGGATTTTCATGAGAGATTGTTATTTTCTTCCTGATAGGATCCCAGGTTGGTTGAAACTCAAAGGTAGGAGAAGCAACAAAGACTTCATCCACCTGCGGAATCAAATACTCAATGACTTGAACTCCAAAGGTTGTTTTACCGCTTTGCGATTGACCAATAATTAAGAGTCTATACGGATGCTTTATTAACGTTATTGCTGGGTATTTCGTTTCTAGCTCCTGTTGCCGCGGAGTTAGGGTTGGCTCCGTTTGCATCGCCTCTTCCTCCCTCTGTTGCTGTACGTTTCCCATCTACGTAATTTCTAGCCAAGTTTGAAACGTGGGACGCTCCAACAATGAGCAAGGACAATAGCGGGCCAAATTTTGTCCCAAGAAATGCTTCAAAAAGAGAGTCACGAAGAACAGTGTCTCTTTCAATTTCTTTGATGGCCGGGAGACTTTTGTTGCCAGCAAAAATGTAGGAGATATTAGTAACAGCATTTAAAGCTTTTCCAACTAATTCCTTCTGTTGCGTCCTGGCGGTAAAAATAACCATGTTTTCAAGCACGTTTAATAGCTCTTTATCTGTCAGGGAATCTAGGTCGTACGGGATAGCATCTTGTTTGTTAAAAGGCATCCCGCCATGACTAATGAATATTTTACGGATGTTGAATTTAACAAGCGCTCTAGCTTCCGGGTCTTCTGGATGGGTTTCGAGGTGAAGAGCAAGTCTTTCGGCAATATCCGCCGGTGAACGCGCTTTGGTAAGAAACGTTGTAAGTTCATCCGTGTCATCTTCTTCCACGTCCATCGCGTTTTCCTCTTCTTCTTCTTCTTGTCCTCCTTGGTAGGGTTGTTGAGGTTGTACACCACGTCCTGTTCCAAGTTGCGCATTACGAGACATCTTCGCAAAAATCTCTCGGTTTATTTAGTTTTAAAAAATTCAGGGTTTAAGGTTGGTTGACTTTGAATTTGCCCACCTGCTGCTGCTTTTACTGCGACCAGAATAACTGAACAGACCCCAGAAGCAACCGCAAGCCTACCCATATCAATCGCTTTGTCAAGGACCATATTACGAAGTGAGTTATTAGTAGGAACTTCAACTGTAGTTCTATGCTTTTTCTTGGGAGGTTCCTCTCTATCATTCTCTGCTTCACGGCCTCCCAGAAGGGCATCAGCCAAGGCTTTCCTTTTTTTGGGGGAAATAAGCACAGTATCACGCACAGGAACAGGAGCGGGATCAGGATCGTCATCACTATCCAAATCATCAGTAGGATCTTCAACAACATTTTCAGGTTCAGGTTCAGTGGGAGTTTCTTTTACCACGGGCTGCTTTGACTTCTTTGCTTCTCTTGCTTTTGCCAACTGTTCAATTCGCTTTCGCTTGGCGTCGTTTCCAGGATCCACAGTGGGTGTACCTGTATCAGTGACAGCTGGCGTGTATTCGCCTTTTTCGCCGGGCGTTCCTCCGAGGTTAACTCTTCTAGCGGGTATGGCAGCTGTCTTTTGCTCATTCGTGCTCATTTTACGATTTATTTTCTGCGCTCTCTTCCTTGTACACCTTTTCGATGATTTCTTTAGGAACTAGTGAAAGAATCTTCTTCTTTCTTAACCTTTCTTGTCTCTTTCTTTCTTTTACTTCGGGGAGTCTGTTGTATTCTTTAGTTCTCTTTTTGACGTCAGCTCGGCTTTGATACTCTTTCCTTTTTTGTCTCTGTTCATCGCGGTCATTTCTAATCTTATTACGCGCTGAGGTGACACTAGGAGCGAATTCGTCTTTTGTAACTCGGTTGAATGTGCGTGTACACTTCAAATTTACAAGTTTTGATTGCGCTAGAAGAGATTTAACTTGCTTGCTTGTTTCGTCTTCAGCGTCTTTCGTGATAACAAAGTATCCTTCCATGCTTGCGAGAAATTATGTCGAAACGAAAAGCAAGCGCGATGGGTGATCAGGATGTACAGTTTACTGACGCTCCACAAGGAGAGTACACTCAAGACCAAGTACTAGCAGACATTGCGTCTGGGCGAGCAAGCGAATTCAGAACGACGGGAGGAGCTCCACCCTCAGGCATTACTCAAGCATTTGCAACACAAGCTGGAAACAGAATAATTAAAGAAGAGAAGCCACTTATTGGGCAACCAGGATTGAGATACGGATTCAAAAGAAGGAGAGGAAAAAACAATCAAATTTCTCCAAAGGTTGCTAGGTATCTGTACAGAACTAGGCAAAGAAGACATGTTCCCTTAAAAACCAAAATTAAAATGCAAGCAATGGGTAGAGCTTGGCAACCTATTTTACAAAGGGCAAGAGCAATTGCAAGAGCAACAAGAAACACCGGCAGAATTACAAGAAAAGATGTTGCTCTTGCAAGGCGAGAAATGGGAGAACCAAAGTATTAGGAAATAAATCTTTATTAAAGGTTCGTTAGTTTACCGGCGTAATCACCTGGTTCCGGATCAGGAGGGTGGGGTTCGACTCCCCAACGGGCCATCTTTTTTTATTGCTGCGTTTTACAGCCAGTTATTTCATAGCCTTGTTCGTCTTTGAGAATTCTAGGACAGTCAGGGTTATTCCACCAAGAATTAAAGCCCATGCTTCTAGAGACCCACTTGCTTTGCAAGGTAAATTTTATCTTGGTGTTTTTCACAATGGATCCGAAGTGAACTTGCAAGTAATATTTCTCTGAGAGAATCATGTCACAAATTGAAATGTTGATGAAAGGATGAACCATGATAATTTTATCGGTGCTTTTTTCTCGCAAGACATAGAATTTTTTACCCAAGTCTTTTACAGGCCCGGAAATGCTTTCCTCGAGCTCTGAAACTTGTACAGAGAATTCTCTTTCGTCTAGGTGGTAGGAATTTGCAAAAAACAAGTCACCCCGATGAGGAATTCCCTTGGATCTAATCTTGTAAGCAATGGCACACTTGTTTGAGTTTGGAACTTGTTTCAAAACAGCCAAGGCATAGCATTTCGGAGCTAAAAATCTTCCGGCAACAATTAGTTCCTTCGGGAATTCATCCTCTAGTTGTCCGAGCTTGCTTCCGATAAATCCTCCCTTCTTTAGTATCTGGAAAGTGCTTTCAGTCACAACCATTGAGTCCGTGTCGGTGTACATCAATGTTTTTGAAGAATCGTAGTATCCTCCGGTGTATCTAAGCATTTTACTCATTTTCCTTCTAGAGTGAGCTAGGATAAACACAGAAAGATGAGTAGGAAGGTTGGTTTCCATATCAGCTTTCTGCTTTTCCCCGGTGAAAAAATAACCAATGGGTAGCTGCTCTCCCTTGTCATCTACACTTTCAATCAACTGAGTGGTAATGTTCATCAAGTTCTCAAATTCCTTGTCAGGATCCTCAGGTAATTCCGCCATGAGCTTGGTAACCCGAGAAACAATTTTCTGGCCAAATTTCCCGGAGAGAGCATTCATCAAGAGCTTGGCGACAATGTACATGATGGAAGTCTTGTCTTTCTTGTTATCTTCCTTCAACTTGAAAAGAATTCCAATGTACTTTCTAAAAACAGGGCTGAGTGTATCCCATCCAAATTTAGCGTGAACTTTCTCGAGAGTGTAGCCCACTTTGATAGCTTCAAAAAGTTCCACGCCGGTTACCCAGTAATCTTTCAGCGGAGCCAAGTTTTGTACCGGGGTGTCGTTAACCTTTCTCATTAGGAAAGCAACAATGAGGTTTTCAGGACAGGCCATGTCAACTTTGTAGCAATGACGGAACATTTCTTTTTTAAGAATGGTGTAACCAGGGTTTTCTGCTTGAATTAAGTTGCCATCGTGCTCTATTTCAGCATACTTTCCCCAGTGTATTGTTTGAGAGATTTCGTAGGCTTGTCTTTTCGCATCAGCTTCGTGGGCCCAAAAAATTGGCGCGAAGAAGGGACCAGTGGGGAATTCCTGGTCATGCATCACGTGCGGGTACAGGGACACGACGTCTACTTGCTTTATGCACTCCTTGCCAGTTAGTTGCTTTGCTTTCTCGCATATTTCCACAAAATCCAAAAGGCTGACTCCATCAGCGTCAAAGAATGTAAATTCTCCACTTTCATCTTCTTGGGTGACGTATTCCCAGAGAGCAGAGTCGTATTTCGGAAGAGTAGCAAGAACTCTTCCACCGTGATACATTTCACGTAAAATTAAGTAAATGTCATAGCTGGGAAGAACGAGGGAGGACAAGGCAGGACCGGCTTCTATTTTTTTCCACATTTCCAAGGCGTGAGAGGCTAGGGACATGCTGCTTTGAAGTAACACCGGAGCAATTTCCCACATGGCTCTGGAAAACAACTTAAAAATCTGCTCCAGAGCTAGTACATCTTGAATGCAGTATTTTACTACTTCGTCTTTGTGATTTTCCGCGGTTTCGAAAGAGGTAATCTTGCTGTGATCAAAGACTGTCTTTGCAAATTCCTGTTTAATTTTGAGATCACGGCAAAGTCTTGATAGCGCTGCGGGAGCCAACAAGTAAGTATCACGGAGAGTGAGAGGAGGCTTCGTGGAAATTTGGCAAGTCAAAATCTTGTTTCCACGCATTAAAACGTTCGTGGTTTTTTGAGAAAATCTAGGATTCCAGCGAATCATTCCGGAAAGAATAATGTTAAAGTCATAACCCGACCCGTTGTGGCAGTACAAATATCCAGTGACTTTGTTTCTAGGGTCAATGACAAACTCTACAAATTTCCGCAAGCAATTTTCACCCCAAAAGCTGTAGGATTTTTCCTCGGCAATGCTCTTGATGACCGCTAGATAGGGGATGTGATTTCCTTGCTTATTTTGGAAGCATTCAAAATCACAGAACCAGACATTCTTCCAAAGTTGCCACTCCTTATGATCAATTCTTGAGGGTTCCATCAAGGTCATTTCTTCTGCTGTCTTTTTGAGCTTCTGCTGTCTTCCCTTGCAAGAAAGATAGTGGTTTCCGCCTTCAACATAGGCACGGAAACAAAAGTCACAAGTCTTGCATTTTCCAAAATGGGCAGAGGTGTTGTTGAACCATTCCCCGCAAACTTTGCAACGAAGCTTGGTTTTTAACTTCCCAAACTCGGAAACAACACACGCATGCCACACGGGATTTCCAAAGACATCGTTTCCGTCTTGGTAGCAAAGGAGACGAAGAGGGGGAGCATCGCTGTTGGCACTGTAGATTGGCCAATGCAATTCCTTGATGCTGTTAAAACCCCCGACGATGCTTTCTTCGTAATAACAAATAATGTTAAATTTAACAATTTGATTAATTTTGACAAGGAGCTCGGAGTCGTTGATGTCAAACGTGTCCAAAATCAGAAGATTAATTTCGGGATTTTGCCAAAATTCTTCAACCGACGGAGAGTCCAAATTTGGATGTTCCTTTAAATGGTAGGCCAGACATTCCAACACACAGTTTCTACCGCCTTCTTCGTTTAATCCGACAGGGTTGAAAATAAGAACACTCCTAATCTTTTTGGACTTTGCAAAAATACGGTGGAGACGAGAACCCTTGTTTCTACATCCAGTTGGCTTGGATTTTTTGTAAAAACTAGAGTAGAGAGCTAGTTTTATCGTGTTGTTTCCTGCTTTTGGACGAAGGCCATCAAAAAGCCAAACATCGTCACTGGCGGTGATGACGTAATCTTGTTCTCGTGCCCTTTCCAAAAATTCGTCGAGTTTCTTCTCTAAAAGCAAGGCGAAAATTTGAGCTTGGTGAAAGCCACGGCGCTCGCCAGGAGTGAGACCAAGATTTTCGTTTTCCAAAATGTTGGTAACAACGGTTTGGCTGTTAATTTGAGAAAGAGCTAAACGAAGAGGTAATTTTGAGATGTTGCTCATGGAAACATGAGAACTTTCCTCAGGAACAGCGTTGATAAGACTGATAGCAAAATTATCAATCTCATAGTAAAGTGGAACTCCAAGCGGAAGCCAGTTGTAATTTCTCCACATTTTGAAAAGCTCTAGAGTTCCGGGATTGAGTGCCAAATTTCTAGCGGTGTGAGTGACCTGATTTAGAACAAAACCAAAAGCAGCTCCGCAAAAAGACATGTCGGGGAATTCTGTGTTGAAGTGAGTGAAGCCGGCTATGGTAGGAATGTCAATGTAAACTTTGAAGGTGTGCCAAGCTCCTTGAGCCGTGCTTCTCTTGTTGAGTAAAATTGAACCCGAGAACTTTTTTGACATCATCGGAACCGTGTCAGTTTTGAAAGTTCCGTTAGGGTTAATACAAGACTCCAAATAGCTAGTGTATTTGACTCCGATCAGGTCAGGATTGCTAAATAATTCCGTAGGAACCCACATTCTTGAGAAAAATTTGATTTCCCTTGGAAAATGATTAGGGTTAGGGTTGGCATCCTGAAACTCAGTGGAATGAACCCAAAATGCTAAACATTTGTACATGTTTTTCTAAAAAGAAAATTTATTAGTTAGTTATTCAACAACAAAAGTAAAAGTGTCGGTCCCGGGAATAAAAAAGCGCATCCTTTGTCTAGCTCCGCCCTCCGTAAGCCCTTCGTCAGTTCGGATTCCAGCTGCTTCCAAGGAAGGTTCAGCAGCGGAAAGCAACTTCGGTTCCTCGAAAATTCCCATGACACCAGGGGCAACAATTTCAGCTGCCTTGTCGGAGAATTTCTCACAACCAAGCTCAACCATTTTCTTCCTTTCGTCAGCAGTAAAACCCTCGTTGTCGTAGTAACCATCTTCCAAGTAGTAACCGTTGACAGAGTTGAAAAGCCTTTGATAGTAGACAGGCGGTCTAATGACCACAGAGATAAACACCTTTTTGACCGTTGGCGGGAATAAGAGCGGACAAAAACTAAAAGAGTGTTTCCTGTCTTTAACATCCTCAAGAAAAAAATGGACTCTAGGAACAGTAGCAGCCGCTGTAGCATAGGGATTTTGGAGGTCGGGAGTCATCGCAGAGAGGTAATAAGGGCAACCAGGATAGGCGGCACTGCAGCAGTTTCTAACTCGTTCGAAGAAGTCCTTGCCAAGATTGAGGCTGAGGGTATTGGCGAAGAGAATAGTCTTGAGGTTTTTTACCGTTCTTTGAATAAAGTCAAAGAAGGTAAGATGTTTGAGGCTTGGGTGATGGTTCATGTCGAAGGAGGAAGCGAAGAGCCAGTGGGAATCTTTGTTGATGAGCTTGGGGAACGCAGAGGAAGTTGGATTAACAAAAAGGATTGGGCAGGATTGAGCGGCGGAGCTTTCGGAGCGGAAATGGAGATGCAACCCTTCTTTTGCACGAAAAACTTTTAAAACCCAGTCAAAAAGGGTGCAAACAAGTTCCACGGGCCAACCAGCGTCGAAAAAAACACCAAAAAGCAAAAAAGCAGTTAGTACCGTTTCGTCCTTCATCGGATTGTAGCGGGTTTGGGAGGAGACAGGAGGGCGTAGAGGGGCAACACGAACGTTGGGGAAGTCAGCGACACCAAGAGTACGGTTAGGGCGGTTTGCTTGGGCGCGGGCAATTAGAGCACCAGCAGAAGAGGCGGGGAGTTCTTCTTCGTCGTCGTCGTCGGCAACGTTGATGACGTGCCTTTGGCCAACTTGTCCAGTGTTCGTCGGGGCATCGTCTTCGAGTTCAAACTCTTCGTCAGTGCCGTACTCTTCGTAGTTGAGAAGCTCGGTACGTGTGCGAGCGCGTTGACGGTTTGCTTGTTCTTCGGGAGAGGGAGAGCGTCCACGTTTTGACATGTGTGCGTTGTACTTGGGGGATAATTATCCGAGATTTTTTCCGCGCCTTATGTACCCTAGACGCGTTCATGAAACACCGGCGTACTTTTTGCAAACGGGGAAGCTTAACCGGCACTCACCGGGGAGTTTTTCCAAAAAAGGAAAGGAGGTCGTCGCGCGCTCCGAGATATTACTAAAACAGGTGTGTGAACCAGCGCGTGTAAAAAGTACACAAAATGTCCGGGGAGAGAACACTACTAGCTCACAAGATACGTCTTCTAGCCGACGTGCCTATTGTTGGACCGGATGATTCACACGTTCTTTTAAGTACAAACAGGACAACGGGGCTCGGAAACAACCCCTCATTAACAACTGCTGCGGTTGCAGTGCCGCTTCCTGTTGCTCCAGGAACAGTTTTTCAACTTTCAATTGCCTCAGCTACCTCTACAACTCTCTACAACGCAAACGACGGAGCTTATGCTTTGAACCCTGTAATTACGGTTGGAGGAGGACTCTTAAACGTTGCATGTAAACAACTAAGAGGAAGAGTACAATTCCATGGATACTTATCTACAAACAACGTAATTCCGCCAATAAGCGAGAGTGTTTCAGTTATCATTAATGTTACGGATAACCTTGGTTTCTCTGCAAACAAAATACTCAACGTTTCTATTGTTTCTCCAGACCCGCCCTCAGTTGCAGGGTTCAGCTTCGTGATGCCGCTTTTACTTCCGTACACCGCTAACAGAACAGCGATACAAGTTGGAGTTAGGATTAACAACATTTCTACTATTTCCATTCAGTGCCCGAGCTCAGAAGTTGTGCTTGAAATTGATCAATAAATTTATTCGTCAATTTTCCACAGACTTATTGTTACAGACCACGTGGTGTTTGCGGGGGCTCCAGAATAAACATTTCCGTCAGCTCCGTAAATAGAAAAATTAAGAATGGGAGATCTGAATCTCTCTTGACCAGAGCTTGCAGTTTTTCTAATGTGATAATCAGGAGAATAACTACCGAAAGTTAAGGCTGCTCCTCCTGTGAATTGTCCTGGGGGACTTAAAAGTCTTAACTCCTTTCCGTTGAGAACGTCAATCACACCAAACGGTTCAAGTTCCCTACACCAAACAAAGGAGGGGAGAGCAGTAGCAGGGCCTGCCCCGGGAGTCCAGGAAGATACTTGCTCTACTCTGACGCCGTTAAAGTAAGTTGTTGAGAGAGGAATAACAGAAACAG
>ERZ724521.1086-NODE-1086-length-12103-cov-3.922975_pt1 | contig 12103 bp, 8 predicted proteins | sample MGYA00376054_ERZ724521 | MGnify/ENA primary metagenome ERZ724521 (study PRJEB28724, sample SAMN07190883) | activated sludge metagenome | isolation source: activated sludge of sewage treatment plant in Hong Hong | place: Hong Kong | collected 2016-03-17 ... | reverse complement strand
ATATGACTTGAAAGGGTGCCTAAAAGTTAGGCCATAAAAAAAGCCGGTTCACAGAACCGGCTTTTTTTATGTAGATGGGATAAAGGATTATCCCTTTGAAGACTTACCGGCTTTTCCCTTTTCAGCACAGCAGGACTTGCTGCCAGAAGCAGCACCGGATGTGCAGCAGCTCTTTCCGCTGGTAGAGGTGGCCTTGGTACCACAACCTTCGTGGCCCTGAACTTGAGAAGGTGCAACATTCACAAATGTATTGGTTGCTGCATCGTAGTTAACGCTGACAAAGCTTACAGTACCATCTTGTTTGGTTTCCTTCCGTACGTATGATACCGTACCGGACACCGGGCATGTCCTGGACTCAATCGTGGCATCCATTGACGCCAGTTTAGCAGCAGCATCTGCTGTAGATGTCGTGGCAGCACTTCCCTGGCAAGAAGCAGCAGCAGGCTTGGCTGTACATGATTTGCTGCAAGTCTGTGCTTGTGCACTAAGGGCAAATGCTGAAATGAGCATTAAGGAGAAAAGGACTTTTTTCATTGTATTAGAATTTTTTAGTGATTCAAGAATGTTACTTCAAAGATAATACCCATAAGCTATACGAAACGGTTAAAATTCCTAATTTCGATTTTGCTTAACGTTTATTTAACGCCATACGGAGCCAAATGTTTTCCAGATACCTGACTTTTGCAACATGCCTTATCGGAATACTCTTCACTTGCTGTGCCCCGGGAAAGGAATTTCCTCAAAAATACAAGGGCACCCAGCTCCATTTCGGTCAAGGCGGAGGGTTCACAGGCGCAGTGGATTATTTCGTTCTGTTTGACGATGGACGGTTATTTAAACGCGCTCCATTGGATAGTACGTATACCTATATGGAAAAGTGGGATGCCCCATTCGTACACCAAATGTTTGATAACATTCAGACTTTACACCTGGACCAGATCCAGTATTATGAACCCGGCGACAAGTACTATTTTATTCAATTCAAAAAAGATGATGGCGCATTTCACAGGATCGCCTGGGGAAACCCTTCCTCCAAACCTGACCCGGGTGTAGTATCATTGTACAACGTATTGTTCAAATCAACAAAATCCAAATCATGAGGACATTGTATTTCTGCCTGCTAAGCCTGCTTTTCACGGCCGGACTGGGAGCTCAAACCCCGATGAAACAATTTCCCAACGCAGCCTATGTGGAGCCCAAACCGCTCCAGGTATCAAAAATCCCGGGCATCGCTGAAGGATCCACCCGCCTGGGAGGTCCATGGCATCCCACGACTTTGCCTGGCTTGAACTTACAGAATGCTACCATCCGCAACGCTCAGGTTTCTCCTTCAGGCAGCTATTGGTTAGACCTCCAGCCTAACCAACTGTGGGCATCACGCACCACCCTCGAGGACCTCATGGAAAGCCTGATCCCTATCAAACGAAATCAATCGGCTCTTTCTTCCGACTGGATTATCCATAGCGAAGAAACAGATGCTACCCACATACGGCATATCCGCATTCAGCAAACCATAGCAGGCATTCCGGTTCATGGACAGGATATGATCCTCCATGTAGACCAGGGCAGTCTCCGGGATCTTAATGGATTCGCCTGGACAGGAGAGTGGCCAACAGAAAAAACGCAAAATGCTTCCGGAGAGGAGGCTATGGCCTTTGCAAAAACGTACCTGGCTTCCCGCAATGTGAAATTCAATACGCCTTCAGGTTTCCCGGTGCTCAGGGATCAACAGGATCATGCCGCATTAACCTGGTATCCTCAGCATGGCCGCCTGGTATTGTGCTACGAAGTGGAGATGCATCCCAATCCTATGGATCACTGGACGCTCTTTATCAATGCTTCCGATCTCACGGTGATGAATGCGTATTCAGAATTATGCTCATTTGCTCCTACGCAATTGTATGACCTGTCCGGATATGCAAAAGCCCATACGTCAAGCCCTGTCCATAATCCTGCATTCGGATTTCTGGCACCACCGGCAGATGGCGCTACAGTGACAACTGATCAGGACCTGAAGAATACCAACCGCACGGTCAATGGCTATCAGGTTGGCAATACCTTCTACATGATCGATGCCAGCCGCACCGGTATGTACAAACCTGCACAATCTGTGATGCCCAATGAGCCTGTCGGAACTATCTGGACGATTGATGCTCAGAATACATCACCACAGCAATCCAGTTTCGAAGTGGTGCATGTAACCAATACCAACAACAACTGGAAAAACCTTGAGGTGTCTGCACATTACAATGGAGGTGAAGCCTATGAATATTTCAGGCAGACCTTTAGCCGGAACTCTATCAATGGTATGGGAGGCAATATCATCTCGATCATTAATGTCACAGATGAAAATGACAATAACATGGATAATGCCTTCTGGAACGGGACAGCCATGTTCTATGGAAATGGAGATGTTGCCTTCAATGCCCCTTTGGCCAAAGCATTGGATGTGGCCGGGCATGAAATGTCTCATGGTGTGATCCAGAATACCGCTAACCTCGAATATGTTGGCCAATCCGGAGCACTCAACGAATCCTTCGCAGATATATTCGGAGCCATGATTGATCGTGATGACTGGAAAATGGGTGAGGATGTGACCAATTCATCCATCTTCCCAACCGGAGCGATTCGCGATCTGTCGAATCCCAATAACGGGGGCAGCGGACCAAACAGCCCAGGCTGGCAACCCAAGCACATGAATGAATTCCAAAACCTTCCTAATACTCCGGAAGGGGACAATGGAGGTGTGCATGTCAATAGTGGCATCCCCAATAAGGCATTTTTTAACCTGGCCAATGCCATCGGAAAGGAAAAAGCCGAACAGATTTATTACAAAGCACTGAAGGATTATCTGGTCAAATCTTCTCAGTTTGTGGATTGCAGGAATGCTGTCGAAAAAGCAGCAAAGGATCTGCATGGAGCCAACAGTGCAGAAGTGACAGCTGTTCAGAATGCCTTTGGTGCTGTAGGTATCGGAGCCGGAGCCGGAGGGGATTATGAAGATGATCTGGATAATAACCCTGGCGATGATTTTATCATTGCCACGGACGAAAGCCAGTCTGACCTCTATTGGATACCTCCGGGCAATCCAGGCCAATTTGTGAAAATGGAAGTGCCTGCACCAATAAGCCGCCCGAGTTTCACAGATGACGGAACAGCTTGTGTGTATGTGGACAGTGATAACAATATGATTCTGATCAACTTCAACTGGTCACAGGGCCTTAGTTATCAGGCCTTCTATCTGGAAGACAATCCCCAGGGCATCTGGAGAAACGTTGTAGTGTCCAAAGATGGAGCACGCATAGCTTATACCACCAGCAACCTCCGTAATGAAATCAATGTATATGATTTTAATGGCGGGGGCAACGAAGTTTTCATTTTGTACAATCCCACAACAGCAGCCGGCGGTGCTGAAACTGGTGACGTCCTGTATCCGGATATTATGGAATGGGACTACTCAGGGGAATATGTGATGTATGATGCCTTGAGCAGAATCGAAAGTGGTTTTGGCAATGGTATTGAATATTGGGATATTGGATTCCTCAATGTTTGGGACAATGGAGCCAACAATTTCGCCTCAGGTCAGATTGGTAAACTTTTCTCAGGGCTCCCCGAAAATATCAGTGTCGGCAATCCTTCCTTTGCAAAAAATTCACCCTATATCATTGTGTTTGATTTGCTGGAATCCTATTTCGATTTCTTTGGACAGGAACAGACCGACTATTACATAAAGGCTGCCAATATCGAAACGGGAGACCTCAATGATATCTACCAAAATACCACTACGGGTTATCCCAACTATTCCCGCCTGGATGACAAGGTGCTATTTACTTATTTCGACAACCTTAATAGTTCACTTTTACTCGCGACGATTGATGTGAATAGTAATGATAAAACGCTTCCAGTGCCAGGCACAGATGTGGTGTTGATCAATGGTGCCCAAAAGGGCATCTGGTTTACCACAGGGGTTCGTGACTTTACGGCTACAGGTGAGGCTGATCAGGATGCCATTACCCTGTCTGTATTTCCACAGCCTTCATCAGATATCATTTTTGTGTCTGGGACATTTGAGGGCAGTTCTTCCTACACGGTTTATGACATGACTGGAAAAACGGTCCTGAATGGAGAACTGGCACCGGATCGAAGCATCAGGATCAATACATTAAACTCCGGCACCTACCTGGTTCAAGTAAAGACCGCAAATGGATCGTTGCACAAGGCCAGGTTTATAAAGCTCTGATCGCATTTGAGGAGAAAGATTCTGGTCATACGATTTAGTTCCATTGGTGATATCGTTTTGACCACGCCTGTTGTCAGAGCGCTTCATACCCAATTGGATGCAGAAGTTCACTTTCTGACGAAAGAGGCCTTCGCCCCGATTGTACTGTCCAATCCGCATGTGGCCAGGGTGATCACCCTTGGAAAGGACTTCAACCTGATGATGCAAGCCTTGCGGGAGCAGGGATATGATCACATCATTGATCTGCATCACAATCTCCGCACGCTTCGTATACGCACAGCATTACATAGACCCTTCAGCGCATTCCGGAAGCTCAATTTTGAAAAGTGGTTGTTGACGAGGTTTGGGGTGGACAGGTTGCCTCGTGTACATATCGTAGACCGGTATATGGCTGCCTCTACATCACTGGAGATTACCTCAGATGGTGCCGGACTTGATTTTTTCATTCCGGATGCGCAACAAGTGGATATCACTAAAAGATGGAATCTGCATGACCGGGAATATGTAAGCATGGTTATAGGAGCCGCCCATGAAACAAAATGTCTCACCGCAGCTCAATTGGCACAGGTGTGCGATCACCTGGATCAACCGGTTATACTCCTCGGTGGTAAAAAGGAAACAGAAAAGGCTGAGGCAATCATAAGGTCAACATCAAATCGGAGGGTCATCAATGCGTGCGGGCAATTGGATCTCATGCAATCGGCGTCTGTACTCCAGCATTCCGGTCCTGTCGTCACGCATGATACAGGATTAATGCATATCGCCGCAGCCTTGCAGAAACCTCAGGTGGTGGTGTGGGGAAATACGATCCCCGCATTCGGTATGTATCCCTATTATGGTTCGTCTGGTACTCAGTGGATCAGTATAGAGCAAAGGGATTTGAAATGCAGGCCATGCAGCAAGATCGGATATGATAAATGTCCTAAAGGACATTTTAAATGCATCCTAAGCCATGATCCGGCCTTTATAGCCCACTCCGCCATTTCGTTGATATAGGGGCAAACCTTAAAACAAATTCCTTTCGATGTTGCTCAAGCCTAATAGTTACTAAATGCAATAACAAAGCTTTGCAGCTCCGAAGGAAATCATTTGCAGAAGGCATATACTATGCCTGATGAAAAGGGTGGCGGGATATGACGTGCATTCAAATACGGCAGGGTACCTGGACGAAATAGATTTTCCACCCTGGCAATTCCGTAAAACGGATTGAAGGAAAGATTAAAGACTACTCATTCGCTTCTCTATAGTTCTGCATTCTTCCGCTTTGACTGTATTTCCGATTTCGTCATACAAGCTGGCAAGATCGCCATACAATAATCCATAATAGTAAACTACATCTTTCTCGGTTGTGGTTTTCAAAGTCTTCCATTTGGATTCATCACGCACATAGTCAGGCATGGTTTCAATAAAAGATTCAAACAACGCTATGCACTCAGATATCTTCTGTTCCGCACGTAATTTTTCCAGTTTCGGGAGGTAATAGGCATGGAACATAGTAGCCAGATCCCCTCGGGCATACGTTGCACCGATGTAAGGAGAAGGCCGCATGATAACCAGCCAGATAGCCAGGGATCCAACCAATACAGCACCTTTGCGCCATGCTGGAGGACCGGAAAACAAATGGTACAAAGTATATCCGGCATAAACACACAACATAGCCGTCATCGGTACCCTAAACCTGCATAGCACGTAAAAAATAACCATCACCGCTACCTGGGAAAGAATACCAATATTCAGGTTGATGGTCTTTTTATTTTTTATTTGAAGCAGTAAGCCAGTCACACCCAAGGCTGCAATGAATGAATAGGGGATAAATAGAAATTTTAAGGTCGTACTAAAGACGGTTGCGAGATAGGTATTAATGTTATTGGGTATCTCATACCAGTGAAATACAAAGGCAAACTTTTTAAGTTGCAATCCCATCCAGTTCAGAAGGGAACCATTCTGGTCAATCATCAACATCAAGGCGCTGGTCATATGACCATGCGATTGCTCCAACATGCGGCCGGCTTGCTGAAACCAAACAAACCCGAGTTCAGGTTTAAATTCTTTGAAATTGGAAAGGATGTAAGTAATAGGCCCGACACTGGATGAAGATAACAAGGGGCTGCCTGTGATGCTGTTTCGTATGACCAAAAAGGAAAGCACCAGGCCAAAGCAAGCAACCGTTTGCCAGGCACGGCGAAGGTCTTCACGCCGGCAGTATAACCAGCGGATGACCAATGGAAGCCATAAAAGAATCGAAGTAGTCATCAGCAAATAGCCAATCCCTCCAAGCAGACCCATAATCCACGGTTTGCTCCTGCCCTGCATGAGCTTTTCAGCTATGACTAAATAGCCTAGAAATAGAGTGGTACTAAAACTGGTGCGCAAAAGTGAAGCATCAAAAATCAAGGCTGGAGCATAGAATGTAAATACCAATCCACCCAGAATACCAGCCATGGCATGGAAATAGTGTCGCCCAAGCCAAATGATCATCCATACACTCAACACACTTAATAGCATCTGAAGGACGTATACCAACTCGCGGCCGTGATTTGAAACGGCTTTGGCGGCGCCGATAAACAGTGGGTACAGAGGTTCCTGATGATAGGTTTTGCCCCCATACCATTCTCCCCATTTAACTTTTGCTTCCGTCTCGTCCTGGATACCATATCCTTTTGCCAGTTCCATATGCCAGGTATGAAATGGGTGCCAGATCGTATCTGTCCAAATATCTCCCTGGGCTATACGCTCACCCCAAGCATCGAAAAACTGCATATCCAGGTCCTTGGCATGATGCAATTCACTGACAGGCATTTTGGGCATTTCCAGCCCAAAGAATATTCTAGTGATCACCGCAATGCTGAGGATACCAATAGTTAACCACTGAAAGTGGGTGGCAAACCAGCTAGACACGAGCGAATTCTTCGAAGGTTTAGAGACCTTGCTCTTGGAAGGTTTACTCGTTCCTTTCATTTTGGTCATGACCGATTCATTTTTGAATTGGGTATTTTATTTCGCCGCCAACCAGGGTTAAAAGCACCGTGGACTGAAGAATACTATCCTCCGGACACTGAAGCAAATTTTGGGATACAAGAATAATATCCGCACACTTGCCGGGTTCGAGGCTGCCCTTGATATCTTCTTCAAAGGCTGCATAGGCATTCCCCATGGTATAGGAATATAAAGCTTCTTCACGAGTCATTGCCTGTTCTTTGAAAAATGCTTCACTGTTACCCGGACGTCTCCTTGTCACCGAAGCATATAAATTGGCAAAAGGATCTACCCGCTCCACCGGCGCATCCGTCCCATTGGCCAGTACCACACCTAGATCTAAAAGACTCCTCCAGGCATACGCTCCTTCCCGCGCTCTTTGCTCACCCAAACGCTTGATCACAAAAGGGGCGTCGGAAGTGCAATGGATGGCCTGCATGGATGCAATCACACCCAGTTTTTTAAACCTCGGCATATCCTCCGGACTCAAATGCTGCGCATGCTCAATCCGCCACCTCAGGTCCTTTTTGTCCGGACTCGCTTCCATGACTTTTTGATACACATCCAATACCTCCCTGTTTCCGCGGTCGCCAATAGCATGCACGCACATCTGCATATCATGATCCATGGCGAGCGTAGCTATTTTTTCGATTTCTTCCACAGGAGTTGTATTCTGTCCCGTAAATCCTGGCTTGTCCGCATAGGGCTCCAGCAACCAGGCTCCAAATGAACCCAGGGCACCGTCCATCTGGGCCTTGAGGGCCCTGCAGGTAAACATATCTTTGCCGACTCTCAGCACAGGATAGCCGGATATGTGTTTCTGGAGTTCATCATAAGGCTCCCGAAGCATCGACCATAACCGGATTTCAAGACTATCATGCTCAGCCAAACTCCGATATCTGCGAAGGTCTTCATCTGTAGCCCCTGCATCCTCAAACGTAGTGATGCCATAAGAAAGGCAATGGGGTTGTGCCATGCTGATGGCCTGGTACCAATCCGCTTTTTTTTGATCCGCTGACAGTTGACCCATGTATTCCTGGTAGGGCTTCCAGATCAGATCCATGGCATTTTCTTCAAATACACCTGTAGCGGTTCCCGCCGCATCTCTCACAATGCGCCCCCCGGTAGGGTCGGCTGTTTCTTTCGAAATTCCAGCCAGATTCATAGCGGCCTGATTGGCCATCAAAGCATGTCCGCTGGCATGAAACAACATCACCGGATGATCTTTGGAGACCTGGCTCAACGCATCATGGTATGGATAGCCATTGACATTGCGGGCTTCAGCTTCAGTCCATTTTTCCTGGTGCCATCCCCGGCCGATGATCCATTCCCCCGGTCTGGATCGCTGGGCCCGTAGGGCTACGCTGTCCACGATTTCGCTCCAGGTGTGCGTGGTTATCAGGTCCAGGTGTAAAAGATTCTCACCAAGTCCTTTGAAATGCCCGTGCCCTTCGATGAATCCGGGCATCACAAATGCACCCTGACAATCCCGCATACTTTTGGCCTTGTCTTTCCAGGTGGATAGGATTTCTGTGTCCGGCCCAATGGCAACAATCTTTCCATCCTTGATGACCACCGCACCTTGTTCAATAGGACTCCCAATGACAGGATAGACATATCCATTGTACAGAATCAGATCAGCAACGCTATCAGAATCAGGTGTTTTTGGATTGCAACCTATCAGGAACAGAGACCAGGCCAAAAGCACCACAGCCAAAGGAAAAGTCCATTTATTTCGCATCTTTACTTCATTACTTTTGTTGAGAATCGGGTCCGGGTAGCAGAATCTGTAAGACAATATTACACATTGAGACCTACTCATCATCCTGATCGCGATATTCTGACCTTATGAGCCTTTTAGCCATGGACGTGTTGACCAGCAGATTTGAAGCCTACTTGTCTGCCCATCAGCCATATGGGGCTCCGGATTCACTGTATCAGCCCGTCAGATATATCAATGAACTGGGTGGGAAAAGAATCAGGCCGGTACTATTGCTCATGGCCTATAACCTCTGGCATGAAGAGGTTACCCCCGCATTGCCCGCCGCCCTGGCTATTGAATACTTTCACAATTTCAGCCTCATGCATGATGATATCATGGATGAAGCACCCCTTCGCCGGGGTAAAGAAACCGTGCATATGCTGTACGGTCGCAATAGCGCCATTCTCAGTGGCGATGCCATGCTCATCCGTTGCTTTGATCTCCTGCTCGAAGCAGGCAAACAAACTGGTGTCGGGGCTGAATTGTGTTCGGTGATGGCCCGGACATCCCTCGAGATTTGTGAAGGCCAGCAACTGGATATGGATTTCGAATCCTTACCATCGCCTTCCGAGTCTGAATACCTGGAGATGATCCGGAAGAAAACAGCTTGTCTCCTCGGTACCAGCCTCAAATTGGGAGCTATGTTGGCAGGCGCCTCCCATCAGGATGCCGATACCCTCTATGGATTTGGAGAGAAAATGGGAATGGGCTTTCAGATTCAGGACGATTACCTGGATGTCTTTGGGGATTCAAAACTCACGGGTAAACAACAAGGCGGGGATATCCTCAGGGGCAAAAAGAACTTTCTCTACGTGCATACCTACAATATGCTCCCACCTCCTGACAGGAAGTCGTTTGTTGAAAATTACAAAGCGGCAGCATCTACCAATAATGTGCAACCGATTCTTGACCTCTATCATGCATACCATGTGGATACCTATACACAAAATGTGCAGTCCGATTACGTAAATAATAGTTTTGCGGCTTTGGATGCGCTGCCCGGATATACGATTTCTGCATTGAAAGATCTGGCCGCACGACTGATATCCAGATCCAATTGATTAGCCATAAGACGCTAGGACAGGCATTATCAAAAGGGATGACCCATGGGCTTCGTAAATTCAGTTTGTAACAATTGTCACCAAATTGAGTCGGGCAGGCACTCATTTTTGTACCTCATTTCAACTCTATGGAAATAGCCGGTTACATTTCGTCTATCATCATCGGTATATCCCTCGGCCTGATCGGTGGGGGAGGAAGCATCCTGACCGTACCGGTTTTAGTCTACCTCTTTCGTGTAGACGCCGTTCTGGCCACCGCCTATTCACTTTTTATTGTAGGCCTTACCAGCGCAGTGGGTTCAGTCACCTATTTCAGAAAGGGATTGGTCAACATGAAGACAGCCATCATTTTTGGTATTCCTTCTATTATTGCCGTATTCAGCACCAGAGCTTATATCGTACCGGCAATCCCTAATGAAGTATTTTACATTGGCACTTTCCTGGTGACGAAGCGACTTTTACTGCTGCTTCTGTTTGCCATTTTAATGATTGCGGCTTCCTATAGCATGATCCATAAAGGCCTGAGTAAAAAACAAGACACGAATGAAGCGCAAAAATTTAATTATCCCTTGATCCTGATCGAAGGAGCTATTGTAGGGGTCATCACCGGATTGGTGGGTGCAGGTGGAGGATTTTTAATCATTCCCGCATTGGTGGTACTCAGCAAGCTACCCATGAAGGAAGCGGTGGGAACCTCCTTGCTCATCATCGCGGCCAAATCACTGATCGGATTTATGGGTGAAAACAGTGATACTCCTGTGGAGTGGATGTTCCTGGCTACAGTCTCTGGTTTTGCCATATTTGGTATTTTTATTGGGTCAGCCCTTTCCCACAAAATTGATGGGGAAAAACTTAAACCTGCCTTTGGTTGGTTTGTTTTGGCTATGGGTGCTTTTATCATTATAAGGGAAACCCTGATGTAGATTGACTATGTGTAACCTATGTTACATCTTAAATCATAACAACCTCACATTTTTGAATTTCAAAATCAATAACTCGATATGAATGTAGAACAGATTTATACCGGTTGCCTGGCCCAAGGAGCCTATTATATCACCTCGAATGGTGAGGCAGCTATTATTGACCCGCTGAGAGAGATCCAGCCCTATCTGGACCGCCTCGAAAGGGACAACGTTAAGTTGAAATATATTTTTGAAACGCACTTCCACGCTGATTTTGTGTCAGGCCATCTTGACCTGAGCCGCAAGACCGGGGCTCCGATCGTATACGGCCCCAATGCCAATGCTGGATTTGATATCATTGTAGCTCAGGATGGTCAAGAATTCCATGTAGGAAACGTGACCTTTAAAGTGTTGCACACGCCCGGGCATACGATGGAAAGCACCACCTTCTTGCTGAAGGATGAAACCGGTATGGATCACGCCATTTTCAGTGGGGATACTTTATTTATAGGTGATGTCGGCAGGCCTGACCTGGCCCAGAAAGCCGCATCCCTGACGATGGAACAATTGGCCGCTACGCTTTACCATTCATTGAGAGATAAGATCATGACCCTGCCGGATGATGTTTTGGTCTATCCCGCGCACGGTGCAGGCAGCGCTTGCGGTAAAAACATGAGCAAGGAAACGGTGTCCACGATCGGCAATCAGAAGAAATTCAACTACGCCCTTCGCGCCGATATGACGGAAGCTGAATTTGTAAAGGAAGTGACCGATGGTCTGACACCACCTCCGGGATATTTTGGTATGAACGTCGCTATGAACAAACAAGGGTATGAAAGTTTTGACAAAATCCTCAGTCAGGGGATGAAAGCTCTCGCACCCAGGGAATTTGAAGTTGCGGCTGAAGAAACCGGTGCTTTGATCCTGGATACCAGAAGTCATAAGGAGTTTGCTTTAGGCTTTGTTCCTCAGTCCATCAACATCGGTCTCACAGGTGAGTTTGCTCCCTATGTTGGCGCCATGATCGTGGATGTGAAGCAACCTATCCTGTTGATTACAGAACCCGGTCGTGAAGAAGAGGCTGTCACCCGACTGAGCCGCGTAGGTTTTGATAATGTCCTGGGACATCTCAAAGGGGGATTCGAAGCCTGGGCCAAAGAAG
>ERZ724521.1085-NODE-1085-length-12106-cov-3.789478_pt1 | contig 12106 bp, 11 predicted proteins | sample MGYA00376054_ERZ724521 | MGnify/ENA primary metagenome ERZ724521 (study PRJEB28724, sample SAMN07190883) | activated sludge metagenome | isolation source: activated sludge of sewage treatment plant in Hong Hong | place: Hong Kong | collected 2016-03-17 ... | reverse complement strand
GTTGACGATCGTCTGCACCGTGAACACGTTGATGACCTTCCCCACCTGCGGGTCCTTCGCGAACTCGGTGAAGTCCACGTGCGGCAGGCGGCCCTTGAGTTGCGCCAGGCCGTCGGGCGTCACGCGGCCATCGACCACGTAACGCGGATCCTGCGTGATGTTCGCCCCCTCGGGGAACAGTTCGCCCTGAGCGATCTTCACGTTGAACGACTTCTCGAGTTGGAACACGATGTCGAGGAAATCGATCGACTCGGCGCCGAGGTCACCCACCAGAGACGCATTGGGCGTCACTTCCTCTTCGTCCACCGCGAGCGCGTCCACCAACACATCCCGAACTTTGCCGAAAATCTCGTCTCTGGTCATAGGGGGCAGAGTGTAGCCGACTCGCCTGCGTCATGGGGAATCCCGGGCCGCCTCACGAATGGCTTGGCCGTGCCCCGATGCGCAGCGGGCGGAGCGTGAACCGGCCCGACACCGCCGTCCGCGCGCTGGCATCGCCGGGTATCGCGCCCGGAACCGCCGCGCTCACGACCGTCCCCTCGCCCTTGAACTCGAGCGATCCGTCGTCGTGCGCCTTGTGGAGCAAAACCTCCACGCGCAGGCACTCGCCGGGACGGACGAACGACCCGTACTTCACGCCGCGCACGCCGCCGAGCACCAGGCGGCTGTCGGTCGGCGCGTTCCCCGGGCGCGACGCCGCCCAGGCGCGGGCCGCCTGCACCAGCGACTCGATCATCATCACGCCCGGGAGCACCGGGAAGCCCGGGAAGTGATCGAGCAGGTACTCCTCGGCGTTCGAGACGCTCTTGAGCGTGACGATGGAGTTGTCCGTGCGCTCCAGCACGCGGTCGATGAGGCAGAAGTGCATGGCCGGAGCGTATGCCCCGGCGCGCCCGAACCCGACCCCCGCACGAATACGCTTGACCCGTGCCCCCCGTGCTCGACGACGCCGTCTGCATCCGCCACTGGGACTGGTCCGAGACCAGCCAGACGGTCACGCTCCTGACGCGGATGCACGGGGTGGTGCGGGGCCTGGCCAAGGGCAGCAAGCGACCCAAGAGCCCCTTCTCGGGCGGCATCGAACTGCTTTCGCGGGGCGCCGCGGGCCTCATCCTCCGCCCCTCCTCCGAACTTGCCCTCATCAGCGAGTGGGACCTGAGCCAGTCCTTCCCGGCGCTGCGCGAGAGCCTCGCCGCGTACCACGCCGCGCTCTACTTCGCCGACCTCACGCAGCAGTTCGTTCACGACCACGACGCACACCCCGCGCTCTTCGACGGTCTTGTGCTCGCGCTCAACCTGCTCCGATCCGACGAGCCCGTGTGGCGGGCCGTTGTCGGATTCCAGTGGACGCTGCTGCGCGAAGCGGGCTTCCGGCCGGAACTCTTCCTCGACGTCCGCACCGGCGAGGCCCTCGACCACCCCGAGCCGATCGAGCCCGGCGAGACGCCGAGCCCAGCCGATGCGCACCCCGCGGGCGATCGCACCGCCACCTACCTCTTCGATCCCGAAGGGGGCGGCCTCGCCGGGCCCGAGACAGCGGCCCGTGCAGCGCGATCGACCGGAGCCCCCGCCGGCGTATGGAAAGTCCGCGCGTCGACGATCGACTTCCTTCGTGCGCTGGCCCAGAGCACCCCCGGCGACGTCCTGCCCCCGCCGACCGATCCCCAGTCCGTCGAACGCGCCGCGCGCCTGCTGGGCTCCTACGTCCGGCACATCCTCGGACGCCAGCCCCCGACGCACGAGAGCCTTTTCGGTCCCCAGGGCCGAAGCGCCGGATAACACGCCCGCATAACCCGCGCGTCCCCGCCGCTCCGGAATCGCATCGAGCGACCCGGTCGGGTGGGTCAATCCCGGGTGGTTTCTGGACGATGAACGGGTGAACCACTCGCCGGTTCGGGGTTCCCCATCCCTTCTCCGGCCCAAGGCGTGCCCCTCCCCATGAACCCAGAAGTGCTCGAGAAAGTCCTGAGTTGTCACAAGCTGCCGAGCCTCCCGGCCGTCGCTATGCGCGTCGTCGAGCTGACCCAGGACCAGAAGGTCTCGATGCGCGCGCTCGCCGAAACCATCCAGAACGACCAGGCGCTCACAGCCAAGATCCTCAAGACCGTGAACTCCAGCCTCTTCGGCCTGCGCCAGAAGTGCTCGAGCATCAACCAGGCGATCATCATGCTGGGCATGAGCGCCGTCAAGACCCTCGCCCTGGGCTTCTCGCTCGTGACCGCCATCAAGGACTCGACGCAGGAGTTCGACCTGCGCGACCACTGGCGTCGCTCGCTCTTCACCGCCGTCGCCGCCAAGGCCATCGCCGCCCGCGCCGGCATCGCCAACCCCGAGGAGGCCTTCCTCGGCGGCCTCCTGCAGGACCTCGGCGTCGTCGCGCTGCAGCAGACGCTCGGCGCCGAGTACGTCGCCGCCGTCGCCCCGGCCGGCGACAACCACCGGCTCGTCGCCAAGTTCGAACTCGAGACCTTCCAGTTGCAGCACCCGGACCTGGGCGCGATGCTCGCCAAGCGCTGGCGCCTGCCCGATTCGCTCGTGATGCCCATCAAGTACCACGAGCGCCCCACCGCGGCTCCCGCGGAGTTCGCCGGCATCTGCCGCGCCGTGGGCCTGGGCAACATCGCCGCCGACGTGCTGTCGAGCGACGAGCCCGGGCCGCTGCTCCGCAAGTATTATGAGCGCGCACGACAGTGGTTCGGGCTCGACGCGACGCAGGCCGACGAGGTGCTCACGGGCATCACCGCGGCGACGCGTGAGGTCGCGCCGCTCCTTTCCGTCCCCACCGGACGCATGCCCGACGCCGACGAGGTCCTGGCCCGCGCGCGCGAGCAGCTCGCGAAGATCCAGGTTCCCTCCAACGACGACGCCGAAGGGCTCGGCCCGATCTACTCGATCGGCGGCAAGTCGTCGAGCATCGACGAACTCACCGGCCTGGCGACCCGCGAGCGATTCGAGCAGTCCATGATCGCCGCGTTCGAGCAGGCCCGCGCCGGCGTCGCGCCCGTCTCGGTCGTGCTGGTCGACATCGACCACGCCCCCGAGATCGTGAACCGCAGCGGCGCCGACGCGCTCGACAACGCCATCATCTACGTCGGGCGTCGTCTCACCAAGGTCTTCGCCGCCTCCAACGCCCTCATCGCGCGTTTCAACGAGTCCCGTTTCGGCGTTCTCGTCAGCCGCCAGGACCGCGCCGCCGTCTCGCGCAGCGCCGAGATCGTCCGCGCCGCCGTCGCCAGCGAGCCCGTGAAACTCATCACCGCCAAGTCCGGCTCGCCCTCGTGCATCAACCTCACGGTGAGCGTCGGCGTCGTCACCGTCGACAACGCCGCGACGGCCTCGATCGGCGACATCGGGGCGCTCATGAAGATCAGCGAGGCCGCCCTCTCCGCCGCCCACAAGAGCGGCAACAACAGCGTGCGCGTGTACCAGCCCGCCGCGGCCTGATCCCCCTCCCCGCTCCCCATCCGCTCAGGTCCGCGCCGCGCCCGTCGCCGCCAGTTCGGCCAGGGTCCTCCGCAGTGCGCCGACCTCTCTGAGCACCCGCCCGACCTCGCCCAGCGGGATCTGCGTCGCCGCGTCCGACATCGCCCGCGCAGGGTCCGGGTGCGTCTCGAGGAACAGCGCGTCGATCCCCGACGCGACCGCGGCCCGGGCCAGCAGCGGCGCCAGGCGCGCGTTGCCCCCGGTGACCTTCCCGCCCTCGCCCGCGCCGGGGCGCTGCGTCGAGTGCGTGCAGTCAAAGCACACCGGCACCGGACCCCACGCCTCTCCCCTGGGCCCCGCGACGCGCAGCTCGCGCATCTCCGCCACGCCCAGCAAGTCGTTGACCAGACGCCCGTAGCCGAAGAACGTGCCGCGCTCCGTCACCATCGTGTTCGTGCACCCCGCCTGGGCGAGTTTGTACACCGGCCCGCTCATCTCGCCGGGCGACATGAACTGCCCCTTCTTGACGTTGACCGCGCGCCCGTGCCGGGCCGCCGCTTCCCCCGCCGCCACGAGCAGGTCCGTCTGACGCGCCAGGAACGCCGGGATCTGCAGGAGATCGACCACCCGGGCCGCGGGCTCGGCCTGCGACGGCTCGTGGATGTCGGTGGTCAGGGCCACGCCGGGCCCGAGCGCCTCGCGGATGCGCGAAAACCACTCCATCCCCCGCTCAAGCCCCGGCCCGCGCGCCGAGTCGATGCTCGTCCGGTTGGCCTTGTCGAAACTGGCCTTGAAGACGTACGCCAGCCCGAGCTCGCGGCAATGGTCCGCCACGCGCCGGCCCACGGTCAGTCCCAGTTCGAGCGACTCGAGCACGCACGGGCCCGCGATGATCGCCAAGGGCGCACGCGGGTCGGCGTGCGCGATGCGGACAGGCCCGGCTTGGCAGATGTTCGCCATGACCCCAGCGTAGGGCGAGCCTCAGAGGCCCAAGCGGTCACAGACGGTCGCCGGGCAGTTCCTGCTGACGCTCGCGGCGCTTCTGGTGCCGGATGATCTCCCCCGTCGCCAGGTACACGATGTCCTCCGCGATGTTCCCCATGAGATCGCCCACGCGCTCCAGTTCGCGCCCCACGCGGTACACCAGCAGCCCCACCGCGTTGGGCTGCACGCCCGAGTCCAGCAGGTCCACCGTCTCCTCGAACAGCTGCTTGTGCAGCGCGTCGATGGTCTTGTCCCCCTGGATGATGAGTTTCGCCGCGTCCGCGTCCTCGTCGGCCATCGCCCGCAGCAGCGCGTGGCACATCATCGGCACGCGCTGGCCCATCTCCACCAGCGCCGTCGGCCAGTTCGGCGGGTTCTCGGCGTCGATCTTCCGCGCCACCTTCGCGATCGAGCACGCGTGGTCCGCGACGCGCTCGATGTCCGAGTTGACCTTCAGCGCAAACGCCAGCGAGCGGAAGTCCTTGGCCACCGGCGCCTGCAGCGCCATCAGTTGGAAGACGCGCTCCTCGATCGCGACCTCCTCCCGGTCGATGCGGTCGTCGCCGCGCACGACCTCGTTCGCCGCGTCCCGGTCCGATTCGAACAGCGCCCGCAGCGCCGTCTCGAGCATGCCCACCGCCGAGCGCGCCTCGTCGAGCAGGCGCGCCTTGATCACCTTGAACTCGCGCGCGATGACGGTTTCCTTGCCCGGCTTGGCGGGCTCTTCGATCGGACCTGGAGGCGGGTTGGGCATAGGGGATCGTCGGCGTGCAAGGGTCTGAAGTGTGCGGCTCCGTCAAGCGTACCCCAAGCAAAGTCCTGACGGTTCGTTGGCAATCACCGCCGCCGCCCATCGACCGAGGATTGACCGCATCTTCATAATCCTCCGACCTCGCGCGCGCCGCCCGTCCTTGAACACCGCCGATCGAACCGATACCAAACGGCGACTCCCAACGGCGCGCCCCGTCTCGACGGCCCCCGTGTTCACGTGGGTCGCGCCGGGTCCGTTCCCGCTTCCCCCGCGCCCGAGACCACATTTCCGCGTCTCACTCCCGGTTACACGCTCGCTTCGCCTTGCCGCCCCGGCCGATACTCATATGCTCGAAAGACCGCGGCCTACTCATGCGCATCGACCCCGCCTCCAACGCCATCCCCCCGACGATCCCGTTCCACGTCGCACGCGCCTACGGCGCGTCCGGCGCCGGGAAAGCGGCCCCGGTCGAGCCCGTCTCCAACCGCATCGTCACCACGCCGGTCGATCCGGTGCAGAAGGTCGGACCCCAGGTCGCTCCGCAGCAACCCGCCGACAAGCCGCAGGTCAAACGGCTCGTCGCCGGCGTCGTGCCCGGCAAGGTCGATTTCTCGGCCGACACGCCGCGTCCCTCCAGTCCCGCCTCCATCGCGTTCTACCGCCACCCCGCCGACAGAAACTCTGCCGCGACCGGCGTGCAGGTCGGACGCTCACTCGATATCAGCGGCTGACGCAGACTCGCGCCAAGGCCGGAGCGGGCAAGCGCCCGGTGCACAAAGAACCACAATGTCGAACCGCTCGACGCCGCAGGCTCACGAGCGCGGGGTTTTGCCGATCGCAACCGCCGGATCGGCCTCTTTTCTCCGCGTTCTTCGGCGCTGCCCAGGCCCGTCGAGTTCCTTTTTCGCGTCACGCCGCGCGCACTAAAGTCGCCCCGTGACCTCACCTTCTGCGATCCCTTCCCGCCCCCTCTCGTCGCTCTGGCCGCTCGATCCCGGCGTGGTCTTCCTCAACCACGGCTCGTTCGGTTCGTGCCCCTGCTGGGTGTTGGAGCAGCAGCGGGCCATCGCCGACCGTCTGGAGCGCGAGCCGATCCGGTTCATCGTCGAAGACCTCGAAGCGATGCTCGACCGCGCGCGGACGAAACTCGCGCGCTTCGTGAACGCCGACCCGCGGGGCGTGGTGTTCGTCACCAACGCGACCGCCGGGGTCAACGCCGTGGTGCGTTCGCTGGCCTTCAGGCCCGGCGATGAACTGCTCACGAGCAACCACGAGTACAACGCCTGCAACAACGCCCTGCGTTTCGCCGCCGAACGCAGCGGCGCAAAGGTCGTCAGCGTCGATCTGCCGTTCCCCGTTCCGTCGGTCGATGCCGTCGCGAACGCGATCCTCGGCGCCGTCACGCCCCGCACGCGCCTCGCCCTCATCAGCCACGTCACCAGCCCCACCGGCCTCGTCCTGCCGGTCGAGCGCCTCGTCGCCGAACTCAACCGGCGCGGCGTCGAATCGCTCGTGGACGGCGCCCACGCGCCGGGCATGTTCCCCCTCGACATCCGCTCCATCAACCCGACCTACTACACCGGCAACTGCCACAAGTGGCTCTGCTCACCCAAGGGCGCCGGGTTCCTCTACGTCCGCGAGGACCGGCGGGCCGATGTCCGGCCCTGCGTCATCTCCCACGGCGCCAACTCCCCACGCACCGACCGATCCCGCTACTGGCTCGAGTTCGACTACGCCGGCACCACCGACTTCTCCGCCTGGCTCAGCGTGCCTCTCGCCATCGAGTACATGGACTCGCTGCACCCGCGCGGCTGGACCGGCGTCTTCGAGCACAACCGGTCCCTCGCGCTGCGGGGACGCGAACTGCTGTGCCGGGAACTCGGGGCCGAGCCCGGCGCGCCCGCGGAGATGATCGGCACGCTCGCGTCGGTGGAGATACCCGCACGCCCCGCGAGCGCACCCGTGCCCGCGACCCGCTACCACGACCCGCTCCAGGACCGGCTCATCGCCCGCCGCGTGCAGGCGCCGCTGTACCCCTTCAGCGGCCCGCGCCCCGGCTCGCCGGCTTTGCCGGACCGGCCCCGCCGCCTGCTGCGGATCGCCTGCCAGATGTACAACTCGATCGAGCAGATCGCCTTCCTGGCCCGGGTCGTGAAAGAGGAACTGGCGGCCGAGCGCGCGGGCGCGTGACCTCGCCGCGCCCGGATCACCGGGAAAAACCGGGATTCCGCGGGGTGGTGCGCACCCCGGCCGGCGGTACACTCTTCCCATGACGACCTTCGCCGCCGGTTCCAACACGATCACGCACGATGATCTCGGCGTGCCGCCCGTGCTGCGGGAAGTCGTCGATTACCTCATGGGCCTTCGCCGCAGGGCCGACCTCCAGGTGCTCGAGCAACTCCTCCGCAGCGCGCCCGTCACGCGCGAAGACGTCGCGCCGTTCCTGAAGTTCGGCGCCCGCGGCTACCTCCGCAACGTCGTCCGCCGCACCGAGCACTTCGAACTGCTCATGCTCTGCTGGCGCTCCGGGCACTGCACGCCCATCCACGACCACCGCGGTTCGAGCTGCGCCTTCAAGGTCGTCTGCGGCACGGGCACCGAGGTGCGATTCTCCACCACGCCCAGCGGCCTCATCGTGCCGGTCGCCACCCACTCGATGGAGCCGGGCTACGTCTGCTCCGCCGAGGACGACGACATCCACCAGATCGCCAACATGCAGGCGCCCGGCATCGACCTGGTGACCATGCACATCTACACCCCGCCCATCCGCAAGATGAACACCTACTCGTTCAAGACGCCGGTTGTCGTCGCCCGAGCCGTCGACGAGTTCATGGACGGCGAGGGCGTCTGAGCCGCATTCCCGCCTGAGACTCACTCCACGGTCCGCAGGACCACCGCCAGCGCCGCGGCGCTGAGCGCGACCCACAGCAGCGTCGCCATCAGCAGCGCACGCCAGCCGACCTCCTTCACCGCCCGGACCGAGAGCCCCGCGCCGATGAGCAGCAGCGCGACGCTCATCCCCGCGCGCGTCGCGAACTTGATCGCCGGATCCGCCCCGGAAAGCCCGGGCCACAGCGTGCGGACCGTGCTGGTCACCAGGAACAGCAGGATGAACCACGGGACGACACCGGTCAGGCCCGGTCTCTTGGACTCAGCCGAAGCGCCCGGGCCCGTCGCCGGCGAACCGGGTGTTCCCTCGCGCGCATCGCGCCGCCGCCAGTACCACCCCGCCGCCAGCGCGATCGGCACGATCCACAGCACGCGCACGAGCTTGATGATGGTGGCGTCGGCGCGGGCGACCTCGCCGTACGCGGCCCCCGCGCCGACGACCGACGCCACGTCGTGGATCGCCACCGCCGCCCAGGCGCCGAACTGGTGCTGCGAGAGTTCCAGCCGGTGCCCGAGCCACGGGAACAGGTAGAGCGCCAGCGCGTTGAGCAGGAAGACGCACGCGAGCGCGATCGATGTATGCGCATCGCGCGCGCGGATCACCGACGACGTCGCCGCGATCGCCGAGCCGCCGCACACCGCCGTCCCCGAGCACAGCAGCGTCGCGAGTTTGCCCTCCACCCGCAGCAACCTCGCCAGCGCCAGGCCGACGACGAACGCGCCGGCGATCGTCCCCGCCGCGAACACCAGCCCCGACACCCCCGCTCGCGCAACCTCGCTCAGGTTGATCGTCAGGCCCAGCAGCACGATGCACGCCTGGATCAGCACGCGGCTGAGTTTCTTCGCCAGCCTCGGTCGCCACGTCAGACCCGCCAGCGCCAGCGCCATGCCCATCAGCAACCCCACCTGGGGCGAGCCCCACGGCGAAACGCACACCGCCGCGGCAGCCACGATGAGCACCTCGCCGATCACCGCGCGCACACCCCGAGGGTTCCCCCTCGGGGCGACCGCCGGGTCCGGGTTCTGTGCATCGGCGCTCAAAGCGGGCAGAGCATATCCGGTGCGGGCCGAAGTTCACCGGCCGGTGGTTGTGCCGCGGCGCCTTCGATGCCACAATGCCGCCATCCCGGGAGACCTTCCATGACCCACAACCACGCTTCCAACACCATCCGCCTCCACCGCGTGCTGCGCGCCCCGCCCCAGCGCGTCTACCGCGCGTTCGTCGATCCACGCGCCATGTGCAAGTGGCTCCCGCCGCACGGTTTCGTCGGTGAAGTCCACAGCATGGACGTCCGCGCCGGGGGCGGGTACCGCATGTCCTTCACGAACTTCAACACCGGTCAGTCGCACACGTTCGGCGGCACATACATCGAACTCACCCCGCCCCACCGCATCCGCTACACCGACCGCTTCGACGACCCGAACCTGCAAGGCGAGATGCAGTGCACGATCACGCTCACGCCCGTGAGCACCGGCACCGACCTGCAGATCGTGCAGGAGGGTGTGCCGGCGGTGATCCCGCCCGAGATGTGCTACATGGGCTGGCAGGAGTCCCTGGAGATGCTCGCGCTCCTGGTCGAGCCCGAGATCCCGTGATCCGTTGAACGCGCCGCCGTGAAACCACTCGAGCGCACCGGGCCCGCTCAGTCGAGACGCGCCCGTGCGCCCTCGATGAGTTCGCTCATCCGCTCGTGCACCTGCCGGTCGACCCCCGTCAGTTGGTCGGCCTGCGCGTCGGCGTGGTAACTCGATCGCACCAGCGGGCCCGACTCGACGACCTTGAACCCCATTTCGAGCCCGCGATCGCGGAAGCCCGCGAACTGTTCCGGCGTCACCCAGCGGTCGATCGGCAGGTGGTTCCGCGTCGGCTGCAGGTACTGCCCGATCGTCAGGATGTCGCACGCGCCCTGCGAAGTCGTCGTCTTGGCCTGCACGTCGCGCATCAGGTCGAGGACCTCCTCGTCCTTCTCGCCGATGCCGACCATGATCCCGGTCTTGGCGACCATCCCCGCTTCTTTCACGCGGCGCAGCAGCTCCAGCGATCGGTCGAACTTCGCGCTGGGCCGCACCGCCGGGTACATCCGGCGCACCGTCTCCAGGTTGTGGTTGATGATGTGCGGCGCGGCGTCGATCACCTGTTGCAGCGCACCCCAGTTGCCCTCGAAGTCCGGGATCAGGACCTCGATCGACATCCCCGGGCACGCCCCGCGCGACAACCGGATCGTCTCGGCCCACACCCCCGCGCCCCCGTCCGCCAGTTCGTCGCGATTCACACTCGTGATCACCACGTGCTTGAGCCGCGCATGCTCGTACATCAGCCGCAGGCTCTCCGCGACGCGCCGCGGCTCGTCGAGGTCGAGCGTCGCCGGTCGCCCGGTCTTCACGTTGCAGAACCCGCACGCACGCGTGCACGTGTCGCCCAGGATCATGATCGTCGCCACCCCGCGCGCCCAGCACTCGCCCATGTTCGGGCAGTTGGCCTCCTGGCAGACCGTGTGCAGCCGGTGCTCGTCCACGATCCCCTTGAGCCGCTCGTACCCCGCGCCCCCCGGTACCTTGGCCCGCAGCCAGTCCGGCTTGCGCTTCGTCGCCAGGTGATGCGCCGAGGCATCCGCGTTGTTGAGCACCATCCCCGTGAGCGAGACAAGCGGTCGATCCACCCTCTTGAGGGGGTCTCCGCCGAGAGGGCGCGGGTGGCGCTCCAGCGTCCGGGCCACGCCCGGCGTTGTCGGGTGGGCGGGTCCGGCGGCGGGAGGGGGGGCCTTGGACGGGGACTTGTCGCTCACGCCCGACTGTAGCGCTCGTGCCCGGGAGCACACCGCGTCCCGTCGCCGCGCACGCACCCCATCCACACCTTCGAAGTCTTCCTCCACCCGGCGCACCCGGAACCTAGAGCCGGGGTCGCAGAAAATGCGCGTCGACGAGCCTCAGGACACGAATCGGCGTTCGTGAGGGCCGGGATTGGGGATGTAAGCCCCCGAAGTGCCGATAGAAACGACCTGTGTGACCCGCGGATGCGGGTTTGATCGGACCTTGGAGCCGAGTCTCGCGGCTGTGCGCGCAGCGCGCCCGGGCCGCCGGGATGTTTCGATAGGCAGGAGCCACCTCGTGACCAGTCGGACCCCCCAGGATCGTTTGCGAAGACTGCTGCGTTGCGCCGGGAGAACGGGAACGGGTCTGGCGCTCGCTTCGCTCGCGGGCGGGCTGGGCGCGTGCAACGTCGACTCGTACATGGACCCGAGCATCACCGGTCGCTGGGAGTACACGCCGACCACCGTGCCCATCCTCGACCGCCTCGCGAGCATCGAGGACCAGCCGATCGAACTCGTCGAGAAAAGCCCGATCCAGCAGAGCGACCTGCTCCCGGAGATCGAGGAATACCGCTTCGCCCCCGCCGACCAACTCCAGGTCCAGATCCGCGACTTCTTCTTTGTGGGCCAGATCGAAGAGTTCCCCGTCGTCGTCGATCTCCGCGGCTACATCGAACTCCCGAAACTCCGTCCCATCCGCGCCCAGGGCATGACCAAAGGCCAGCTCACCGCGCGCATCGAGCAGGAAATCCGCGACGCGCAGATCAACACCAACCCCGTCGTCAACGTCATCGCCGGTTCGCAGCGCAAGCAGACTTTCAGCATCCTCGGCGCCGTGCAGGCGCCGGGCACGTACTTCATCCCCGCCGCGGATTACCGCCTCCTCGAAGCCCTCCCCGTGGCGCAGGGCATCGACGAGAACATCAAGCACCTCTATGTCATCCGCCAGGTGCCGCTGACCGACGTCGCCGCCGGCCGTTCGCCCGATCAGCCCCAGCCCGAACGCCCGCGCAACCCCTTCGAGGACGGGCGCAACAGCGCCGAGCCCAAGCCCGACGGCGGCAACCTCATCAACCTCATCGACCAGCTCGCCGGGCCCGAAGGCCAGGGCACGCCCAAGCCGGCGCCCGAGCCCGCGCCCGCCCCGGGCGCTGCCCCCGATGCCCCGATCGACCTCATCCCCTCCGACGCCGCGCCCGGAGCACCGACTCCGGCGACGACCCCCGCCGCCGAACCCGCGCCCAAGCGC
>ERZ724521.1078-NODE-1078-length-12129-cov-3.766192_pt1 | contig 12129 bp, 8 predicted proteins | sample MGYA00376054_ERZ724521 | MGnify/ENA primary metagenome ERZ724521 (study PRJEB28724, sample SAMN07190883) | activated sludge metagenome | isolation source: activated sludge of sewage treatment plant in Hong Hong | place: Hong Kong | collected 2016-03-17 ... | reverse complement strand
CAGTCTTTATCGGCGATTTTCTGACGAGAGCGTTAGATGCCATTGAGCAAAGAGTCGATAAGGATATCAAGGAAGAAGAAGAGAATGATCTCAAATTGGATATTCATAAGATGATTCCGGATGTATTAATGGATAATACGGATCGCAACAGGACATCGCCATTCGCTTTTACGGGAAATAAATTTGAATTCAGAGTGGTGGGATCTTCCGCCAATTGTTCTGAAGCAATTATGGTGCTCAACATGATCGTCGCCAACCAGCTCAATGATTTTAAAACAAAAGTTGACAAGCTGATCGCGGATGGTGAAAAAAAGGATTCCGCCATTCTCATCGAACTGCGCGCCTGCATCAAATCCTGCCGCAAGATTCTTTTTGAAGGGGACAATTATTCTGAAGCCTGGGCCAAAGAAGCTGCCAAGCGCGGACTTCCCAATGTCAAGACAACGCCACTGGCACTGGATGCACTCACTTCCAAGAAAGCGCACAAACTCTTTTCCGAAAGTGGGATTCTCAGCGACAAGGAACTGGAAGCACGCCATGAAATCTATCTTGAGAAGTACATCAAAAAAGTGGAGATTGAGGCGAACCTGCTACATGAACTGTGTATGAACATGGTGATGCCTGCCTGCCTGCAATATCAGACAGATCTGCTCAACAACATCAAGACTGCACTGGAAGCGGGCATCGCGAAGACTGCGCTCAAGACGCAATACGACCTGGTCGGTACCATTGGCAAGCACATCGATGGTATTTACAAAGGAATTGACAAGATGCTCTCCGAATCGGAGAAGGCGCATCATCAGAAGACGACCCGCGATGCAGCGATTTATTTCTGTGATAAAGTCAAACCGCTTTTCCTAGAAATCAGACAGCACTCCGATGCGCTGGAGCTTTACGTCGAAGATAAATACTGGCCACTGCCGAAATACCGGGAGATTCTATTTAACAGATGATCATTGAAGCTGCGTGTTATTTTCTTGATGCGACCGGAGCGATAGTCAATACTGTCGTTGATTTCTAGAAAGAATAATGTATATAATGGTTCGTCAGCAAATGCCGGCGAACCATTTTTTATTTTGTAATTAATCGTATAAAGTCCAAACATCCGAATCGTATGTCAAGTAAAATATAACATACTGAGTTGTGCAGTTTGAAGGAATTGGTCAGGACTGTTTTTGAGCGTTGAATAAACGGAGCAAATTCTGTAACCCGGACTCACGCATAATCTCTGTTAAAATTGTCAACCCAAAAACCATACACTGTGGACAATTCAATCATCACCTATTCACCACTGCAACCTTTTACAAATCAACATGCGTTGCATTATTCCTGTGTGATAGGAAAATGATATGCTTTTCATCCGCTGCTTATTGCAGCTCGAAACTCAGTTTCAACGTCACCCGGTATTCCTTGATTTTTCCTTTTTCAACCGTTACGCTCTGATCCTGAACCCAGGCAGAGCGAATATTTTTTAACGATGCGTGTGCTTTGGCAACGGCTTTTGCGGTGGCATCTTCCCAGCTTTTAGGTGAACTGGACATCACTTCAATCACTTTTACGACTGTCATAATTATTTGATTATTGTATAAAGATATTTCATGTCGGTCAATTGGGCGAATAGCAACACGCCTCGCCACAAAATTTAACATGAGCATCTACACATTCATTTGCCCGGATTAAGTATACTAATACCCCCTGGTACTTAATCCACACTTCAAAGCATATCATCCACAAAAGATGCTGCTTGATCGCAAATGTCCTGTTCAAAAAGCGGCAGACATATTTAATTTTGCCAAATGTTGAAAGACCAGAAGATCAGTGCTGAACTGTTATTCAGTTTTTTATTTACCCTCTTGTGCGCATTCCTCGTCTTCTTCAAAGAGGGCACCGGGGATGACGGGGATAGTATTCTGCATTACCTGTATGCGCGGTACGCCTTCCTGCATCCGGAAAACTTCTTTAACCACTGGGCCAAACCGGTCTATGTGATCCTGATGGCGCCGGTCGCGATATTCGGTTTCACTGCGGTCAAATTAATGAACGCCCTGACGGGCGGGGCAGCCTTGTACTTTACGATGCGGTCGGCGAAGATGCTGGGAATCAATCCGCCGCTATTGTCTGGAATATTATGGGTGGGTGTCCCGATGGTCTATTCGGTTTGTCTTTCAGGATTGACAGAACCTCTTTTTGCATTGATCCTGAGTCTGGTGATCTATTTGCTTTTGAAGCAAATGCCAACCAGTGCGGTCATCCTTGCGTCTTTTCTGCCCTTTGTTCGATCAGAGGGGCTCATCCTGCTTCCGGCGCTGGCCGTCTGTTTATTCTTTATCGGTCAGTGGAAACGCATTTACCTGCTCCTGACAGGACATGTGGTCATGGGGTTGGCGGGATCTCTGGTCTATGGATCTGTCTTTTGGGTTTTTACCAGGATACCCTATGCCGGCGCCCGCAACGAAAGCTACGGACATGGCGGTTGGGACTATTATTTCAATGAACTCATACCGGCCATGGGCTTCTTTGCCTATGGCTGTCTGCTGACCGGAATATTTTATGGTATCTACAGGTTTCTCGCGCATTGGACGAAAAAGCAAATGATGCACCCGGTCGAACTATGGGCTGTCGGCGGGATGTTTGCATCCTTTTTTCTGGCACACATTATTTTTTGGCGATACGGGCTTTTCAATTCTTTTGGCCTCATTCGGGTATTCATGGCCGCTCTACCTTTGATGGTGCTCATTGCCGCGCGCCCGCTGGCCGATTGGTACCGCCAGGCTGAATTATTGTGCGCCGGATGGCTGGTCTGGTTTCCGATCAGCATCGGATTTCTTGGCGGGCTTTATTACCACCAGGATTGGAATTACAGGCTCCGCCTCACCGAAGAGCAACAGGCATACCACGATCTGGCAGTGCGTTATGGCGCAAGGCTCAACTCACATTGCGTCTATACCGATGCGGTCTACCCGCTGCTCGAACTGGATAAAGATTATTTTAATCCACTTCAGACCAAACGAACGCCTGCGCTGTACAACAGCGATAGTGTGCCAACCCATTCATCTGTGATCTGGGATCACCGGTTCTCGGTGGTAGAAGCGCATATTGAACTGGATAAAGTCCGAAACGACAGGCGTTTTCATCTCGTCGATGTTTTCTATAGTAGTGGAAAGCCGGCACTCTATTTATTCAGTACGGATACGTTCGCAAGTCCTTACAGGCGTTATAAGACGATACTGCCACCGGCAGATACCGGCAGTGCAGATTCAATTCCGGAATCTTCTAATTTGGGATCGCAGCAGGAATTCTTCGGGGCCATTGAAGAAATGTCAGCGTCCTTGCCCGAGACCAATGTGTTCAGGGTACGGCTTCAATACCGATTTTCCGGCCCGCCAAAGGCATGCCCCAAGCTCGTCTGGTCTTATGAAGAGCCAGGGGGAAGGGTTCTCGAATGGACCAGCATACCGATCGCTGAATCCTTTGCGGTGACAGGCCAATGGAACGAATTCGTAGCCAATGTTCCGATTTATAAAGAGAAATTCAGCGGGTCAAAATTTAAACTATACCTGTGGAATAATGAAAAGTCTTCGACCGAACTGAAAAACTTCAGCATCGAATACTAATTTATCGGAAGGACAAAATGTCAGTCCAAAGCCTGTTGGCATGCACTTTGACAAAGGGCTTTTATAACCATTTAAAGCATGAAAACTGGCAAAATTTCAGTACAGTCCGAGAATATTTTTCCTATCATTAAAAAATTCCTCTATTCAGAACACGAAATTTTTCTTCGTGAACTGATAGCCAATGCCGTCGATGCGACAAGCAAACTCAAGGCTTTGGCCAACAAGGGTGAATTTAAAGGTGAGACGGGCGATCTCAACATTGAAGTCCTAGCAGACAAGGAAGCTGGTACGCTCACGATACGCGATCACGGCATCGGAATGGACGAGCAGGAGATGGACCGTTATCTCAACCAGGTAGCCTTCTCTTCTGCACAGGAATTTCTGGACAAATTCAAAGACGACCTCAACATCATTGGTCATTTTGGACTGGGATTCTATTCTGCTTTTATGGTCTCCGAAAAAGTTGTGGTGAGAAGTCTATCCTGGAAGGATGGCGCAGCGCCTGCACAATGGAGTTGTACGGGAGATACTGACTACACCATTGAGTCCTGTGAAAAAGCGATGCGCGGAACGGATGTTATTTTGCATCTGAATGAAGAATCCAAAGAGTTTCTCGATCAATATAAACTCGAAGAGCTTCTTCGTAAATTCTGCAAATTTCTGCCGATTCCTATTCAGCTTGGTACGCGCAAGGAAAGCGTTACAACAACAGAAGGAGAAGACGAAAAAGATAAAACAGAAGAAATTGAGGTTCCCAACATTATTAATAACACGGATCCGCTTTGGAAAAAATCACCGGCTGATCTCACCGATGAACAGTATAAGGCATTTTACCAGGAACTGTATCCTTACAGTCCCGAGCCCATCTTCTGGATTCACCTCAACATCGATTATCCATTCAACCTGACGGGTATACTTTATTTTCCAAAAATCAAGAACCAGTTTGAGATCCAGAAAAACAAAATACACCTTTACAGCAACCAGGTTTTTGTCACCGATGATGTGAAGGAGATTGTTCCGGAATTTCTGATGATGCTACATGGTGTGATCGATTCACCGGACATTCCGCTCAATGTGAGCCGTTCCTATCTTCAGGCTGATTCCAATGTCCGAAAAATCACGACGTATATCACACGCAAGGTGGCCGAAAAACTTGGCGACCTTTTCAAAAAGAACCGGAGTGATTACGAAAGTAAATGGGATGACATCGGAACATTTATCCGTTATGGAATTATTTCTGATGAAAAATTTGAAGAGAAGGCAATTTCATTTGCATTGCTCAAGAATACGGACCAAGCTTACCGCACCATTGATGAATACAAGGAAGCGGTTGGTGAGGTGCAAAAGGACAAGAATGGTAAATTAATTGCCCTTTACACGCAAGATCCTGTACAGCATCATGGACTGATTCGTCAGTGCAAGGATCGGGGTTACGAAGTGTTGGTGATGGATCAGATCATTGACAATCATTTTATACAGCACCTGGAATACAAGGCGGATGTGCGATTCAAACGGATTGACTCGGAGACCATCAGTCAGTTAATTGACGAGAGCTCCAGTGCTGAATCGGTGCTGAGTGAATCCGATCAGAATAAAATCAGCGAACTTTTCAAGGGACTAGAAGTCAACAAGGCCAGTGATACACAAATTAAGGCGATGTCACCGCAGGATGATCCGGTACAGATCGTGCGGCCTGAATTTATGCGCAGGATGAGCGAAATGCAGCGAATGATGACGATGATGAAGGGCGAAGGTGAAGATCTGTTCAAAGATTCCTATACGCTCATCATCAACAGCAATCACCCGGTCATTGCGAAAAAAATGACTGAACTGAGTGATGAGTCCGCTCAAAAAGAACTGGCTTCTTACCTGACCAAACTCGCGTTGCTTGCACAAAACATGCTCAAGGGTGAGGACCTGAGTTTGTTTATCCGAAATTCGATAGAGAAAGTTTCCTGAACTTAATGCGTATCCAGGGCTTCATCTCTGGAAATCGCTTTGTAGCGTCCTTTGGAGAATTTGCTTCCGTTGAATGTCAGAGGCACCTGAATGGCCTTGCGCTCTTCCTCGGTCAATGAAATATACTCCGCACATTTTCTGGAACAGCATTGATGGTATTTGGCCGCACATGCCGGGCACTGGATAAATAAAATATGACAGTGGTCATTGGCGCAGTTGACATGCGTGTCACAAGGTTGGCCGCATTGATGACATTGGCTGATGATCTCGTCGGAGATACGCTCTCCCATTCTTTCATCAAAGACAAAATTCTTTCCGATGAATTTATTCTCCAGATCCTGTTCCCTGATCTGTCTGGCATAATGGATGATGCCGCCATTCAGCTGGTACACGTTCTTAAAACCATAATGTTTCATGTAGGCGGAGGCTTTCTCGCAACGGATGCCCCCGGTACAATACATCACCATGGGGCGCTCTGTCTTATCCTTAAATTGCTCAGCAATGATGGGCAGGCTCTCACGAAATGTCACCACATCCGGTGTAATGGCGCCTTTGAAATGACCCACTTCGCTCTCGTAATGATTGCGCATATCAATCAGAATGGTATTCGGATCTTCAATGATTTTGTTAAACGCGTTGGCGTCCAGATGCACGCCACAATCTGAAGGATCGAAGGTCGGATCATCAATACCGTCTGCGACGATTTTATTTCTGATTTTAATTTTTAATTTAAGAAAACTGTTGCCGTGTTCTTCAATCGCGTAATTTAATCGCAGTTGGTCAAGAAAACTGATCGAATACAGGAATGTTTTGAATTGTTCGATCGCTGCGGAAGGCACTGTGATCTGTGCATTGATTCCTTCCTTGGCGATGTAGATACGGCCAAGAACGCCCATTTCATTCAGGTGCAAAAACAAATAATCGCGAAACCACTCAGGGTTATCGATGCGATGGTATTTGTAGAAAGAAATGGTGACGTAGTCTTGCGGATGTTCGTTGAGTCTGGCGACCAGTTCTTCTTTGCTTAAGGTATTAAATAGCTTCTTATTCATTTCAAAGCTTGATAAATCTTTTTTCCAAATGCCTGACAGGATTAGAAATAATATAAACACCTTGTGTAAGCATGCTGATATCTATGGTGTTGTCATTTTTTCTTGGACATGCTTGATTTTTTCCATAAAGATCCGTCACAACGAATGCATCATTTTTGTCCGCATTCAGAATGAGTAATTCTGAAGATGCAGGATTGGGATAGATCTCCAGTGAAGAGGTTGATTGATCCTGATTGCCTAACAATATGGCCATTTGTACTGCGCGGCTGGCCATAATCTTTCCATAACCATAGACGTGATTAGGCACCGTATTCATGGCAAAAGGAGGACAGTCGATGTTGGCATCGGCGGGTCTCGCGGCGCGTTCGATGATATCCTTGATTTTATCCACCTGTCCATCCAGCGAAGGATTGGCATTGATAACGAGGGCTACGAGTCCTGCTACGTGAGGACCGGCCATGCTGGTGCCGTTCCAAGCAACCAGGTCGCCTGAAGGAATGCGTGATATGACCTGCGAACCCGGCGCTGCCACATCCGGTTTGATGCGATGCGTTTTATAGTTGAGAACCGGTCCACTGCTGCTGAATCCGCTGATCTGATCATCCGGTGCAAAGGCGCCGACGACAAAACTGGATTCATAAATTGCGGCAGGTGCATGGATGTTTCCACAGCTTTGCCCCGAATTACCGGCGGATACAACCACCACAACACCGGACATCGTCAGATGATCTACCACCTCCTCCATGATCGCAAAATTGGAAGCGTCACATCCTTCTTCCAGTGCGCAATACCAGCTGTTGTTGATCACCGAAGGTGCCAGCTCGGGTTTAGGATTTTTGTTGTCCAGGTCTGTTGGTGCCAGAAAGAATTCGAAGCACTCAACATACGTTGACAGGGCGCCGTTGCCACGCTCCATATTGCGGCATCCGATCCAGTTGGCCCTGGGGGCTACGCCGTAGGCATCCGTTGCCGCGCTGCCGACCATGGTGCCCATGGTGTGTGTCCCGTGATCGTTGTCATCACAGGGCTGGCGAAGGTTGTAACCGCAACGGTTGCCCGTAGAATCCGGGCTCAGATGGCTCCAGGTGTGGATGGCGTCATGCCAGTTGTAGTTGTGATCAACATTATTGCCGCTCTGATAACCGCGGTATTTCTCTTTGATCCCTTCAAGATCCCATTTGTATCCGGTGTCCTCTCCGGCCACTGTCACACCCTGACCTTCGAATCCCATCTGCCAGACCTTGTCCGCTTCGATTCTTTCCAGACCCCAGGTTAGTACGGGCCCTCTGGCCTGTAAATTGATTACGCTTCGATCCTGTGTTGGTTCGAGGGAGATGGTTTCATCCAGGAGAATTTCACCTACTTCAGGATGTTGAAGGATATAGGTCAATTGTTGTTGATTAATCCTTGCGGCGATGGCATTGATGATATAGAAATTATGAAAAGGAACCTGGAGCGAATGCAGCAGTTGGCTGATGTTTTGCTGTGACTGCGAAGCTTCCTGGCAAAGCAAATGAAACACCAGCTGGGCTTTTTCTTTTTTAGTCATAGCAGGTTTTACAGAAGAGAGGTCCGCTTTGCGCTTCATGACGATCAGAACAGGCACTTCTTGCTTCGTGTCCAATTCACGGCGTACGCGCGGAGACACATTCTGAGCATCACTATGCAAGCAATAAAAAACAAAAACCAACAGGATACCGTATCGCATCATTTGATAAAAATTATAAAAAAACTTTAATTCAATTTAATCATCGGAGGAGCGTAACGTCACCGGCAAAATCCTCGGTGATCAGATCGCCTTTTTCGTTATAACCTTCCGCAAAAATATGATAAATATAAACGCCTGGCAAAGCGTTTTGTCCATCCTGAAGCTGACCATTCCATCCGGTTGCCACATCATTGGACACAAACAGTCTTTCGCCCCATCGCGAGAAAATTTCAAGTTTGAACTCGCGCACATATTCCACGGAAGGCCTGAAAATATCGTTGACCTGATCTCCATTGGGTGAGAATACATTCGGAATATTGATGATCAGCGGACACTTTTCTTCAATGAAAATGGAATCGCTTCCGGGACAACCGAATTGATCCATGACCCGTACACTGTATAATCCGCCGGCGGTAATCGTGCGGATGACCGTGTTGGACTGATCTTCCCACCGAATGGTTGAATAGGAAGGTATGCTGAGCATTAAGGTGGTCCGCGCAGGACAGAAGAAAGTATCCTGGCCTAGATCAACACTTGGGTTAGGCTTGATGTCAACATTGACTCCCTTCGGATAGGTTGGGCAACCAAAATAATAACCGGTCACCTGGTAGGTACCGGCCTGTTTTGTTTCCACATTGGTGAGCACCGGTGACGCCTCTTCCGAACTGAAATTGTCAGGACCGGTCCACTTGTATTTGGATTGCGGACGATCGATGGCACGTAGGGTGACGCTCCCTCCTTCGCACAGGAGTGTATCGGGATAAGCCTGCAAGGGCTGTCTGAGCGTGATTTGAAGCTCCTTGGTCAGTGAGTCCGTGACATTTCGGCAGAGATCCCGGTAGATCAATTTGACCGTGTAGGTACCGATGTCGGCATACGTGTGCCTGAATTTGTGCATACTGGTCCGGAATCCGTCCCCGGCATCCCAGAATACCTCGAAGCGACTTTCCGGTAAGCCGGTTTTGAAATCAATGGTATCATGCAGACAGGAGCCATCGGGTATCGGCAGGTTGTTGAACTTCGTAAAATTCGCACCGCCTCCGTAGGCATAGGATTCTGCAAATCCGTAACCATAAGCGATGGCGATCAGACCACACACCCCAGTGGACAGCACGTGTGCTCCTTCATTGACCGTCAGCTGCAGGTAGGCAAATTCATTGTTGGGGCCAATCGTCTGAAAAGTCTGATTTAGCTGGACCGCAGAGCGGCCGTCCAGACGAAAACTAGCGGTGTCTTTGACCGTCGTGATGACGTTGATATAATTCTCGGTAATGTTCTCATACGGCGAATTATACAAGGTCACGGTGTCCCGGTATTGCTCGATACTGTTGAGCAGCACCATCGAGGGATCGCCCAGATTATCGGAGCGCCCGTTATACGTCCCGCCAACCAGAAACATAGCAACCATAATGGGCTTGCTGGCCTGGATATAAGCCGGTTTGGCCCTCAGCTCAAATTCCTTCCATTCTCCTTTGTTGATCGTAAACGGGCCTGGCATGCTGCCTTGTCCTGAAAGGGTAACGGTGGTATTGTCTTCTGAGGCAAGAATCCGGTAACGGTCGGCAGCGGTGGTCTTCGAAGGAACAGCGATGAATTGCTTGCCCCATACTTCGACCGGGTACATTTGTTCGAGCAGATTATCCCGGTTGCCGAATCCGTTCGGGATCTGGGTCCATTTGTTGCCGCTGAAGACCGCGATAAAGTGATCGCTTTTGATATACGTTCCGCTCAGATCATCCAAAATGGAATTCGCCTGAATCTGAATCGCCTGCCCTTTGTTGAGCACAAAAGTATCCCTATCGCCTTTTTTCTTTAATCCTCCGGCAATTGCAGCTGAGTAGGTGATAATCACCGTGGTGTTATCCTCGGTCGCCAGACACGCAAATTCCGGTGGATAGAAGACCCCGTTCGTCTGATATCCCTGGTAGTTCATCACATAGTAATTGTTGCCCAGCGAAGGGACGGGCAACACCAGCGCGGCGTCCGCGCGAAACTCAAAATAATGGTGAATGTAGACGGAGCTTGGCTCCGCAGTCACCACGTGAACTCCCCGGTCCACGATCCCGCCCGAGCCAATCATTTCCGCCTGCCCGGGCACATCCACAATAAACACGGAGTTAGCATTAACCGCAAAGTCCTGCCGCCAGCCCGTCAGCGGGAGTTCGATGTAACCGGTGGTATTGTATTTGGAGGTGATGATGCACTTGCGGTTATTGGTCCGGTCGTGATGCTCCAGAAAGACGAACCAAAAATCCTTGCCCTCATTGGATTGTCCATACACCGCATGACCTGCCGACGATAAAAGATCAACAAGGATAAACAGGCCCAGAACAGAGCGCCTTATTAATGTGCTGAATCTCAAGGGAAACATACTACCAAAAGCAGCCCTAAGGTAAGCTGTACCCTCTAACCGAGGCTAATTATTTTGATTTCGACGCGCTGGTTGAGTGCCCTGCCGGCCTTCGTATCATTGGTGGCAATCGGATAACGCTTGCCATAACCGCGGAAGGTGACACGATCCGGAGAGATCCCCTTGCCGATGATGAAATCCCTGACCGATCGGGCCCGGGATGCCGACAATTTGTCGCAGTATTCATGCGGCGGCTGACCGTTGGTGTGGCCTCCGATTTCGACCTTGACCTTGGGGTTGGTGACCAGAAAATCATACACCTCCTGCAGCACCTGAAAGGAGGAGGAGTCGATATTTGAGCTGTCGGACTTGAAGAACAATTTTTCGATACGGATGCTCTGACCGACCTTGATCTTGTCTTTGTCCAGTGACTTGAGAATTTTGTTTTCTCTTGGGTCGGTGGCCTGTATTTTAGTCGTTCTGGCAGTATCGATCCTGGGCTTTTTGGTAGGGCCCTGTTTGTCCGCCACCACCGGTATTTTCTCATTCGGGCAGGGGATCCTGCGGATCTCGGAAGCCTTGTCAATCAGGATATTGCCATTGTAGGGCATCAGCACCGGTGTCTTGTAGAAAGCCTCCAGTTCGAGGTAGTGGCAATCCGACGTCGGACTGAGGGTAAAGTTAAACTGCTTCCAGTCCGTGTTTTCCACGAGGGCGGACTCTGCCAGCAATTCTTTCTGGTGACAATACGCGTCGCCGGAATAAATGCGCAAGACGATTGGTGTGGAAAAAGGCTTGAGCACATTGCTATTGTTGTGCGAAGCACTGAGGTATTCCACCGAGCGGCAGAGATAGATCGAAAAAGCGTAACATCGCCCTTTCAGCAGTGGTTGGGTGAGATTCTGTGCCACCCTTTCATAGGACTCGTTATCCCGTGTTACCATACCGAGATAAGTTCTTCCGTCAAACGCTTTCTTGGTCACGCCAAATAGTGGGTTCTGTCCTGGTGCGGCCGGCTGAATATCCGGAGGGGTCTCGTTCCGCCATCCGCAATCGACCCAGCCGGTCGGAGGATTGCAGCACTGCGGCGTCCCTTCAAAGGATGGATTGATCAGTACAATGATGTTGGTATCCTGTTGTGCATAGACCCCAGCGGCGACTGCGCTGGCTGCCAGGAGTAAACAAAATTGTATCGCCTTTGTCATGGGTACGGCTTCAAAAACGCAAAATTACGGCCATTGTTGGTTAATAAATACTTAATATCAGGGATCTGAATGGTTACAGCGCTTCAGAGTCCATTTGGGTTAAATTCCGATATAAAACATGGTACGCCAGAACACAGGTCAGGGCTGTCAAGCGATAAGCATCAAAATCCCATAGGACTGATAAAATGAAGAGAAAATGCACACAGGACACTCCGACGGATCAAAAGAAGCTATAGTGCGT
>ERZ724521.1076-NODE-1076-length-12140-cov-3.662060_pt1 | contig 12140 bp, 12 predicted proteins | sample MGYA00376054_ERZ724521 | MGnify/ENA primary metagenome ERZ724521 (study PRJEB28724, sample SAMN07190883) | activated sludge metagenome | isolation source: activated sludge of sewage treatment plant in Hong Hong | place: Hong Kong | collected 2016-03-17 ... | reverse complement strand
CTCAGCGATGCTCCCGTTGTTCGCTTCGATGGCGACCGATGGCTACTGGTGCAGGTCCGGGTGGCGGGCCCCGGCGCGGGCCCGGCGAGCCAATGGTTGTGGCTCGAGGCCGCGGCCGATCCTCCGGCTTGGCCGGCATTGCGCCGTGCGCTGTTTGCGGGTGCTGTACCGGAACCGGCCAGCGAAGGCATTGTTCATGAATGATCCCGCGCCTTCGTCCCGGGGCGGCGCCATGGCCGACAGCGATCAACTCCTGGTGGAGCGCGCCGTGGCGGGGGACCAGCGCGCATTCGAGCTGCTAGTCGTCAAATACCAGCGCCGGATCGAGCGCCTGATCGCCCGCATGGTGCGGGACGTCGACCTGATCGAAGACATTGCCCAGGAAACCTTCATCCGGGCCTGGCGGGCCCTGCACCAGTTCCGTGGCGATGCGCAGTTCTATACCTGGCTTTACCGGATCGCGGTGAACACGGCCAAGAAAACGCTGCTTGATCTGAAACGGCACCCTTCTGCCGCGGCCAGCCCCGGCGCGGGCGGCGAGGAAGAGGATGAAACTTCCTGGCGCGAAAACGAACCAAGTACTCACGAGACTCCGGAATCGGAGTTCGCGGCGCGCGAAATTGCCCTCGCGGTGAACGCGGCGATGGATGCGTTGTCGGAAGACTTGCGGCAGGCCGTGACCCTGCGCGAGATCGAAGGCCTGAGTTATGAGGAGATCGCCGAAGCCATGGATTGTCCGATCGGTACCGTGCGTTCGCGGATTTTCCGGGCCCGTGAGGCGATTTCGGCTCGGGTGCGTCCGATGCTGGAGCACCAGAGTGGCAAACGTTGGTAAGGCGGGGCGGAATCGGTGAGCAATCAGATGGAACAGACGAGAACAATTGAACAATTGGAGCTGCGGGAGCAGGTGTCCGCGCTCGTGGACGGACAGCTGGGCGGAGCGGCCTTTGCCAGTGTCGTCGATTGCCTCGGGCAGGACGAGGATGCGTGGGCGAGCTGGCATCTGTACCACGTGATCGGCGATGTCCTGCGCTCGGGCGAGATGGGATCCGGGCAGCACGACACGGCGTTCGTCGCGCGACTTCGGGAGCGGCTCCAGGCCGAACCGGGCATTCCCCGCCTCGTCGAGCCGTTGTCAATGACTCCTGAAACCATAGCTACCGATGGCCATGGGAAGCAGGAAGACAGGTCTTTTGATCATGAATTTCAGCCCGCAGCGAACGACCGGACCTACCGTTGGAAGGTGCTCGCCGGTCTGGCCACCGTGGTCGCCGTGGCGGCAGTCGCCTGGAATCGGCTGGACGGGGGAGGCGCAGGCGTTCAATTGGCGCGGCCAGCGACGCCGGAGCGTGTCGAAGTGGCTCTGGGCAGCGGGGGCGCGGATGGTGGCGGATCGGCGGTCATGATCCGGGACCCCCACCTGGACGCGATGCTGGCGGCGCATCGGCAGTTCGGTGGTGGCTCGGCACTTCAGAATCCTGCGGGGTTTCTGCGCAGCGCCACGTTCGATGGCGTCGCCGGGCGCCCGATGCGGGTGACAGGGCCGTGAACGTGGCGACTCTGATCATGCTTCATATGCGTCGCATCGTTGGATTGGCCGTGCTGGGGTGGTTGTGCGGGGTCGCGGGGGGCTCGATGGCCCAGTCGGCGAATCCGCCATCGGCCAAGGCGCCGCGACCTGCGTCGTCCTCGTCGAGCGATATGAACACCTGGCTCGCCCGACTGCAAGAAGCGCCGCGCAAACGGGTCTACGCCGGAACCTACGTGGTGTCGTCATCGTCGGGTGCCTTGTCTTCTGCGCGGATCTGGCATGTGTGCGACGGCGCACAACAGATGGAACGCGTCGAGTCGCTCACCGGACCGCCCCGTTCCACGTTCCGCCGAAACGACGAGGTGCTCACGTTTCATGCGAACGATAAGCGCGCGGTGGCGGAAAAGCGGGAGGCACCCGCGTTGTTTCCTAACCGGGTGATGCCGAGTGAGCAGGCTCTTGCCGGGCACTATGTCTTGCAACCTTTGGCTGGCGAGCGCGTTGCCGGTCATGAAGCCGACGGCGTGCAACTGACGCCAAAGGACCCGTGGCGCTTTGGCTACCGGATCTGGAGCGAGAAGAAGACCGGACTGTTGGTCAAGCTTCAGACGCTCGATGCGGCTGGCCAGGTGTTGGAGCAGGCTGCTTTTTCCGAGATTCAGTTCGACACCCCCGTTCAGATGGAACAATTGGCACAGATGATGGCCAACACGGGCGGTTACCGGGTGGAGAAGGCCGATGTGGTTCATACCACCGCCGCAGCAGAGGGATGGGCCATCCGCAGCACCGTGCCCGGTTTTCAACAGACGAACTGTCTCAAGCGCCCGGCGCCTGCCAGTTCGACAAAATCCATGGTGCAGTGGGTGTTCACGGACGGACTGGCGTCCATTTCGCTGTTCATCGAGCCGTTTGATCCGCGGCGCCACCAAGGCGAACGCATGGTCACGATGGGCGCGACGCATCTGATGATGCACCGATGGCCAGACCGGGTTGGCGGCGACTGGTGGCTCACCGTGGTGGGCGAAGCGCCGATGCACACGCTCCAAGCCTTTGCCCAAGGCCTTGAGCGGCGCCCATGAATCCCCAATTGGCTCAAAGGCCTTCGCGGCGGTGGTGGAATGCGATTGTTGAAAGGAAAACGATGCTGACTATGAATCTTAAAACGCTGCGCATGCAGGCACTGGCAGGCGCTCTTTTCGCGGTGTCGGTCGCGACCTTGGCGCCGACGGTCCCGGCCTGGGCCCAGGGGCCCGGCGCTGTTCGCGGCCTGCCCGACTTCACCGAACTGGTGGAGCAGGTGGGTCCTTCGGTGGTCAACATCCGCACGCTTGAAAAAAACCGCGGCGGCAGCCCGCATGGCGGCGCGGGCGACGAGGACATGCAGGAGTTTTTCCGCCGTTTCTTCGGCGTTCCCCTCCCCAATGTGCCGCGCCAGGGGCCGCGCCCCAACCGTCCCCAGGAGGATGAACAGCCGCGGGGCGTGGGCTCGGGCTTCATCCTGACGGGAGACGGCTTCATCATGACCAATGCGCACGTGGTCGACGGGGCCGACGAGGTGATCGTCACCCTGACCGACAAGCGTGAGTTCAAGGCTCGCATCGTGGGCGCCGACAAACGCACCGACGTCGCGGTGGTCAAGATCGAAGCCAGTGGTTTGCCCGCCGTCAGGATCGGCGATTCCAGCCGTCTGAAAGTGGGCGAATGGGTGATGGCGATCGGCTCGCCGTTCGGGCTGGAGAACTCGGTGACGGCGGGGATCGTCAGTGCCAAACAGCGCGACACCGGTGACTACCTGCCTTTCATCCAGACCGACGTGGCCATCAACCCCGGCAATTCCGGCGGCCCGCTGATCAACATGCGTGGCGAGGTGGTGGGTGTCAACAGCCAGATCTACTCCCGCTCGGGTGGCTACATGGGCATCGCATTCGCGATCCCGATGGACGAGGCCGTGCGTGTCAGCGACCAGCTGCGCGCAACCGGGCGGGTCACGCGCGGGCGCATCGGCGTGCAAATCGACCAGGTCACCAAGGACATCGCCGAGTCGCTCGGGCTGGGCAAGGCCCAGGGCGCGCTGGTGCGCGGGGTGGAAAGCGGATCGCCCGCGGAAAAAGCGGGCGTCGAAGCCGGCGACATCATCACCCGCTTCGATGGCAAGACGGTCGAGAAAGCATCCGACCTGCCGCGTTTCGTGGGCAGCGTCAAACCGGGCACCCGGACCGCTTTTACCGTTTTCCGGCGCGGTGCCAGCAAGGAACTGAGCGTCGTCATCGGCGAGTCGGAGCCTGAGAAAGTCGCCACACGCAAGCCGGCAGAGCGCGAGGAGAAGGCCCGTCCGAGCGCGGCCGTGCAGCTGCTGGGGCTCAGCGTGAGCGAACTGGGCGACGCGCAGAAAAAAGAACTCAAGATCAAAGGCGGCGTCAAGGTCGATGCTGCCACGGAAGGCGGCGCGCGTGCCGGCTTGCGCGAAGGTGACGTCATCACCCAGGTGGCCAACCAGGAGGTCTTGTCGGTGAAGGACTTCGATGCCGTGGTGGCTCGCTTGGACAAGAGCAAGCCCGTCAGCGTCCTGTTCCGTCGCGGCGAATGGGCCCAATATGCGTTGATTCGTCCGGCGCGATGAGTCGGTGTCCCGGTTTCTGCTGTCCGGAAGACCCCATTCCGGACTCGGAAACCCGAGTTTTTTCTGACGCCGTGCGCATGCGATCCGGTCGATCGAGGCCCGGGCCTCGCTGAACGTGGCTCCTGAAAAAGTTTGCGCCTACTAACTTTCCAGAATTGGCCGTTACTTTTTTCGATAGAATCGGGGTTGCCTGAGCGCGATTACTGGCATTGCTGAATTGCAGACAGCCACCATGCGGAAAACCTTGCAGGGCTTCGCATGCTGAACACCCTTCACCCACAAGTTGTTCAAATCATGCTTTTCGAAGCTGTGGATAAGTTGTTGATAAATTTGATGTTGCGACCTTGCAACGAGCAACATCCCGCGGTTCGAAGGCTGGACGTTGGGGGCTTTTTGCCTACAATGAAGCTCCAACACATCGCAGTTGCCAATGATTGTTGGTTCAGGGCGCGTCGTTATCCGACGCGCCCTTTTTTCTTTTCCTGACCTATTTAATTCAATCACTTGAAGTCAGTCGTTGATGAATCACATCAGAAATTTTTCAATCATTGCGCACATCGATCACGGCAAGTCGACGCTCGCTGATCGGCTCATTCAGCGCTGCGGCGGCCTGAGTGAACGCGAGATGAGCGAGCAGGTTCTCGATTCGATGGATATCGAGAAAGAGCGTGGGATAACCATCAAGGCACAAACCGCTGCGCTCACCTACCAGGCACGTGATGGCAAGGTCTACAACCTCAACCTGATCGACACACCGGGACACGTGGACTTCTCCTACGAAGTGAGTCGTTCGCTGTCGGCGTGTGAAGGCGCGCTGCTCGTGGTGGACGCGAGCCAGGGTGTCGAGGCGCAGACGGTGGCCAATTGCTACACCGCGCTCGACCTCGACGTCGAGGTGGTGCCGGTGCTCAACAAGATGGACTTGCCCAACGCCGATCCCGACAACGCCAAAGCGGAGATCGAGGACGTGATCGGCATCGATGCGGGCAACGCGATTCCGTGTTCGGCCAAGACCGGCATGGGCATCGACGACATCCTCGAAGCGGTGGTCGCGCGCATCCCTCCTCCCCGCGGCGAACCACAGGCTCCATTGCGCGCCATGATCATCGACAGCTGGTTTGACAGCTATGTCGGCGTGGTGATGCTGGTGCGCGTGGTAGACGGTCGACTGCAGCGCGGCGAGCGCATCAAGCTCATGGCCACCGGGGCGATCTACAACGCCGACAACCTCGGTGTGTTCACACCGGCCAACCAGCCGCGCGAAGCGCTCGAGGCTGGCGAGGTGGGTTACATCATTGCCGGCATCCGCGAGCTCCAGGCGGCCAAGGTGGGCGACACGGTTACCCTGGAAAAGAAGCTGCCCAACAACCTCGGGACCGCCGCAGAGCCGCTGCCAGGCTTCAAGGAAATCCAGCCGCAGGTGTTCGCCGGTCTGTACCCGACAGAGGCCAGCGAATACGACTCGCTGCGCGACGCGCTGGAAAAGCTCAAGCTCAACGATGCGTCCCTGCACTATGAACCCGAGGTCAGCCAGGCGCTGGGCTTCGGCTTCCGCTGCGGCTTTCTGGGTCTGCTGCACATGGAGATCGTGCAGGAGCGCCTGGAGCGCGAGTTTGACCAGGACCTGATCACCACCGCGCCGAGCGTGGTCTACGAAGTGGTTCAGGCGGATGGCGAAGTCAGGATGGTGGAGAACCCATCGAAGATGCCCGAACAGGGGCGTCTGGTGGAGATCCGCGAGCCGATCGTCACCGTGCACCTGTACATGCCGCAGGAGTATGTCGGTCCGGTGATGACCCTGGCGAACCAGAAGCGCGGGGTGCAAATCAACATGGCCTACCATGGGCGCCAGGTGATGCTGACCTATGACATGCCGCTGGCGGAAATCGTGCTGGATTTCTTCGACAAATTGAAATCCGTGTCGCGCGGTTATGCGTCGATGGACTACGAGTTCAAGGAATACCGCGCGGCAGACGTGGTGAAGGTCGACATCCTGCTCAACGGCGACAAGGTCGATGCGCTGTCCATCATCGTGCACCGCTCGCAGTCGCAGTTCAGAGGCCGCGCCGTGGTGGCCAAGATGCGCGAAGTCATCAGCCGTCAGATGTACGACGTCGCCATCCAGGCGGCGATCGGCTCCAACATCATCGCGCGCGAAACCATCAAGGCCTTGCGCAAGAACGTGCTGGCAAAATGTTACGGGGGCGACATCACCCGCAAGCGCAAGCTCCTCGAAAAGCAGAAGGCAGGCAAGAAGCGAATGAAACAGATCGGCTCGGTTGAAGTTCCCCAGGAAGCCTTCCTGGCCATTTTGCGGGTGGAGGACTGATGCCTTACCTCACCGCGCTGATCCTTGCCGGCTTTGCCGGGTACGCAGGCGCCTGGTATCTCGGCCTGCTGGAGGGCAATTTCTCGCTGATGCTGTTCATCGCAACGGTCGTCACCGGTCTGTACTGGCTCGCCGAGCGTTATTACTTCCTGCCCGGACGCCGACGGGCGGCCCAGGCGCTGGAGACGCAAGACCAGCTACGACGCGCCGAACTCGGAAAGATGGGCATCACGCAGGTGGACGGCGACGTCACCGAGGCCAGACAGCGACTGATCATGCAACCCTGGTGGCTCGACTGGACCGCCGGGCTGTTTCCGGTCATCGCGGTGGTGTTCCTGCTGCGCTCGTTTCTGTTCGAACCATTCAAGATACCCTCGGGCTCAATGATCCCGACGCTACTGGTGGGCGATCTGATCCTGGTGAACAAGTTCACCTATGGGGTGCGTCTGCCGGTGATCAACCTCAAGGTCACCGAAGGAAAACCGCCGCAGCGGGGCGACGTGATGGTGTTCAGGTATCCGCCCAAGCCCAGTCTGGATTACATCAAGCGCGTCATAGGCGTGCCGGGTGACGAAGTCGCGTATCTCAACAAACGTCTCACCATCAATGGCAGACCTGTGCCGACCACCGCCTTGCCGGAGTTCTTTGACGAAGACGCGATGCGGTATTTCCCCCAGTTCAGTGAAGCGCTGACCGACGTGGCGCACCGCATCATCGTCGACCCTGCCCGTCCGGCGATGGTGGCCGGCGCGGATGATTTCGTGTTCCGGCAAAACTGCCGTTACAGTGTCGAAGGGGTCGTGTGCAAGGTGCCCGATGGACACTATTTCATGATGGGCGACAACCGGGACAATTCGCTGGATTCACGCTACTGGGGATTTGTGCCGGACCGCAACATCGTCGGCAAGGCCTTCTTCATCTGGATGAACTTCGGCAATTTCAGGCGCTTCGGGTCGTTCGAATAGCAAGTGTTCCCGCTGCAAAGGTTGGCATATGAAACTTCAGTTCAAATCAAAACAACGTGGTGTCTCGCTGCTGGGGCTGGCATTCGTGGGCGGCGTGCTGGTCTGCGTCGGTATCCTGGGTGCACAGGCCTTCCCGACCTTCACCGAGTACCAGGCGGTCCTGAAAGCGGTGGAAAAGGCCAAGGCCGGCAGCTCCGTGGTCGAAGCACGCACCATCTTTGACAAAGCGGCCCAGGTCGACGATATCAAGTCCATCAGCGGCAAGGACCTTGAGGTGACGCAAAACGGTGGCAAGACCACCATCTCGTTTGCCTACACCAAGGAAATCCACATGGCCGGCCCGGCCTACCTTCTGCTGAAATACAGCGGGCAATCCAAATAGCGTGGATGGCGGTCTGTCTGCTCTGCAAGCCCGCTTGCAGCACTCATTTTCCGACCCGCAGCTGCTGCTGCGAGCGCTGACCCACCGCAGCTTCAGCGCCGACCATAACGAACGTCTCGAATTCCTCGGCGACTCCGTGCTCAACCTCGCGGTCGCGGCCCTGCTGTACGACCGGTTGCGGGCCCTGCCCGAGGGCGATTTGTCGCGTGTGCGTGCCAACCTGGTGAAGCAGGACACGCTGCACCAGCTCGCCGTGAAGCTGGGCCTGCCCGAGGTCATCCGCCTGGGCGAGGGCGAATCCCGTTCGGGGGGTCACAAGCGGCCGTCGATCCTGGCCGACGCATTGGAGGCCGTGATTGGCGCCGTGCATCTGGACGCCGGCTACGCGGCGGCCGAGGCGCTGGTGCACCGGCTGTTCGAGGCGGTGGAAATCAACCCGCAGATGCCTGCTGCCGCCAAGGACCCGAAGACCGAGCTGCAGGAATGGCTGCAGGGCCGCAAGCTGAAGCTGCCGGTGTACCGGGTGGCTGGCACCTTGGGCGCAGCACACAAGCAGACCTTTGATGTGGAATGTGAAATCCCGGAGCTGGGCGCGACCGAGCGCGGCATTGGCGCCTCGCGCCGTGCCGGCGAGCAGGCCGCGGCGGCCGCAATGCTGCTCAGCCTGAAAGCAAGGACCAAATGACAGATGCTACAAAAAATGTAGCGCCCCAGGCAGATTCCGCGAGGGCTGCAGGCCAAAATGATTCAGACCCTGCGGCAGGGGGCGGTGCTGGCCAGCGCTGTGGCGTGATGGCGATTGTGGGCAAACCCAACGTCGGCAAGTCCACCCTGCTGAACGCCCTGGTGGGCCAGAAGATCAGCATCACGTCGCGCAAGGCGCAGACCACACGGCACCGCATCACCGGCATCCGCACCCTGGGTGCCACCCAGTTCATCTTCGTGGACACGCCGGGCTTCCAGACGCGCCACGCCACGGCGCTCAACCGCTCGCTGAACAAGACGGTGATGGGTGCCATTGGTGACGTGGACCTGGTGTTGTTTGTGGTGGAGGCCGGCAACTTCACCCTGGGGGATGCCAAGGTGCTGTCGCTGCTCAAGCCGGGCGTGCCGGTGCTGCTGGTGGCCAACAAGCTCGACCAGGTGCACCGACGCGGCGACCTGGCCCCCTGGCTGCGCGACATGCAGCAGCGCCACCCGTTCAATGAATTCGTACCCATGTCGGCCAAGAACGCCAAGGACGTGGAGAGGCTGTTCGGCATCTGTGAGAAATACCTGCCCGAACAGGCCTGGTGGTACGCCGAAGACGAGCTGACCGACCGCAGCGAGAAGTTTCTGGCCAGCGAAACGGTGCGCGAGAAGCTGTTCCGCTTCACCGGCGACGAGCTGCCCTACACCTCGACGGTGGTGATCGAAAAGTTCGACGAAGAGCCCAGCCCCAAACATGGTCGGCTGGTGAAGATTGCCGCCACCATCGTGGTCGAGCGCGATGGTCACAAGGCCATGGTGATCGGAGAGGGCGGCGAGCGGCTCAAGCGCATTGGCACCGAAGCCCGCCAGGAGCTGGAGAAGCTCATGGGCGCCAAGGTGTTCCTGGAGCTGTGGGTCAAGGTGCGTTCCGGCTGGGCCGACGACGAAGCCCGCGTCAAATCCTTCGGCTATGAGTAGGGCCTGGTGCCCGGCCCACTGACTCCCCATGGCGCCCCGGATTGCCGATGAACCTGCTTACGTGCTGCACCGCTACGACTGGAGCGAGTCCAGCCTGATTCTGGAAGTGCTGACCCGGCGCCACGGACGAATTGCGCTGGTGGCCAAGGGGGCCAAGCGGCCCAGCTCCAATTTCAGGCCGGTGCTGTTGCCGCTGCAGCCGTTGCGGCTGGGCTGGGGTGGTGACGCCGAAATCCGGACGCTCAAGGGCGCTGAATGGGTGGGTGGCCATGTGATGCCCACCGGCGATGCCCTGCTGTCGGGCTACTACCTGAACGAACTGCTGCTGCGCCTGCTGGCGCGCGACGACCCGCACCCCGCGCTGTTTGACGCCTACGCCGCGGTCGTCCAGGTGCTGGCGTCCGAGCATGGCGACGCGCTGCAGCCGGCGCTGCGTGCTTTCGAACTGCTGTTGCTGCGCGAAATCGGCTTGCTCCCCGTCCTGGACGCGCAGACCATGACGCTGGCTGCGCTGGACCCGGAGGCCGACTACAGCCTGGTGCCAGAGGGCGGCTTGCTGCAATCCGCCCCGGGCGAACGCGCGTGCCTGCGCGGCGCACAGTGGCAGGCCCTGCAGCGCGCACTCGACGACGAAGCGCCGTTCCACGCCACACTGCGGGTGTGCGTGCAGGTCCTGCCGGGTCTCAAGCCGCTGCTGCGCACCCTGCTGCACTACCATTGCGGGGTGAACACCCTGCGCACACGCCAGATGATGATGGACCTGCAATCGCTATGACCGCCCTTTCCGTCAACCTCAACAAGGTGGCGCTGGTGCGCAACACCCGGCACCTGGGCATTCCCAGCGTGCTGCGCGCCGCCACCCTGTGTCTGGAGGCCGGAGCCCACGGCATTACCGTGCACCCGCGGCCGGATGCGCGCCACATTCGCGCTGAAGACGTGCACCTGCTGCACAAGCTCCTGAAGTCCTGGCCGCAGGCCGAGTTCAACATCGAAGGCAATCCGTTTCACAACCTGATGGACTTCGTGCGCGAACTCCGCCCGCACCAGTGCACCTTTGTGCCCGACAGCGAAGGCCAGTTCACCAGCGACCATGGCTGGTCGTTTCCGGACGACCTGCAGCGCTTGAAGCCCGTGATTGCCGAAGCCCGGGCCCTGGGGGTGCGTGTCAGCCTCTTCATGGACCCGGTGCCCGAGGCCATGGCGGCAGCCCGGGCCTCGGGCGCCGACCGGGTGGAGCTCTACACCGAGCGCTACGCCAGCGCCTTCGGCACGGCATCCAAACAGTCTGTGCTCGCCCAGTTTGCCGCGGCTGCGCGTGCGGCGCTCGATGCCGGCCTCGGCGTCAACGCCGGCCATGACCTGAGCCGCGAAAACCTTGCCGACTTTCTGCGGGCCGTCCCGGGCGTGCAGGAAGTGTCGATCGGCCATGCGCTGATCTCGGACGCGCTGGAGCTGGGCTACAGCGCCACCGTCAGGGCCTACCTGCAGTGCATCCGCGATGCCTCCGGCGCTGCATGATCTACGGTGTGGGTACCGACATCTGCGACGTGCGGCGCATTCGCGCCTCACTGGCGCGCCATGGGGACCGCTTTGCCCGCAAGATCCTGAGCGACGCCGAACTGGCCACCTGGCGGGCGCGCAGCGCCCGCTGGCCGGAGCGCGGCATCCGCTACCTGGCCACGCGTTTTTCCGCCAAGGAGGCCTTCAGCAAGGCCATCGGTCTGGGCATGCGCATGCCGATGAGCTGGCGGCTGTGCGAGGTGGGCAAGCTGCCCAGTGGCAAGCCGGCCATCGTGCTGCACGGGGGCCTCAAGGAATGGTTTGAAGCGCAGGGCCTGAGCGCCCATGTCAGCGTGACCGACGAAACCGACTACGCCGCGAGCTTTGTCGTGGTCGAGCAGAAAGATGCCTGAATGACGACCCATGCACCCCTGATCCTCGACGTGGCCGGACTTGAATTGTCTGCCACCGACCGCCAGCGCCTGCGCCACCCGCTGACCGGGGGCGTGATCCTGTTTGGCCGCAACTGGAAAGACCGTGCCCAGGTCAGCGCCCTGTGCGCCGACATCAAGGCCGTGCGACCCGACGCGCTGATCTGCGTCGACCATGAAGGCGGAAGGGTCCAGCGCTTTCGCACCGACGGCTTCACCCATCTGCCGCCGATGCGCGCCCTGGGTGAACTCTGGATGCGCGACGCCTTGCGCGCCAGCAACGCCGCGTCGGCCTGCGGCTACGTACTGGGCTCCGAGCTGCGTGCCTGCGGCGTGGACTTCAGCTTCACCCCGGTACTCGACCTGGACTGGGGCGGCTCCGGCGTGATTGGCGACCGCGCCTTCCACGCCGACGCGCGCGTCGTGACCCTGCTGGCCAAGAGCCTCATGCACGGGCTGCTGGAGGCCGGCGTGGCCAACTGCGGCAAGCACTTCCCGGGGCACGGCTTTGTGAAAGCCGACTCGCACACCGACATTCCGGTGGACCGGCGCAGCCTCAAGGCCATTCTTTCGGATGACGCGGCCCCCTATGGCTGGCTCAGCACGGTCCTGACCAGCGTGATGCCAGCGCACGTGGTCTACCCGAAGGTGGATGCACGACCGGCCGGCTTCTCCAGCCGCTGGCTGAACGGCATCCTGCGCGGGCAACTGGGT
>ERZ724521.1071-NODE-1071-length-12197-cov-3.570829_pt1 | contig 12197 bp, 8 predicted proteins | sample MGYA00376054_ERZ724521 | MGnify/ENA primary metagenome ERZ724521 (study PRJEB28724, sample SAMN07190883) | activated sludge metagenome | isolation source: activated sludge of sewage treatment plant in Hong Hong | place: Hong Kong | collected 2016-03-17 ... | reverse complement strand
ATTGGCGGGCTGGCTGATATTCTCGATGTATCTGCTGTTGCCGCAGGTCATTCCGCAACATTTTCCCTGGCTGGCAATAACGGCACCGAATACTGCTATTGGCCTGGCACTGGCAGGTCTGGCCTTGCGCTGTCGTGCCGATTCGCGCTGGCGCCGGATGCTGGGCGGCTGCGTGGTGGCGCTGGCGATGCCGGTGCTGGCACAGCACCTGAGCGGTTGGTATCCGGCACAACCGGCGTTGCAGTTGTTTCTGGTACTAAGCCCGGAAACGATTCGTGCCTGGCCGGGCAGCATGAGTCTGTTGACGGCGATTGGCCTGCTGTCTGGCGGCGCATTCCTGGTCTTGCCGGAAAACACCACGGCAAGCAGTGTGCGCATGGGGCTGGTGATACTGGTGCTGGCCTGCGGGTTGATCGGCGGAATTGGCCGGTTGCTCAATATTGCCGATCTGCTGCTGATCGAGCCGTACCTGAGCGGTATGGGGCCGGCTACCGCGCTGGCGCTGATCCTGCTCAGTATCGGTTTGTGCGCCGATGGTTTTGCCACGCATGGCTGGAGCGATTATTTCGTCGAGCGCCTGGATCGCCAGCTGACCGCCATCGGCATGCTGCTGATGCTGGGGCTGGGGGTTGCCGCCGGCCTGACCGGAATTGCAGCGGTAGTGAAACAGGAAAGCGACGTCAGCCGCAGGATGATGTCCAATGCGCTGGCATACGATGTCGAGTTGATCGATACCAGTATCGGTGCGCGCATCCGCCTGCATCAGCTTGCTGCCGGCCGTTCCGACGGCGAGCTTGACGCGGTGGGGCTGGAATACTGCGAGCGGCCGGAATTGCCGGCACTGTCGATTCCGTTGCCGGGCGGCAAGGCCGAGCTGTTCTGGAGCGAGGGGCTGTTCCTGCGCACTCATCATGATCGTGGCCCGGCCGCCGGCAGCGCTATCTGTTCCGATCTGAGCGCCGCGCTGCTCAACAGCCAGCACGCCGGCTGGCTGTCCGGCCCCAGCTACGAGACCCTTGTCTGCGGCTATAGCGCCGACCGGCGCATCATGTGCTTGCCGACACGTTTCCGCATGCGCCCATTTCTCCTGCCGGATCATCCGGCCCGTAGCGAGCTGCCGGTGATTCGCGCATTGTCCGGGCTCGATGCGGCATCGATCGGCAACGATTATCGCGGCCACCCGGTCATTGCTGCGTATCGCCCCAGTGCATGGAAGCTGGGCGTGGTACAGAAGCTCGATCTGGCCGACCACTATGCACCGTTCCGGCGGCGGGTCTGGGCCGGTATGGGCATTGTGTTGACGTTGACGCTGCTGGGCGGGCGGCTGCTGTTCCTGTTCGCCCGGCCGATGGTTGCCATGCTGCAGCGGCTGCAGCGCAGCACCCGGGCGATAGTGGAGCATGCGCCGATCGCGATTGTCGGCGTCGATCAGGACGGCACCGCCCGGATGCTCAACCCCTCGGCGGAAACAATGTTTCCCGATCCGCCCGACCCAGCCACCGGGCAAACGCTGGCCGCGCTGCTGGCAGAGCCGTCAAGCACCCAGCTGGCGCGTATCGTCGAGCAGGCCAACCAGCGTGGCTGTGTATCGTCGCGCATGCGTGCGCACGGCAGGAATGGCGATTTCGATGCCGACATGCATTTGTGCGCCTATCAGCTGGATGGGGAGTTGCTGCAGATTGGCCTGTTCAGCGATATTTCCGCCCGCCTGCGGCATGAATCCGAACTTGCCTGGTGGAAACGGATTTTCCAGCATGCCAAATGGGGGATTGCCGTCAGCCGTCTGGACGACAATCTGCTGCAAATGGTCAATCCATGGTTTGCCCATATGCATGGCTACAGTGCCGACGAGCTGATCGGGCTGCCGTTCGCCACCGTGTTCAGCTCGGCGGCTGCCAGCGAATTACCCGGACATCTGCAGCGCATCCACGAACTGGGGCATTACGGTTTCGAATCCGAGCATCGGCGCCAGGATGGATCGCTGTTTCCGGTGTGGGTGGATGTGTCGCTGGTGCAGGATGTGCGCAATGAAACGCTGTATCGTGTGGCCAACGTGCTGGACATCAGCGAGCGCAAGCAGATGGAGCAGGCGTTGAGCGAGCGTGAACGCCTGTTGCGCATGGTGATGGATACACAGCAGGAAATGATCGTGCGCTGGCTGCCGGATCGCACCGTGGTCTTCGTCAACCAGGCTGTGTGCCGTTTTTCCGGCCGCAACAAGTCGCAACTGATCGGGCGAGCCTGGCTGGAGCAGGAGGCCGGCCGCAATGGCGGGCCATTCAACGCGCTTGAGTGGCAGCACGACCATGCCGGCCAGGTGCAGCCGCTGCGGCGCGAACGCGAAATGCTCGACGGCTCGGGCAATCGGCGTCTGATCGCCTGGACCGACACGCCGATTTTCGACCGCGATGGCCAGCTCGAATGCATCCAGTCGATGGGGCTGGATATCTCTGAGGAACGCCAGGCCGCACTGGCATTGCGCGCCAGCGAACTACGCTTTGCCGCAATCTTCCACTCCATGTTCCAGTTCACCGCAATCCTGTCACCCAGCGGGGTGCTGCTGGAAATCAACGATAACGCGCTGGAAATCGCATCGGTCAAGCGCCAGGCGGTGCTTGGGCGCTATTTCTGGGAAACCCCGTGGTGGCGCAAAAACCGCCAGGCGCAGCCGGATCTGCAGCAGATGATCCAGAATGCCGCGCAGGGGCGCCCGGCCCGGGCAGAAATGGAAATCCACGGTACCGGCGACAAGCGTACCCTGCTGGAGCTGTCATTACGGCCGGTACCGGGCAGCGACGGTGCTATTGCCTGGTTGATCGCCGAGGGGCGCGATGTGACTCGTGCCCGGCAGGACAGCGAAACCGCAGCGGCGCAGGATCGGCGCCTGCGCGCGCTGAGTGCGAACCTACCGGGGGTGGTATTCCAGATCCAGATCAATCCGCGTACCGAAGCCGTGCGTTTTGCCTATGTCAGCCAGGGGGCGGAGGAGTTGTTCGGCATGGGCTGCGAGGAAATGCTGCAGGACCGCGCCAATTTCGCTGCAATCGTGCATGGCGACGATCTGCCGGCCTTTCTCGATTCGCTGCGCCATTGCACCGGCAGGCTGGAAGAATGGTTGTGGAATGGACGTATCGTCAACCGCCGCAGTGCCATGCCGCGCTGGGTCAGCCTGCGGGCATTGCCGCATCCGGATGCGGACGGCAGCGTACTGTTCGACGGTCTGGTGCTGAATATCAGTGAAGTGAAACAGCAGGAGTCGGAAGTGGAAAGATCCCGGGAAATGTTGCGCGAGCTGGCCGCTCACCTGGATTCGGTGCGCGAGGAAGAACGCAAGCGGATTGCCAGAGAGGTGCATGACGAGCTGGGGCAGACGCTGACCGCATTGCGCATGGAAATCGCCATGCTGGAAATGGAAACCGAGACGGTCGATCAGCTCAAGCATGCCCGCTCGCTGTCGATGAAATCGCTGGTCGATCAGGCCATCGGGGTGGTGCGCGACGTTGCCAGCTCGCTGCGGCCGGTAGCACTGGATATGGGGCTGGTGCCGGCGCTGATGTGGCTGGCAAGCGAATTCCAGCAGCGCACCGGTGTGGCCTGCAGTGTTGAGCTGTTCAGCAAGCAGATCGCGCTCGACGACGATCGGGCGACGGTGTTGTTCCGCATCGTGCAGGAGTCGCTGACCAACATCCTGCGCCACGCCGAGGCCCGGCACGTGGTGATTACGCTGGGCAAGGTCGGACGCCGCTACGTGCTGGAGGTGCGCGACGACGGCAAGGGCTTCGACAGCCACGCCGCCAAGCGCGCCAACGCATTCGGCTTGCTCGGCATGCGCGAACGCGCCACCATGCTGGGTGGCACGGCCGAGGTGGTCAGTGAGCCCGGTGCGGGTACCGTAGTGAAAGTGGAGGTTCCGGAAAAATGATCAAGCTCATCATTACCGACGATCATACCGTCGTGCGCCAAGGGGTGCGCAATATGCTCGGCCTGGCCGGCGATATCAGCGTCATCGGCGAGGCGGCCAGCGGCGACGAACTGTTACAGCTGGACGATGTTGCCGGCGCCGACCTGCTGCTGCTGGACATTTCAATGCCCGGTACCAGCGGCGCCGAGCTGATCGGCATCCTGAAAAGCCGCTATCCGCGCCTGCCGATCCTTATCCTCAGCATGCACCGCGATGCACAGGTGGCGCATGGCGCCCTGCGTGCCGGTGCCAGCGGTTACATCACCAAGGACAGCGACCCAAAGGAGCTGATTGCCGCCGTGCGCAAGGTTGTATCCGGTGGCCGCTATCTCAATGCCGACCTGGCCGAACAGATCGCATTTCAGACCGCAACCGCCAGTGCCGCCGGCAAATCGCCGCTGGACGCACTGTCGGCACGGGAAAAGGAGGTATTGACCTACATCACACGTGGCGTGTCGATCAATGACATTGCCGCCGTGTTGTATCTGAGCCCGAAAACCGTATCGACGCACAAAACCAATCTGATGCAGAAACTCGGCATCGAAAACAATGCCGATCTGATCCTGTTTGGCGTCAATCACGGACTCAACGATGACGGAAGGCGGCTTGCCTGAGCCTGATGGCGATGGTCGTCGATGGGAGGAGGGCAGAGTCGGTCGCACCGCATGTCGCTGAGCCGGACTCCTGCCATCGCACTGTGTTGCCGTGCCGATGTAGGGTGCGATAGTGTGGCTGCAGCGTGGCCGATGCCAGCGGCCGGGTATCGGCGGAAAACAAAAAAGGACATCGCATGGATGTCCTTTTTTGCCGAATCGCTGGCGTCCCCACGGGGATTCGAACCCCGGTTACCGCCGTGAAAGGGCGATGTCCTAGGCCTCTAGACGATGGGGACCCGGTTCTTTGGTGGAGGTAAGCGGGATCGAACCGCTGACCTCTTGCATGCCATGCAAGCGCTCTCCCAGCTGAGCTATACCCCCCCGAAGAGCTGCGCATTCTAGGCACTTTGTTTCGGCTTGTAAATACCCTGTGCGAAAATTTTTCCGCCAAGTGGCGAAATTGCGCCAGCGGTATAATCGCCGCCTGGTTGATTGCTACAGGTAATACTGCATTGTGGATGCCGTTCAATATTGTCTCGACAAGGCTGCGCCGCTCGGCAGCAACGCTTATTACGCTTTGCTGTGGCTGCCGCCGGCCGCCAAGGCGCAGGTGGTTGCGCTGCTGGCATTGCGCCAGGAGCTGCTGGATATTCCGGCCAAAGTCAGCGACGGCCAGTTGGGGCTGACCAAGCTCAACTGGTGGCGCGACGAGATTCGCCGTACTGCGGCAGGTAGCGCGCAGCACCCGGTAAGTATGGTTTTGCAGCCGCTACTGGCGGAGCGTGCCGATATGGTGGCGGAGCTGCGGCGTATGAGCGACGGAATCGAGTTGCTGCTGCAAACCGGGCGCATCAACGACGATCAGGCGCTGCAATTGTTGTGCCACCAGCTGGGCGCGACACCATGGAAGCTGGCGGCGCAGATCGTTGCCACATGCAGCCCGGCCGAAGCCGGGTATGCCGCAGCCATCGGCGATGGCCTGCACTTGCTGGAAATGCTGCAGCAACTCAGCCATGCCGCGCAGCGCGGGCTGGTGCTGGCACCGGTCTCCATGCTGCAGCGCCACGGGCTGACGGTGGAACGGCTTGCCGCCGGCGATGGTGGGGCCGGGTTTGCCGCGTTGGCAGCCGAAATCGGCGCGGCAGTCCGTGCCCATTTCGCCTTGGCGCGCGCGCAGCTGGCCGGGCGCACGCCGCGCGCGCTGCGCTTTCTTGCGGCAGAAATGAAAATGGCCGAGGCGACGCTGGGCGAAATCGAGCGGGATGGTCTGGCCAACCTGCAACAGCGCCGGATCAGTCTGACGCCGTTGCGTAAGCTCTGGATTAGTTGGAAGACGGTGCGGTTCGGCTGAATTGTGTCCGGCCTGTATGCGCTGTTGCGGCGACGCTGGCGCCGACATCGGCTAAAATAGCGGCTGATTCATATCTGACGGAGTATGCATGTTGCCTGCAAATTATCAGCCGGCCGCCGATCTGCTGGCTGGCCGCGTGATTCTGATCACCGGTGCCGGGCAGGGTATTGGCCGCGCCCTGGCTCTGGCCTGTGCGCAACATGGGGCAACCGTGGTGTTGCTTGGCCGCGGCGTGAAAAAGCTGGAAGCGGTGTACGACGAAATCGAGCTGGCCGGCTATCCAAAGCCGGCAGCCGTGCCGCTTGATCTGGAAAAAGCCAGCGACGCCGATTTCGAACGGGTGGCTGCAGCAATTACCGAACAGCTGGGGCGGCTGGACGGCATCGTGCATTGCGCGGCGGCATTTCTCGGCCTGTTTCCGCTGGAGCAGGAAAGCCTCGATTACTGGCTCAAGGCATTGCGTGTCAATGTCGCGGCGCCGGCGGCGCTGACGCGTGCCGCGCTGCCGTTATTGAAAGCCAGCCCGGATGCTTCGGTCGTCTACATGTCGGAAACCCACGGCCATACCGCTACTGCATACTGGGGCGGCTTTTCCACTTCCAAGCATGCCGGTGCCTTCTGGGCGCAGATCGCCGCGCATGAATGGGACAACCTGCCGAATTTCCGCATCAATACCGTCATTCCCGGCCCGGTACAAAGCCCGCAACGCACCAAGACCCATCCGGGCGAGGAAAAGGCCGCGCTGCCGGATGCAGCCAGCCTGATGCCCGCCTTGCTTTACCTGCTTGGCCCGGACAGCAAGGGCCAGTCCGGCCAGACCATTGACTGCGCCGCACTGCGCACCGCCTGAAACGGGATTGCCGATGAACAATCTGTTCAAGCGAGTCGCGCTGGTGGCCCGGCAGGGCAAACCGGAGATCGTTTCGCCATTGCTGGAGCTGGCCGAATTCCTGCGTGCCAACGAAGTTACAGTGCTGATCGAGGACGAGAGTGTGCCGGCGGAGCTGATGGGCGACTATCAGCCGGTGCCGCGCGATACCATCGGCCGGCTGGCCGATCTGGTGGTGGTGCTGGGCGGCGATGGCACCATGCTGTCGATTGCGCGCTCGATTGCGCCGTACCGTATTCCGCTGGTCGGCATCAATCAGGGGCGGCTGGGGTTCATGACCGATATCCCGCTGCAGGGAATGACGCAATCGATCGGCGCCATTCTGCTGGGCGATTTCGTCCCGGAAGAGCGCATCCTGCTGGAATCGGTGGTGATGCGCGGCGATCAGGAGCTGTTCAAGGCGCTGTCGCTGAACGATGTGGTATTCAGCCGCGGTGCACTTGGTTCGATGATCGAGTTCGAAGTCTTCATCGACGACCAGTTTGTCTACAGCCAGCGCTCGGACGGCCTGATCGTCACCACACCTACCGGTTCGACCGCCTATTCGCTGTCGTCGGGCGGGCCGATTCTGCACCCGACGCTACCGGCAATCGGGCTGGTGCCGATCTGCCCGCAATCGTTGAACAACCGGCCGATTGCAGTCAACGACAGCGTACTGGTCGAATTCCTGCTGACGCGTGGTTCCGAGGCACGCGTGCATTTCGACAACCAGTCGCACTTCAATCTGCAAGAGCTGGATCGGGTACATATCCGCCGCTATCGCAATTCGCTGCGGCTGCTGCATCCGCTCGGCTACAACTACTACGACATGCTGCGCCACAAGCTGCATTGGGGCGAAAAGCTGCTGTGAGACTGAACCATGCTGTTGTCGCTGCGTATCCGTGATTTCGTCATCGTTGACCGGCTGGAGCTGGAGTTCCGGCCAGGATTCACCGTGCTTACCGGTGAAACCGGCGCCGGCAAATCGATCCTGATCGACGCCCTCGGGCTGGTGTTGGGTGAGCGTGCCGATCCCGGCATGCTGCGTGGCGGCTGTGAGCGTGCCGAAATCGAAGCCGAATTCGACCTTGCCTGCCTGCCGGCTGCCGCTGCCTGGCTGGCGCAGCAGGAGCTGGACGATGAAACCCATCTGGCGCTACGCCGCACGTTGGACGCCAGCGGCCGTTCGCGCGCCTTTATCAATGGTCGCGCAGCAACCGTGCAGCAACTGCGCGAGATCGGCGAGTTTCTGATCGACATTCACGGCCAGCATGCGCATCAATCTCTGCTGCGCGCGGATGCACAGCGTCAGCTGGTCGATGCCTACGCCGGCCAGGGTGAACTGGCACGTCAGGTCAGAAGCGCGTTTCAGTCCTGGAGCGAGCTACGCCGACTGCGCCAGCAGCGCGAGGCCAACGCCGCGGCATTTACCGCCGAACGCGAGCAGCTGCTGTGGCAGCTCAAGGAGCTGGAGGCGGCCGAGTGCACACCACAGAAATGGAGCGAATGGCAGGCAGAGCAGGCGCGCCTGTCGCATGCCGCCAGCCTGATCGAGGGCGGCCAGCTGGTTGTCGCGGCGCTGGCGGATGAAGAAGTGAACTGCCTGGCATTGCTGGCGGCGGCGCAACACAAATTGACCGAGCTGTGCCAGTTCGATCCGCAATTGCAGGAAATGGCGGAGTTGCTGGACTCGGCGGATATCCAGCTGCGCGAAGTCGCGCAAGCGCTGCGGCGCTATGTGCAGCGGGTAGAGCTGGATCCGGCGCGACTGCAGGAAATCGACCGGAAGCTGAATACCGCTTATGGCGCAGCGCGCAAATTCCGTGTGCAACCGGAGCAGCTCGACGAGCTGCTGCGCCAGAAGCAGCTGCGCCTGCAGGAACTTGGGCCGGGTGCCGACGATGCCGATCTGCTGGCGCACGAACAGGCGGCCGAAGCGGAATATCGCGAATTGGCGCAGCGACTGTCACAGGTGCGCCATCAGGCTGCCGGCGAGCTGGCGCAGAAAGTCAGCCACGAGATGCACGCGCTGGCAATGAGCAGTGGCCGGTTTGTGGTGCAACTCAATGAGGCTGCGCCATCCGCCCACGGGCTGGAGCAGATCGAGTTTCTGGTTTCCGCCAACGCCGGCATGGAGCCGCGGCCGCTGAGCAAGGTGGCGTCGGGCGGCGAATTGTCGCGTATCAGTCTGGCGTTGCAGGTGATCGTATCGCAGGTTGCCTCGGTACCGGTGCTGGTGTTCGATGAAGTCGATGTCGGCATCGGCGGTGGCGTAGCCGAAGTGGTCGGGCAAATGCTCAAGCGCCTTGGGCAGCACTATCAGGTGCTGTGTGTGACCCATCTGCCGCAGGTCGCCGCGCGTGGCGATAACCACTGGCAGGTAGCAAAGCGCATGCAGGACGGGCAGACCCGTTCGCAAATCATTCAGCTGGCAACGCCGCAACGGATCGACGAGATTGCACGCATGCTCGGTGGCATCGATATCACCGAAACCACCCGCAAACACGCAGCGGAAATGCTGTCGGCATAGATTTTTGATTGACTTTTGACCCCGGCGGTTTATTCTGAAATCAGGCTCGGAGCTGGCCCGTAGCGCCCGCCAGCCCGACACGCTGCAACGGTCGCTTCAGTTCCCCCGGATAATGACGTTATATCTGTGTACGTGAGTGATTTGTCTCATGTATTATTTATGCTGAATGGGCGGAATGGTACGGCTGTGGCTGTTACGCCTGTGACCGCGACTTTTTCTTCAACCGACGATATTACACAATGATAATGGTTGCCGAGCCCGATCAGGATCTCAACGACAATCCGCTTGAAGCCTATGTAACCTTGCTCCGCTCCAAGGGTGCGTCGACGAAGGACATCAACCTGCGCAAGCATTTCCTGCGCCATCTGACCAGTGCCCTGAAAGACCGGGAACTGAGCGGGGATAGCTATCGGCTGACGGTCGACGAGGTGCTGCGCAATTTCCCCGATGACGAGGTGTCGCAGTCGATGTTCAAGACAGCGGCACGCGAGTTTTACAACTTCTGGATCGGCGATGTGAAGTCGCTGGTCAAGCTGAACAACGCCAATATCTTCGAGCCCAGCCCGGTACATATCTCGGTACAGGGCACGCTGACCGATCTGCTGGCGCAGATGGATTCCGACGATGGCTGGAGTTGCCCGGATACCCCGGCGCTGGAGCGCTATCTGTCGCAGTTGTACACCAATGGCCTGTCGCAGGCGGCAATCGATGTACGCGAACGTTTGCTGAAGCTGCTGCTGTATGTATCGCGCGAGCACGAATCGTCGCCCAAGGTATACCGTGCCGCAGTTGAAGCATTGTTGCCGCTGTTCAGTACCAGTGAGGTGCAACAGGTATTCGTGCAACTGGCGCGCGAGTACTACTATTTCTGGATTCAGGACCCGAGTGCCGAGGCGCGCATCGGTGAGGCTGCATCGATCGGGCCGAACCGGCAGGTGGTGTTCTGATTCGCCGCCGGTAAATGCCTGTACGGCAAACGACAACGCCATCCCTCCTCAGGATGGCGTTGTCGTTTATGGCTCAGGCGGCAAACAGGAAAGTGGCCAGTGCCTGTGCCAGCAGCTCGGGCTGGTCGTGATGCAGCATGTGTCCGGCATCGTTGATGCTGACTTCTTCCAGCCTGGTGAAACAGGCCTTGCGCTCGGCGAATTGCTGCGGTGTTTCTTTCAGCAGGCCTTGCAGCCATGCGGCGTCGGAGCTGATCCATAGCGTCGGGGCAGTTACCTGACGCCAGATCGCCTTGGCTTCTTCCAGCCGGAACAGGATCGGGTTGACCATCTTGTGGCGCGGATCGGAACGGTATTTGGCCCCGGCATCGCTGCCCTCGGCAACCCATGGCGCCAGAAATGCCGCCTTGTCGGCGCTTAGGCGTGGGTTGGATTTGATCAGCCGCGTGGCGATAGCGTCCAGTCCGGAATGGGTGTGAAAATCATGTTGCCGGCGGTTCTCATCCAGCCAGCGCCGCAGGCGGTCGGGCGCCTGTTCCGGCTGGGTGGCGGCAAGGCCGAAGCCTTCGATACTGATCAGTTTTGCTACCCGTTGCGGGCGGGCGCCGGCATACAGGCTGGCGACGATTCCGCCCAGGCTATGGCCGACCAGTCTGACTGCGCCATCGGGCTGGTAGTGGTCAAGCAGCGCATCCAGATCGGCGAGGTAATCGGGAAAATAATAGCTCTCGCGGTTCCACTGGCTCTGGCCGAAACCACGCCAGTCCGGCGCAATCACATGCCATTGCTGCGGCAGCGCATCGATCAGGAACTGGAACGATGCCGCCACGTCCATCCAGCCGTGCAGCAGAAACAGCTTGGGCAGGCCGGGATCGCCCCAATGCAGCAGATGGTAGCCGGTCTGGCGCAGCTGGACGAATTCGCTGCGCGCCGGATAGCGTGGCGTGTAGCTCATGAGTCGGGTTACTGGTGCTCGACGCTCTGCTGCAGGTCGATATCGACGATCAGATCATCCGACAGCCGCTCCAGATCGCGCTGCAGTGCGGCCTGATCCAGCCCGGCATCGGCTTCCAGCTCCGCATGCGCGTGGAACATGATTTCCGCCGACATTGCCGCCGGTGCGGTGTGGGTGGTGAGTTTTTCCACGTTGACGTCGTATTGCGCCAGCACCTGCGATACCTCGCGCACAATGCCGATGCGGTCGTGGCCGACCAGCGACAGTTGCCAGCGACGGTTCGGGCCGCGTTTCGGCTGGCCGACGGCTGTTTCCGCCATCACTTTCAACTGCGCCAGCTGGCCGAGCGCGGCTTTCAGCTCTTCGGCGCGTGCCGCGGCGACTTCCACCCGCAGGATGCCGGCAAATTTGCCTGCCAGGTGCGACATGCTCGATTCGAGCCAGTTGCCGCCATGGTGACTGATCGTGGCCGACAGTTGCTCCACCAGCCCCGGTTGATCGTCGCCGATCACGGTTACAACGAGAAATACTGACATGCTTTTCGCTCCGATTACTGGTAGTCGCTGACTGGCACGCAGGCGCAGAACAGGTTGCGGTCGCCATACACATCGTCGATACGGTTCACCGACGGCCAGAACTTGTTGTCTTTCACCCATTCCAGCGGGAACACCGCCTGCTGCTGGCTGTAGGGGCGAGTCCAGTCGCTGCCGATGACATCCGACTGGCTGTGTGGGGCATTTTTCAGCGGATTGTTGTCCTGCGGCCACTGGCCGGCTTCGACCTGACGGATTTCTTCACGGATGGCGATCAGCGCGTCGATCAGGCGATCCAGTTCGGCTTTCGATTCCGATTCGGTTGGCTCAATCATGATGGTGCCGGCCACCGGGAACGACATGGTTGGTGCGTGGAAGCCATAGTCCATCAGGCGTTTGGCGATATCCACTTCGCTGATGCCGCAGGCGGCCTTGATCGCGCGGATATCGATGATG
>ERZ724521.1067-NODE-1067-length-12215-cov-11.274753_pt1 | contig 12215 bp, 11 predicted proteins | sample MGYA00376054_ERZ724521 | MGnify/ENA primary metagenome ERZ724521 (study PRJEB28724, sample SAMN07190883) | activated sludge metagenome | isolation source: activated sludge of sewage treatment plant in Hong Hong | place: Hong Kong | collected 2016-03-17 ... | reverse complement strand
CAATTGATGAGGGCAACCAGGTTTGCACCCAATTTATTTCTAACCTGAAAAACCATTGTAGCGTATTAAAGCATTCTTTCCAGAAAGTTGTAAATCTCCTTTTCGAAATCAGAAAATTCACCATCTGCAAAAAATTGGGAACGTATGGTGTCGAGCAATTGTTGCTTTTGTTCCTCAGAGGCGAAATATTGTGCCTTATATTGGAGGATGGTATCCAGAGCCTGGTAATCGTTCATGCTTTCAAAAAGAGCATATTGACGGTTGAATATTTCTGGTGAAAATTGCTTTTTGAGGCTTTCTTTTTCTTCATCGCTGAATTCCATATCCACATGGGATGTATAGATCAAGAGAAAGCATACAAATTCATCGTGGTTCCATCCTGTGTTTGTCATAAGGCTAGTTTTGTACAAAAATAACGACTTTAAGCCAGACAGCCGAAAATCCTGTGAACAAACCGCTGGTTGAAAAAACAACGCCATCACGACAAAACTCAAAATTGGGAGTAAAAGATAAAATCCATTGCTTAATTTTGGCAAAAATCCAACAATGAAAAAAATTATATGGCTTGTTTTCCTGTTTACAACATTTACAATGCAAGCTCAATGGGGGACTTTTTACCTCAACTCCTATATTGATCAAATGCCCTGTCCCTATGATTCCACCCAAACCATCAATGTTTACCACAAGCTTGACTTTTACCAGACTTCCAACAATGAGGTAGACGGTCCCCGGGATAGTGTGTGCATACCGTTGACTATTTTAGGCATGAACCTGGGAGCCATAGATTTAAATCGACCCCTATTTTTTAGGCTCAGAGCCAATACAGACATTGGAGATTCCTACTTACTTCCCAACGAATTGTATTCACTCAGTTACAACTTTGGTGCCCTGGAGGGAGGCTTTCTCCAGCCGGCGGATTGCTCAAATGGGGGCTGTTCCAAATGGGTCATTGTTACCCGCGAGAGATGGAAGGAAACAGGGCAGGATACCGTGCGCAAAACAGAATTTATTGGCAATATTGTGCACAATCAATGCATTCTGGAAGACATGATATGTATGCCTACCTCCAAATGGGATAGTATCGAAATCATAGATATGTGGTGGGAAGTGTATTTCAATCCCGGCATCCAGATCAATACAAAATCAAATGTTGAATTCAATTTTGCACAGGGTTTTGCCCAAAATGCAGTAAACAAGATTGGTGAGCTCAGACCCGTAACAAAGCCGGTTGTCAACCACATGGTTGAAATAAGTCCGGAAGATCTTACCAATAATTTTTTTGGCCCCAGCTACCTGTTTGTCCATAACCTGCCCGGCATACCTTCTGCACAAAACAGAGACGATAAAAAATTGGTCTTGTCACCCAATCCCAATTCAGTAACAGATATTACTTTAAATTTCAAATATGAAACTGTTTATTTTCAAGAATTTACATCTATAGTGCCGTCTCTGGTAGAAGGCAGTGATACCCTATACCACCGTCTCAACATCCTACAGGATGGCGGCGACCTGTGTTTGGAAGTTGTTGATCTGAGAATAGGAGATGGAACTAAATTTAGGTATAAAAGCGGTCAAATAGACTTTGCCGATAAGGCTGCATGTATATTTTTTAAGAAAGGATCATCCTTTGAAATCATGGATGGCAGTCGGCTTTATTACGGAAGTAAGAGCATGGGCATGCTCGGCTTATCAGATGCTCAGCTAAAACTGGGAAAAGCGGCCTCTCTTGTCTTTGATGGTACGTTAGTGCTCAACAGCGAACACAACCAGGGCTCAGTGATTGAATTGGCAGGCAATGCCCGTCTTTTTTTTGGAGATCACGCCTCCGTAGTGGCAGCAGGGCGCAGCGATGAAAAAGTAAGGGTGAAAGCTTTTCCCTGCCAGGTTGATTGGGGTACGCTCACAGAAGAAGAGAAGACCCATTTTATTTTTGAAAATGACGATGATGAACCAACTACAAATTCATTCATTTACCCCAATCCGGTAAGCAACGAACTTTTTTTTAATACTGAACTAACCGGCTTACGTTTTTCGATCACAGACCTGTCAGGAAAAATTGTTTTGCAGGGAAGTTGCGGTCTTCAGCATCTTGACACATCCAACCTCCACGAAGGCGTTTACATCGTACAAGTGGGAGACAAGGCTCAGAAACTGGTTAAATTGTAAGTGCCTATAATTTTAAATGGCGATAGGTCTCCTGCCTCAACCAGTGATCTGCCAGTGTTAGAGCAGCCATGGCTTCAACAATAGGTACGGCTCTTGGTACTACGCATGCGTCGTGTCTGCCCTTGCCCTCTACAGTCGTTTCTTCTCCCCGTGTATTGACCGTTGCCTGAGAGGCTACGATGGTGGCTACGGGTTTGAAAGCTACATTAAAATAGATGGGCATGCCGTTTGAGATCCCCCCTTGGATGCCACCGCTGTGATTGGTAAGTGTGCTTATTTTTCCTTGCTCACTTACAAAGGTGTCATTGTGTTGAGAGCCCCGCATGGTTATGGCATCAAAACCACTGCCGTATTCAAACCCCTTTACCGCCTGGATACTCAGCATGGCTTTGGCCAAATCTGCCTGCAATTTGTCAAATACGGGCTCACCCCAGCCGGCGGGTACACCTTTGATGATACAACTTACCCTGCCGCCGATGGTATCACCTTCTTTCCTTACTTCGCGAATCAACGTTTCCATTTGTGCGGCAACTTCCGGATCTGGGCATCGCACTGCATTGGCATCAATGGCGTTTGTATCGACGTTAACGAATGATAAGGGATCTATTTTGATAGTGCCTACCTGGCTTACAAAGGCTTTAACACTTACACCCAGGCGCTGCAGCAACATAGAAGCAAAACAGCCCGCTGCTACCCTGGCTGCCGTCTCTCTGGCCGAAGATCTGCCACCACCCCGGTAGTCTCTATGCCCGTATTTGGCATGGTAGGTAAAGTCTGCATGAGAAGGTCTGAAAGTATCAGCCAGATGGCTGTAATCTTTTGAACGGGCGTCTTCGTTGCGAATCATCAGATGGATGGGCATGCCTGTAGTGTGGTCTTCAAAAACACCTGATAGGATTTCCACCTCATCGGCTTCTTTTCTTTGGGTAACGATGGCACTTTGCCCCGGTCTGCGTCTCGCCATTTCGCGCGATATCAGGTCGTAATCAACCTTTAAACCCGCCGGGCAGCCATCAATTACTACACCTATGGCGGGTCCGTGAGACTCCCCATAAGTGGTAATTCTGAATAAATGGCCAAAAGAATTGCTCAAAGAAGTAATGATTTTATACCAAAGATAATAAAATCATCAAGTGCTTAGGTCCAGGATTTGCGCTTTCCTTTGGCTGCCGGCTTGGCATCAAATTTTTTACGCTCAGTGGGCCTGCTTTCGAATCTTTTCTTGTCACCTGGCTTTTTACTGCCGTAGCCGCTGCCACCCTGTCTGGAGTCGTCTCTTTTAAATTTCTTTTCGCCGCCTTCTCCCTGGCCCTGATCTGGCCTAACAACCAGACCTTTATAAGCTGTTTTTTTAAAAGCCTGCACAACGGTGTCCTGGTGACCAGCTTCCACATCAAAGAGAGTCATGTTTTTGCGAATGTCAATTCTGCCTATGCCCACAGTCTCATTGGGCAAATGTTCGTTGATCAGATTGATCAGGATGCCCGGCGTAATCTTGCTCTGGCTGCCGTGATTCATGAAAAACTTAACATAGCCTTTACCGCCTTCTTCCCTCGATTTTTTATTCTGCTTATCGGCTACATTGATATCAACTGCATCCTTGTAATAATCCAAAAATCGATTGAACTCCACCAATACAAATTTTTTAATGAGCTGGATGTGATCGATGTTGGCAATGCTGTCCATGATGGCCGGTAAAAAGGGCTTGATTTTTTCATCGTTGATTTCAACCTCTTTCACTTTTTCAATGAGGTTGAGCAGTTGAACCTGACAAATTTCCTTTCCTGTAGGTACCATGGCAAGGTCGATGCCTTTGCCAATCTTTTTCTCCAACTGACGAATCTTGTGCATCTCCTTGGTATGGATGATGCTCACCGATTCCCCGGTCTTACCTGCGCGCCCTGTCCTTCCGGATCGGTGGATGTAAACCTCAGGATCATCGGGCAGGTTGTAGTTGATAACGTGCGTAAGCTCGGTAACATCGAGTCCTCTCGCAGCCACGTCGGTTGCCACAAGCATTTGGAGCTGTCTCTTTCGGAAGCGGTTCATCACATAGTCGCGCTGTGCCTGTGAAAGATCACCGTGCAAAGCGTCGGCATTGTAACCATCGTGCCCCAATTTGTCGGCGATTTCCTGCGTTTCGGCCTTGGTCCTGCAAAAGATGATGGCATAGATGTCTGGGTTGACATCTGCAATCCGCTTAAGGGCATTGTAGCGATCTTTGGCACTTACCACGTAGTAGTAGTGGGTGATCATTTCATTGCTCTTATTGGCTCTGCCACCGGATACTTCCTGTGGGCTGTCCATGTATTTGCTGGCTATGTGACGGATTTCATCGGGCATAGTGGCTGAAAACAACAAAACCTGTTTGTCTTCAGGTGTTCCTGCCAGGATGGCATCCAGTTCATCTTTAAAGCCCATCGACAGCATCTCATCGGCTTCATCTAGCACCAGGGTCTGGATTTTGTCTACTTTGAGTTTTTTACGCTCAATCAGGTCCAGGGTCCTTCCCGGCGTACCTACCACAATTTGAGCCCCTTCTTTGAGGGCGCTGATTTGAGTAGTGATGTTGGCACCGCCATAAACCGCTACCGAACGAATGCCCGGCAGGTATTTGGTATAGGCTTTGATGTCATTGGCAATTTGAAGGCAGAGCTCGCGGGTAGGTGCCAAAATTAATACCCTTACCTCGTCTTCTCTTCCGGTAAGATTTTGTAGCAATGGCAAAGAGAAGGCCGCCGTTTTACCGGTACCTGTCTGAGCCAAAGCAATTAAATCCTTTCGAGAGTGAATCAATAACTGTAGGGTCTGCTGCTGGATAGGAGTCGGGGTTACAAAACCCAGATCTTTGAGTGCAGCAAGGATTTCAGGTTTTAAGCCTGAAGTTTCAAAACTATTCATGATATATGATATAAAAAAGCATTGGCAATCGGTTTACACCCATTGCCTGCCGTGCAAAATACTGACTTGTTGCGATTAAAAAATTTCGGATTAGATCCGAAATCAATCCTCGTCCTTGTCCCGCGTGTTGTAATCTCTGTTATAATCGCGATTGGAATCACGGTTATAATCTCTGTTACCATCGCGGTTGAAGTCTCTGTTGTAAGGTCTGCTGCTATCGCGGTTGCCATCAAATGGTCTTCTGTTACCATCGTTGGTCCTTGGTCTGCGATCTCCGCCGCCGCCGCTACCGCCACGATTGAAGCCGCCGCCTCCACCGCCTCCGCGGTTGAAGCCACCACCGCCGCCGCCACCGCGATTGAAGCCACCACCGCCGCCGCCGCCACGGTTAAAGCCTCCACCTCCGCCACCGCCGCGATTGAAGCCACCGCCGCCGCCGCCGGTCCTTGGTTTGTCAGAGCGCACGCCTTCGTTCACTACGATGTTCCTTCCGTGGAACTCGCGACCGTTCAGGGTTTTCATGGCAATGATTGATTCCTCGGTGTCAGCCATTTCTACAAATGCAAAACCTTTTGATCGGCCGGTTTCCCGATCCAGCATCAGCTTTACACTCGCTACATCGCCAACTTCTTCAAAAAGGGATCTGATGTCTTCTTCTTTCACATCAAAGTTCAGGTTTCCTACGTATAAATTCATTGTTAAAAAAATAGAAAAAAAATAAATAATTACAAAGGTAGTCTTAAAGATTTAAATATGGGAATTATTTTTTATAAATATTGAAAAACAATAATTTACATTAGCTAAAACCTGCATTTTGTGATAAAATATCCTGATTTCAGGGTCATTTACCAACTTTTTAGTCCTTTTTTGCCAGCTTTGTAAAGACACATCTATTGAGTGTCACCTTCCTTTGTTGCTGCTTTTTCTGATTTAAGCATTCTGACAATTAAAAATGTCAGGAGACCTTGTGCTTCACAATTACACCATTGACAATGGTAAACAAGACCCTGGTTTTGAGGATATCACCTTCCCTGCATTTGAGCAGGTTTTTGGAAAGGATCACTATATCTGCATATTTACCTACACTCAGCGAACCCTTTACCTGTTCTTCTTTTGCTGCATAGGCGTTGTCTAAGGTGTATGATTTGATGGCTTCTGCGCGCGTCATACGTTGTTCAGGAAAAAAAGGCACACGGCTATCTTCTCTTTTGCGGGTAACGGTTGCATAAAAATTGCGAATGGGGTCCACATCTTCTACGGGTGTATCGGTGCCATTGGCAATGTGCACTCCTTTTTTCAACAAGCTCCGCCACGCATAGGCACCTGTTCTGGCCCGTTCCATGCCCAACCGTTTTACAACAAAAGGGGCGTCGCTTGTACAATGCACCCCTTGCATGCTGGCAATGATACCTGATTTAGCAAAACGCGGTATGTCTTCTACAGCCAGGTGCTGGGCGTGTTCGATCCGCCACCTCAAATCCTTTTTCTCGGGGTGCATTTCTGCCATGCCTTCGTATATATCCAGTACCACTTTATTGGCCCTGTCTCCTATAGCGTGCACACACAGTTGCATGTCGTTGTCCATGGCCAGGCCTGCTATCTTGCGCACTTCGTATATGTCGGTGGTATTTTGTCCCGTAAAACCAGGCTTATCATTGTAAGGTTTGAGCAACCATGCTCCAAAGGCGCCCAAAGCACCATCTACTTCTGACTTAATGGCGTTACAGGTAAAAAATGGGGACACGTATTTGTATTTGGCGACCACGTCCTTCATGGTTTCGTAGTTTTGCCTCGCCATAGCCCACAAACGGATGTCGAGCTCTCCTTTGTCTGCCAGCTTGCGGTATCGGGCAAGTTCTTCAAAGGTGGAACCGGCGTCCTGAAAGGATGTGATGCCATTGTCTATACATTCTGCTTCTGCCAGTGCAATGGCGGTCTGCCATTCTCTTTCTTTTGCTTCGGTGCTGAGACCTTCTCTGTATTTTTCATAGGCTGTTCTGACCAGGTCCATCGCTCTTTCTTCAAAAACACCAATGGCTTCTCCTCTTTTATTCCTTACGATCCTGCCACCCTCCGGATCGGGAGTGTCCTTGCCAATGCCCGCCAATTCCATGGCCTTTTCGTTGGCAAACAAAGAGTGGCCACTGGCATGAAATAGAATTACTGCATGGTTAGGTGATATTTTACTGAGCGATGTATGGATGGGATAACCCTGTACACTTTTTACAGGCAGACTGTCCCATTTTTCCTGGTGCCAACCCCTGCCTTCAATCCAACTGTCTTCCGCTGCCGTCTTTACTCGCTCTTCTACCATGCCTACGATTTGTTCCCAACTCCTGGCAGTTAAGAAATTGAGATTAACCAGACTGAAGCCCAGCCCCGAAAAATGGCCATGCCCCTCAATAAAGCCGGGCATCACAAAATGTCCGCGCGCATCTATTACCTTGGTATCCGGATTTTTCATGCGCAACACTTCATTCGACTTGCCCACAAAAATGATCTTGCCTTTGGAAACTGCCAGCCCTGTGGCTTTGGGCATGGCCGGGTCTACGGTATAAATATCTGCATTGTGAATGATCAGGTCTACCGGTATGTCGTCCTTATGACACGATATCAGTCCTGAAATCAGCAATAAAATCAAAATCTTACGAACCATAAGGCACATTTCAAAAGCTAAAATAGAAAGCTAATTTTAATTAATCCACAATGAAGGAAGAAAAAGAAAAGATTATTTGGGTATTTCGTAGTACTTAACCGAATATCCTGCAAAGATGCCAAGCCCTCCCCGCACATTGCTAAAAAGTTTGCTGGGATCTACCTGCGAATTTTGAGTCTGGGCTGCTTTTACGTAATCCTGAAGACTTTGGTAATATTTGTACAAATCAGAACTTACAGTCATCATTCGGATCATCCAAACTTTGTTTTTCACATTTCCAGGACTGCCACCTACTCCGTCTTTGCCGTTAAACCTTGAGGTAATGAGTTTGGGACCATCAGCCAGATTTTCCAACTCAAATTCTGAGGCTGACAAGGAGGTGTTCAACTTACCTGTAGTATTGGTTCTGATCTCTTTGCTCACATCGCTCACCCATTGGCGTGTATCAATCTTAAAGTTATTTGGATTTTCTGCTGAATGAACAGATGTATCCACTTCTACTACAGACCAGATGTAAAAGTTGTTGTCAGCTGAATTGTCGGTAATGTTAAATGAAATTTCACTGGCATCTTCAAATTCCTTGGATTGCTCAACCTGGATGTTGGACAATTCTGCAAAGGCCGGAATGGTGCTCTCTGCAGTTACCGAACCATAAGTAGGCGAGTAAACTGAGATTTTGTAGTACTGATCCTGACCAGATGTGCATTTAAAACTTTTGTAAACACCATTACCCGTGTGAAAAAGCTGGCACTCCTGGGCACCCACACGGTTGGTTATCACAATTTTGGCGTCTTCGATGACGGGTTTTTCCAGTGATTCATCAAAAATCGATTCAGAATGGGTAAGGTTGACCACCCAAATGGAGTCATTGGTAAAAATGGAACTTAAGACTATTCTGGGTTGAAAGTTGTGGTCGCTGAAATATATTTCCTCTTCGCACGACCAGAAAACCGGAAGTAACAATAGAAGGTAAAAATATTTCGCCCGTAAAATCATACTGAGAATCTTGTAACAAATTTAATACAGGATTTGCTTTTTTGCACTATTATAAGATAGAAAATTGCCATCAAAAAAGCAAGCCAAATAATATTCTGTTAGCACAATAAATTTACACGCTTCGCCAACTTAAATTTTGTTAAATTCCGTGTTAACCAAGTGTTTATTGCAGGTCCATTTTATTTACTGACTGTCAGGTAAGCATTCATACATCCCAGCTGTAATAGTTGTGATCTTGATCGCAGACAAAGCCAGTTTTGGGGTAGAGCTGATTTCCCACATCATTCGACTTGGCAGTTTCCAGCATCAATCCTGCTGCACCGGTATCAATGGCAAGTTTTTTGGCGGCATCGATCAGGGCTATGGAGTGACCTTTGCCCCTGTGCTTTGGTTTTACATATAAGTCATTGAGCAACCAAAGTGGCTTCATCCTCGTAGATGAAAATAGGGGGTATAGTTGTGTAAAGCCGGTCAATTCTCCGTTTTCCTCAAATACAAAAATAACAGAGTCGCCTTTGTTAATGCGTTCATTTAAAAAGGAAGCTGCTGCTGTAACATCCGAATCCTTTTCGTAAAATACTCTGTAAGCATCAAAAAGTTCCGACAAAGCGGGCAAGTCATCAGATGTAACTTTTCGTACCATTTTGGTCAATTTTTTATGATAGCTCAAGGTAAGAAAGCTTTTACAAAACACCCTGGTGCCAGTGGCAATAAATCTAAAATTGCTATCGAATGCCTTCTTTTTCTAACCAATTGTGGTAAATGGCTGCGTTACGCTGGTGTTGTTCTGCTGTGACCGCAAAGGCATGTTCACTATTATAGCCGGGTTTGGCACAAAAAAACAGATAGTCGTGTTTCTCGGCATTTAGCACCGCATCAAGTGCATTGGTAGACGGCATGTATATCGGCCCCGGGGGCAGACCCTCATTCATATAGGTGTTGTAGGGAGAGTCAAAAAATACGTGTTCAAATAAAATGCGACGCAACGTAAAATCCCCTACTGCAAATACCACGGTTGGGTCGGCTCTCAACTTTTCTCCGGTTTTTAGTCGGTTGAGGTATACACCTGCAACGGTTGGCCTTTCCTTGGCATTGTTGGATTCTTTTTCTACGATGGAAGCCAGGGTGTACACTTCTTGCGGGCTAAGCGAGATAGCAGCGGCTTTGGCTTTTCTTTCATCATTCCAGAATTTATCAGCCTCCTGCTGCATTCGTTTTACCAACTTTTCAGGACTAATGTTCCAGAACACTTCATACGTATTGGGAATAAAACGGGTCATAGCCGTTTCAGGTGTCAAACCATCTTTGCGCAGCAGGCTATCTGCCAGAAAAGCATTTAGCAAAGCAACACTGTCCGCCTCCAGATCATGTGCCAACATGCCGGCCAATTGTTTGACATCCCTGGCATTGTTGAAAGTAAGTTGGATGGCATCCTGATTGCCCGAACGGAGCTTGCTCAGCAAACTGCGGTTGGTCATACCTTTTTTCAATAAAAATCTGCCCGAAGGCACCTCATCTTTTTTATAGCCCATGATGCCCGCCATCATTTCAAAACTTGTCGTTTGCGACAGCACTCCATCTCTTTTGAGCTGGTCAAACAATGTTTGAAAGGAAGTTCCTCTGGCAATTTTCAATTCGTATTTTTCCACTTTTACATTGGGTAAATACAATAGCCAGATGAGTCCACCCAACAAAGCAGCACCCAGGGGTAGTAAAATCATGAGCGATCGGCGGCTCATTAAAGACTTAAAATTCATGAAAATAATTGCTTACAAATGCGAGAGTGCAAAGATATAAAATCACAATTAATTGGCAAGGGTGAACCCGCAGCCCAAACCTATGTTTTGTCTTAAACAAGAAAAAAATGAAGCCTGTTTTGAGTCATACAGAATTAAATCTTGCCTTATCTGGCCTTAAAGCCTGGAAATTGGAAAACAACCACCTGGTCAAACACTTTGTTTTTGCTGATTTTTCCGAAGCTTTTGGGTTCATGAGTCGCGTAGCCCTGCTATCTGAGCAACTCAATCACCACGCTCACTGGCTGGCGGTGTACAACAAGGTAAGCCTAAGCCTGCAAACCCATGAGGCAGGGGGTATCACTGAAAAAGATTTGGAATTTGCCAGTCGCGTCGATGGCTTTGCGGATTAATACTGTTCATTTTCATTGGGAAAATCACCCGATTTTACATCGGCCACGTATTGTCCCACTGCATTCTTGATGGTATCGTACAAATTGAGGTACCTGCGCAAAAACCGTGGGTGAAAATCTTTTGTGATACCCAGTAAGTCGTGACTCACCAAAACCTGACCATCACAAGCTCCGCCTGCACCGATGCCAATGACAGGAATGTGCAGCGACTTACTCACCCGATCGGCGAGGGTGGCCGGAATTTTTTCAAGTACCAGTGCAAAGCAACCGGCTTCCTGTAAGACCTGAGCATCGGCGATCAGTTTATCAGCCTCTTCTTCCTCTCTGGCCCGAACAGAATAAGTGCCGTATTTATAGATGCTCTGAGGCATGAGTCCAAGGTGTCCCATGACCGGTATGCCTGAATTGATGATTTTTTCAACTGCTTCCTTTACTTCTGCCCCACCCTCCAGTTTGACGGCATGCCCTCCACTTTCTTTCATGATGCGGATCGAAGATTCAAGTGCCTTGGTAGGATTGCTTTGGTAATAGCCAAAGGGTATGTCTACCACCACAAAGGCCCTGTTTACCCCTCGCACCACCGATTGGGCGTGGTAAATCATTTGATCCAGGGTTATGGGCAAAGTAGTTTCGTGTCCCGCCATCACATTGGATGCCGAATCGCCCACCAGGATGATATCAATGCCGGCATCGTCATAGATCCGCGCCATGCTAAAGTCATAAGCGGTAATCATGGAAATTTTTTCTCCCTCCAGCTTCATCTGTTGCAAGATGTGGGTGGTTATCCTTTTGATGTCCTTGATGGCTGCCGACATAATCAAATTTTGGGTAAAGATATGGAATTTTGGTTATCGGGGTACCTGGGTATCGGGGTACCTGGGTATCCGGGTACCTGGGTATCCGGGTATCAGATGTGTAACGACTCAATATTTTGCGTCGTGACCTTGGTTGTACAAAGGCCAATATAGACGGTGTTCGGATCGGAGGGATCGGAGGGATCGGAGGGATCCGGCACCTGTCCCTATGCCGGCAAAGCCGGTGAAGGAACTGAGGTATCAGGGAACGGAACATCCGTAAATTTTTCGTTTGGATAGGATTTACCTTGATATACCGATTTACCAATGTACCAGATTACCAATGGTTGGATTTGACGTTTGACTAGGACAGTACCTTGATTTACTTATTTTGGATTCTTGCCCCTATGCCAGTTTGCTGGTGTAGGGGTACCGAAATACCAATTTACCAAATTACCAATTGTTGGCTTTGTCGTTTGACCAAGATGGTACTATGATTTACCTATTTTGGATTCTTGCCCCTATGCCAGTTTGCTGGTGTAGGGGTACCGAT
>ERZ724521.1065-NODE-1065-length-12220-cov-4.470366_pt1 | contig 12220 bp, 3 predicted proteins | sample MGYA00376054_ERZ724521 | MGnify/ENA primary metagenome ERZ724521 (study PRJEB28724, sample SAMN07190883) | activated sludge metagenome | isolation source: activated sludge of sewage treatment plant in Hong Hong | place: Hong Kong | collected 2016-03-17 ... | reverse complement strand
AGCGCGCGCCCCTTCGGCCCCTTCCCCGCGACGGATCAGATACTCACCGACCGCCTGACGAATCGCCGCATCAGCGCCCGGATCGACGCGCAGCGACTCAATCAGCCGGTTCGCTTCGGCAAACAGCGCTTGCTGACCCGTCGCAGACAGCCCTTTTTCCGCGCTCGCCTCTTCCAGCAGCGCCAGCAGCTTCAGCTTCAGCGACAAAGAGTCCGGCAGCAGCGCCAAAAAGCGACGAATCACCGTCAGCTGATCCGCGATTCCTTTGGTCTTCTTCAGCTCTTGCGCAAGCAGTGCTTCATCGACACCACCGTCGAGAGCCAGCCCACTCTGCGCCGCCCGAATGTCCGCTTCCGTTCGCACCGCACGCAGGATCTCTCGACGCAGATGCGACTGGATTTCCTGCGCATACTCACTGTCGTCGAAGCGATGATGCAGATCGACCTGCTGCGCCGTGCCACCGACGTGAACACGCATCAAATCGATGAGCGCCCGTCGATCGAGCCACGTCTTTAGCTCACAGCGCGCATCCGCCTCTTGGAACACCGTCATCGCACCCTCGACGCCCGGATGACTCGACAAGCGCTCTCGCCACAGCGACCGACGCACTTGTAGATACGCCCGCGACGCCGGACTACAGCGCTGCGGCCCGTCGTCGTGCTCTTTTTGATTGAGCTGTAGCGCGTAGTCCACATCGTGCAGCTTCCCGTCGGGAGACACCGGCAGCTTCACCGCCAGCAGCGCTCGCTCGATGCAGTCGTCGATCTCTTTGTTGCGCAGCGTTGACGACGAGACCTTGACATCTTTCGGCAGCCCGTCGATGCCAACCTTCAGCTTCAGCTCGACGCGACCCGACAGACCCGGATTTCCCGCTGCCCGTCGCTCATAACACAGCCGTGCCGCGCTGCTCTGCGACTTGAGCGCCCGCACATACATCTCACTCACGCTCACCGCGCGCAGGCTCTGCGTCGACACGCCCGACTCCAGCACGATCGCCGAGTCTTGCGGAGCCTGTCCGCGCAGCGACGGCGGCACAAACTGTCCCGACTCCAGCTCACCGACCATCGGACGATAGCTCTCTCCACCCGACGGCTCGACGACAATCGCGGTCCACGGCGTCACCACCTGAAAGCGCTTGCCGATGTCCAAAATCGCTTCTTTTCCCGACGCCCGCTCTAGCAGACCTTGCATCCGATACAGCGCCCAGCGTCGAGCCAAGTCCCCGCCGTCTTCGAGGTTCCGCACCGTCAGATCGCGCTGCTCGACAAACGGCTGTCCGTCCCGCAGTCCGCGCAGCACCAGCTTCGACGGAGCCGCTCGATCCGCACGCAGCCGCGCCACCACCGTCAGCGCATCGCCGCTCTCTAGCGTCACCGGCTCGTCGGGATAGACCACATCCGCGCCTTCACCCAGCTCTACTTTGACGCCGGTCAGGCTTGGCTGCGCCACCCGTTCCAGCAGATACAGCGCCGCCCGCGACGCATCCGGCGCGTCTTCGATGCGCACCACACCCGATCGTGTCCCCGAGTGACACAGCGACTCCAGAAGCGCCACATTCGCATCGCTGCCCACCGCTGCCGCAAAGAACCGAGGCAGATCCCCAAGCTGCTGAAGCTGCGCCTTCAGATCATTCGGAGTCAGCGCGCCCACCGTCGGACGACCATCCCCGATGTAGATCACCGCGCCTTGCCCGCGCGGCAGAAGCTCGACCGCGCGCAAAAACGCCTGCTGCAGGTTCGTCGCTCCGCCCGGCGTCTGCTTCGCAAGCTGAACATCGAGCTGATCAATCCGCTCTTTGGTCGCCGGACCCATCGCTTCGCTACCCAGCGTCGCCGACGACAGAGACGCCGCCACCACCGCGACCCGATCCGCTGGCGTCAGTCGCTTGAGCACCGCTTGCGCCGCGCTCTTGGCCAGGCTCAGCCGCGCTTCATCCGTTCCCGCCGACACATCGACGAGCAGCACCACATCCAGGCCCTTGCTCGGCTTTCCCGCTGCTGGCGTCGGCTGCACCATCAGATAGCGCTGACCGTCCAGCTCGTCCCCTCGGAACGCCACAAGCCGCTCACTCACCCGCTCTTTGCCGTCGATCAGATCGAGCACAAAGTCCGCCGACGGCTTGAAGTCACTGCGCCGCAGCGTCACCATCGATCCTTCGATCTGCGCGCCCAGTCCTGCTTGCAGTGCCGCCGCTTGCGCCTGCGCCACATCCACCGACAGCGAAAACTCTCCCAGGTTCGACAGCGAGCCCGCTTGCATCTGCGCGCTCTGTCCCATCGGGTAGACGTAGGTACGACGCACGGCGTCCGAGTAGGGAATGTGCGGCAGCCACTCGCGATAGCGCAGCACCACCTTGCGTACTTTTCCCGGCGCAATGTTGCGAACCAAGCCGCGATAGCGACCTGCGCCCGCCCACTCTAGGTTTGCGGAAAAGCTCGACAGCCCGCCGCCCTGGCGATCCATCGGCATCACCGTGCCTCGACGCGGCACTTGGTCGCCGTCTGCCACCGAGAAGTGTTCCAAGATCGCCGCTTCCGGCAGCCGCACCGTGTACAGACCTTCCAAGTACTCCGAGCGCGGATTGAAGAACGTCTGCTCAACCGTCGTCGTCGCCATGTCGCCATCTATCGACACATTGACGTCGTGAGCACGCACAATCAGCGGCGTCCGCGCTGTCCCCAGTCCCGTCGCTGGTCGCGCCGTCAGCTGACCCACGCCTGCTGGCTCCAGCGCACGCAGCGGTCCCGGCTCAGCCAGTCCCAGCGTAAAGTCGTCCCACAGCGCTTGCGCCGTCTGCTTGGCCTCTTTCGCGGACACAAGCAGCGTCAGACCGGACTCCAGCCGACCCGACTTCGCTTCGCCTTTCCACGCCACCTGACCGCTCGCGCAATAGATCTTCGCGCCCCCCTCGGTCATCGTCACCGCCAGGCCCGCCCGCTGCGCTGTCAGCGAAACGCCCGCCGCCACCACGGGCACATCGGTTCCGACGCGCGCATCGATCCACGCCCGACCACTCACCACCTCAATGCCTTTGTCGAGCAGCTTGAGCACACTGCCCTGATCGAGCAGCACCCACGCGCCTGCATCCAGGTACAGCGACGCACGAACTCCCGGCGGAGTCGTCACCACGCTGCCCGCGACCAAGCGATGACTGCGCTGAATCGGCAGCTGGGTCTTGCCCGCCGTGATCGTCGCTCCGTCTCGGCTTGCTTCCACCGAAGCCACCGTCGGTTCCTGCGTCGGAGGCTTGGGACAGCCCGTCATCCACAGCGCCGCTGACAGCGTCCAGGCCAGGACGAAGCGGCCGCCCACTTGTTTGTTGCGAACCTGCGCAAAGCTCTTCATGGCGACCTCATTACTGGGGCAAAAGCCGTCCGTCTCGCAGCAGGAAGCGACGCGAGTCCAGCTCGCCCGCCATCCTGAACTTGCTACTTTGCAGTCGCTCGTCGTTCTGACCTTCCGCGACCACCACTTCCAACACCACGTCGTAGCCAATCGCTCTGGCGCGATCTTGCCGACGGACTTCAATCACGTATTCCCCGCGCGACGACGCAGCCTTGTCGCTGTGCCAGCCGAGCAGACCAAACTGCGGCGCCAAGTCCATCGCTGGACCCGCCGATTCCCCCGGAGCCGCCACCCGCAGATCCAAGTCCGCCTCCGGGTGCGCCCACGACAGAAACACCCGCACCGGACGATACAGACCTTCGATGCCACTCTGTCGCGCCCGCAGGTTCAAAAGCGCCAGCTCTTCCGCCGTGTCCTTGCCCTTGAGCGTCCGCGCTTGCTCGCGCAGCTCCGCCAGTCGCAGGCTTGACCACAGCAGCGCCACCTTCGCCAGACCGCTCTCACTGCCCGGCTCTGCATCGCCGACCACGCGCTTTTCCAGACCCAGCGCTTCTTCCACCTTGCCCGAACCCGCCGCCGCCGCTGCCAGCAGGATCAGCACCGAGTTGTCCCCCGGCTGAAGCTGAAGCAGCGTCTCATACTGACGATACGCTTCGTCAAACAGCCCGTGCGCCCGATACAGATCCCCCAGCCGTCGCCGCGCCAGTGGATCTTGCGGCGCAAACTCGACGATCTCCGAAAACGCCCGTCGCGCACCCACCTCATCACCCAGTCGCACGAGCAGCTCGCCCACCGCCGTCCGCGCCTGCGCATCCGCGTACGGATCGACCTGAATCTCCTCTGCCGTCCGGCGCGCCGCGTCCGCTTCGCCCAGCGCTTCTTCCGTCTCCATCCGCAAGATGCGCAGCCGCAGATCCTCCGGCCACTTCGCCAGCAGATCCGTCAGCCGAGTCAGCTTGTCCGGCAGCGACTTGGCCTTCGCCACCACTTCTTGCGCAAGCAGCGCGCGCTCTTCATCGCCCAGCCCCAGCCCGTCGTACACCACCCGCAGATCGCGCGGACTGCGCACCTCACCGAGGATCGAGTGACGCAGGTATTCCTGATCATCGGGCTCCTCGGACAGGTTCTTATACAGCTCGACCATCCCGCGTGGACCACCGACGTTGCGCAGCATCAGACGAAGCAGCTCACGACGATCGGTCCAGCGACGGACTTCGCAGCCATGCTCGGCGTCTTGCAGCACTTCCATCGCCTTGCGCACGCTCCCCGACAAGCGCTCTTTCCACAGCTGTCGTCGCTCATCAAGCGGCTGCATCGACGCCGCCGAGCAGCCTCTGGGCCGGTGCGACACAATTCCGACCACCACCGTCACATCCGGCGTCGAGATTTCCACCGACGGCATCGCCACTTCCTGATAGCCGCTGCTGATGCCATCGCCTTTGAACGTAAACGGATACGTGACCACCGCCGGGCTACCGCTGCGCGGCTTTGGAAACTCCCAGCGACGTACTGCCCCAGCCACGCACTGCTCTAGCGATGCATTTCCCACCGTCGAGCTTTGCACCAAGCTCGTCTTCACCCCGCCATCTACACCAATCGAAAACAGAATGACCACCCGTCCCACGCTCGCGCCGCCTCGGTGCATCTCGCGCTCTTGGCAGAACTTCACTTCGCTGATGTGACGACGGATGATGCGACGGACGATCTCTTTGTCGATCCCGCCACGCACTTCCGCCATACCAAGCACCAGGTCTGGGCTAAGCACGCGAGCTCCTCGACTCGCGCCGGTCTTACTGCCGTAGCCACCGCCCGCGCCATGACCAATCGTCCCGAGCGAGCCAAGTCCTATCGTTCCTTCACCCGAGCCCGCCGCGCCGCCACCGCCTTTGCCCGTTCCGACCAGACCAAAGCCGTCTCCCGGTAGGTCCTTCAGCGCGTCCACATCATCCAGTGCCGCTTTTTCTTTTGCCGCCGAGCGCTTCGCCTTTTTCGCAGGAGCCTCTGCGTACGATTCGTCTCGCGACGGCATCACTGCAGAAGATGGCTTCGGAGCCGCTGCGGGCTTATCGGCTTCCATCGCCTCTGGCTCCGGTGCTGCGCTCGCTTCCTCCCGCTCATCGTTCTTTGCGCGACGACGGTCTTTGTTGCCCATCTTGCCTTCCGCCATCACCGGCGGTGGCGGGGGAGCATCCGCCGACGCAACCACCATCGGAGCCGACGTTGCCGCCGGGGCGGACTCACTCCTACTAAAGGAAATCGGCGACCGACTGCTACAGCCCGCCGCGCGAACCTCAGGAATCGAGCGCGCAAGCCGCGACACCTCTTCCTCACTCGGCACGTAGTACGACGTATACGGCGTAATCAGGTTCTGACGAACGCCCAGCTCCGCCACTTCTTCGACGGAACCACCGCTCTCCAGCAGCTGATGCAGCCGAGCCTGCGACCAGCGCAGCCGCAGATCCGACGTGTTGTCGATGCCGTGACCTTCCAGTCGATAGCTGCGCTTAAACGGCTGTCCAAGCTGCACGCCCTCGATGGTGATGCTCTGTGGCAGCCGCTTCTTCAGTCGCGCCAGCACAAACAACGGCTCGCCCGCTCGCACCGCCACCGTCTCACGCGGGTACACCCGATCGAGTGAGCTTCCGACATCGATCTTCAGCTTGCTCACCGCCGGACGACTGACGTGCGTGACCACTTGCAGCGCCGTTTCTGCCGCTGCACTGCGATCCCCAACGCGGAAGGACTGTCCCGCGCTCACCGCAGCCAGCCCCGATAGCAAGTCCAGGTTCGCATCATCGCCAATTCCGACCGCGTACAGACGAAGCGGCTGTGGCAAGCTCGCCAGTCGCTCGCGCAGCGCTGGCAGCGACAGCTCACCGACCGTGGGCTTGCCATCCCCGACGTACAGCACCGCACCCAAGCGAGTCGGCTCCAGCATCGCCGCCGCCTGACTCAGCGTCCTTCCCAGATCCGTCGCACCACCCGTCGTCGCCCGACCCAGCTGTTCCAGCAGCTGATTCGTCGTGTCTGCGCCCATCGCCTGCCACGTCGGAGCCGCCGCCGCTTCCTTCTTGCCAGTCCGCTTGCCCCCGACCGCGTGCGCGTCCAAGTCCGCCCCGAGCAGCACCACCCGATCCTCTGGCCCCAGCCGTCGCAGCACCGACTCAATCAGCGTCTTGGCCATCGCCAAGTGCGTCGCATCGGTGGCTGCCGACACATCCACCAGCAGCGCCAGATCCAGCGGAACGCGCTCACTCGACGAAGGAACCGGCGCAGGCAGCGTCCGAATCAGCACGTAGTCATCTTCCGGCTTGCCGCTGTGACCTCCGGGCCGGGGCGGATCGACGTGCGGCACACGATACACCCGCGCCACGTCGTCAGGCCGCGCCGAACCCACCAGCTCGACCACCAAATCGGCGCTCGGCACGTAGTCGGTGCGCTGCATCACCACCCGCTTGCGATCGTCAGACAGCGCCGCGCCGAGTCCCGAGCGCACTTCCTTGGCCTGCGCCCGGCTCGCGTCCACCTCGATGTCCAGCTCTTGAATCATCGGTGCGCCCGCTCCCGCTGCTGCTCCCATCGGGAAGCGATACGTCCGCAGCGAGTGTCCCTGTCCCCCAAACGGCAGCCACTGACTGTACGTATACAAGACCTTTCGTGTCGAACCCGGAGGCAGCGGATACAGCCGCGCTTTGAACTGCCCCGGAGCCTCCCACTCGAGCAGCGCCGGATCGTGCGTCGAGCCTTCGTACACCTTCGACTCGTAGTCACGGCGTGCCGTCTCGCGCTCTTTGACATAGCCATCGACATAGCGACCGTGCCGATCGATCGCAAAGCGTGACAAGATCGCATCGTCGGGCAGCCGCACCCGGAAGATGCCTTCCAGCGTCGATTCCGCCGGGTTAAAGAACGTCTCTTCGACCGTCGTAATCGCTAGGTCGTCTTCGATCCGAACCCGTACTTCCAGCCGATGCAGCGACAGCGGAAAGCGCGCTTCGCCCAAGCTCCCCGGCTTTCGCGCCCCGACTTCACCGAGTCCCGGCGCACCACCTTGCACGCGCGGATCCGGCCAGCCAAGCCCACCCGTCCAGTCATCCCACAGCGCCACTGGAGCCAGCTTCGGAGCCGTTCCTGCGTCCAGAAGAGACAGCTGCTCTCCGGCATGAACCACACCACGGCCCGCGCCCACATACGCCACTTCGCCGCGCACCACCAGAAGTCGAGCCCCGCCCGCAGCGCTTGTGACCTCAAAGCCCGCCGCTTGCGATATCAGCGTCTGCTGACCGACCGTCACTTCCATTCGTCCGCCGCTGCGCGCATCGACCCAGAGTCGCCCTTTTCGCAGCTGCACGCCCTGCTCGGTGACCAGTACTTCACTTCCGCCATCGACAAGCAGCCGCGCGCCGACATCGTGATGCAAAAGTGCCTGGGCCCGCTCCGCCACCGCAAGCGTCTGCCCCGCCATCACCCGCTCTTCGCCCAGCACCGAGTGATGTCCTGACGAGCCATCCACATCCACGCTTGTCCGCACCACTTCGACGCTGGCCACCGAGCTTTGCGCCGACAGCTTCGGTCCACAGCCCACGAGCCCGATCGGCAGCGTCGACAGCCACAGCGCCAACAGCGGAAGCCACAGACCCAGCCGCGCACACCTTCGTCGAGCTTTTTGGAAGTACTGCATAAGACCTTCCTACCCTTGCCGTTTTTCAGAGAGCGGGAATCGCCATCGTAGCCGATCTGGTCGGGTCAGCCAACGAGGATTCCCGTCTCGTTATCCGAACCCGCGCAGCCTTCCAACGCAGCATCCGCCCTCTTGGGTTTCGGACGCGGGTCGCTTTTGGTTTCGCCCCGTTGCAGTCCACAGTCGGTGGTTTTCGCAACTGCTTCGGTCTGATAGCCTATGGCCTCCTACGATGCATCCGAAGGAGGCCCCCTGATGAACCCCGCAGCACCGGTGCTGACCGGAACGACTTATCGTGACGCCTTTGCTCAAACGGTCGACTACGCAGCCCGCTCTGCGGTGTATTTCGGCGCGCGCACAGCAGTGGTCGATGTCGAGCGCGGGGACGCTGGACGCTTCGATTATCGCGCGATCAACGAACGAGCCTGTCGCCTCGCCCGCTTCTTGGTGGCCCAAGGCATCGGCAAGGGGGACCGCGTCGGACTGCTCGCACAAAACGGCATTGAGTACATCGACCTACTGTTCGCCTGTGCAAAGCTCGGCGCGATCTTTGCGCCCTACAACTTCCGGCTCCACCCGGTGGAGCTACACGAGCTGGTCGTCAAGACCGGACCCAAGGCGTTTGTATTTGGCCCTGAGTACGAAGAGCACGCGACCTACCTTCGCACCCATCACACCGACCTGCGCACCTATCTACGCACCGGCCACCGTGCCACGCCCGATGGCACGCTGTCGTTTGAAGCCGTTGTGACCCAAGGACCGCTCGAAGGCTCGCCCTTGTTTGCGCCCGGCGAAGGCCCAAGCGGAGAAGACATCCTGTGTCTGCTCGGAACCGGCGGAACCACCGGACTGCCCAAGTCCGCGATGATCTCGCATCGCATGGTGGCTCACAACTCGCTCACCACGATGATTCATGAGCTGATCCCCGGTGACGTCACCGTGGTCCACACCCCGATGTTCCACACCGGAGGACTGCTGGTCTACGCCGTGCCGCTGCTGCTATCGGGCGGCAAGGTCATCATCATGCGCAAGTGGGACACCGTCGAGCTGTTGCGACTCATTGAGCGCGAGCGTGTCACGATGTTCTTCTGCGTACCGACGCAGTACCAGATGCTGCTCGACACCCCGAGCCTGGCCAAGACCTCGTTTGCCTCCGTGCGCTTTGTCACCAGCGGTGGCGCGCCCCTGCCCGTTCCGCTCATCCACGCCTTCCGTCAAGTTCACGACATTCCGTTCAAGCAGGGCTTTGGCATGACCGAGTTTGGTCCCGGCTGCTTCAGCATGGGCGCAGAGTATGCCCAGACCAAGGCTGGCTCCATCGGACGCCCGAACGCCTTTGTCGCCGCGCGCGTGGTCGATGACAGCGGTCACGATCTCCCAGCCGGACAGGCCGGCGAGCTTCTCCTCAAAGGCCCCGCGATGTGCTCCGGCTACTTTGAGGATCCCGAAGCCACCCGCTCCGCCATCGATGCCCAAGGCTGGTTTCACACCGGCGACATCGCCAAGATCGACGAAGACGGCTTCTTCTTCATCGTGGACCGCAAAAAAGACATGTTCATCTCCGGCGGTGAAAACGTCTATCCCGTTGAAATCGAGCGCCTTCTGTACGAACACCCCGCCGTCAAGCAGTGCGCCGTCATCGGCATTCCCGATGAAAAGTGGGGCCAGGTTGGACGCGCCTTCGTGGTGCTCAAGTCCGACGCCGCTGCCAGCGAAGACGAGCTGCTCGCCTTCCTCCGCCAAAAGCTCGCCCGCTACAAAGTCCCCAAAGCCGTCCGCTTCCTGTCCGAAATGCCCCTCTCCCCCGCCGGCAAGATCCTCAAGCGCGCCCTCGTCACCACCTAAGCAACCCTCGCAGCAGACTGCCAGCGCCTCCGCGCAGACCGCCAGCGCTGTTACGGGCCTATTCCCACACCACCAGCGAGGCGTGGCGCGCAAAGTCTGGCAGGTTCGATAGCTTCTGCCAGATCTCGACCTGATCGTAGCGCTGGAGCATCAGGTTCATGCGCTCCGTGAACGACATGCCACTGCTGCACTCCTGCGCCAAGCGCGGAAAGTAGTCCGTACAAAACAAATCGAGCTGGGCAATCGTCGGACAGAGCTGCGAAGTGAGCGCACGCAGCGACGCTCTGGTTGGCTTCTTTCCAGGCATCGCAGTGGGCGCAGCAACCGCCGGTATCGTCCCGAGCGATGGCGAAACCACAGGTGAAGTAGCCGTTGGACTGGGCGCTTGCCGACCGACAGGCATCTGCGGTGAAGCAGGTGCTTTGGCAAGCTGCGCAGCGTGATGTCGCTCGTTCCATTCCGTCAGCAGTCGCGCGATCACCGTGCCCAGCTCTTGCGCAATGCTTTCCCACGCCGCATCCCGCTCACTGCGCGATCCATCGACGATCCCCACGCGCGGAATCACCTGAAGTCCCGCAAAGGACGTCGCGCTTGTGTCACAGGCACGCAGCTTGACCGGCGCAACCAGCAGCTGTTTGCGACGACGCATCGACTCTTCCACGGACTCCAGCAGATCGACATCGTTGATGAGATCGCGACTGAGCAGCGGCAACAGCACATCAGCTCGCTGCAACTGATCTTCCATGAACTGCGTGCGCGTACTGCCAACTGGCACCGCACCGAGCGATCTGTACTCGAGCACCCCCAGCCGCGACAGTGGAACCAGCGTTTTTTGTAGCTCGCTCTCTAGCTCACGGTCGGCGCTGCTGTCCGATCCAATCGACAGCGCTCTCAGCGGACGAAACAGTCGGATGTCTTTGGCACAAACCCCCGCCCGCGTCAGCAGCACTGGTACGTCTTGTTCGCTCGGGGAAAACGCAGTGAGTGCAGCGATCCCGCACTGGAACGCGTCTTCGACCGACTTGCCATCACCCAGCGCGGAATAGAAGCCACTCGCAAAACCGATGGCCGCCGAATCACCAATCGGCGCGCGCATGCCAATCACACACTCCACAGCTGACAAAAACGGCTCAGCGTCCTCGATCGAATGACACGAGTTGAGCATCACAATCCGGGTCCGCTGCGAAAGCACTTCAATCCATCGACGCAGCGCATCTTTGGGCATCCAGTGGACACCTCTGTTCGGGTGCTCAACGCCCAAGGAAGACGGCTCGCCATGGCCGCTGAAGTGAACCAGATGCGGACGCAGCTTGAGCGCATCTTCAATCGCCGAAGACGACGCATCACGCACCAGATGTAGCTTCAAAAACGACTTGCGCTGCTCTGCGCGCAGCTTGCCCCGGATGGTCTGCACTTCTGCGCTCAGGTCGAGCTGCTGTGTTCCTACCGGATTGGCAAAGAGGAGTGCGAACTCAATCATGGTCGTCGGTGTTCCTGAAAGGGTAAGAGGTCGTCTCTACATCACTGCCACGTCACAACCAAGGCCGTCTTAGCACAGTCGCGACCTGCGCTGTATACGATGGATCAATTCATCCTTTTTGTTAATAGATAAATCACTTAGAAACTCGGCTTTAATTTGAAATTTGAATCCGCAAATCAATCAATAATAAGCCATCTCACATGTCGTATGGACAGACGCCCATGGTCATAAGCAAAAGCCCATGGGCAATCAGCGTTTCTAGGAAATTAAATGGCAATAAAACACATCAATAAAATCCAATTCTCCGTCGACAAGTCCTGTGTTTCTCGCAAGTTGGCACGATGACTGCTTAGACAATCAACCAACAGCAGCTTCGCAATAACGACCATCGATTTGCTGTTTCGATTCATCGATCGGTCATTCGGAAAGAGCAGTTTCACTGATGTGAATTGCTCAGAAACACAGAGAACAGAAACGGAGACATTGCAATGAAAACTTGGGCCAAAATCTGCTCGACCGGCATCATCACAGCGGCGCTCTCTTTGCTGACAGTGGTTACGACACCGGCGTGTGACCCGCCGACGACGCCGCCGACGCCGACGCCGCCGACGACGCCGCCGCCACCGACGAACGTCTGCGCAGCTGTGTCCTGCTCGAATCACGGAAGCTGCACCGTGGTAGACGGCAACCCGACCTGCGCCTGCAACAGCGGCTTTCATGCAGAAGGACTGAGCTGCGTCCCCGATGCCTGCGTGAAGCAGTGTGGCTCGCGCGTCTGTGGCGGCAATGATGGCTGCGGCGGTACCTGCGGAACCTGCTCGGGCACCAACGTCTGCAACGCGTCCGGTCAGTGTGTCCCGGTCCTCAGC
>ERZ724521.1063-NODE-1063-length-12234-cov-5.432712_pt1 | contig 12234 bp, 6 predicted proteins | sample MGYA00376054_ERZ724521 | MGnify/ENA primary metagenome ERZ724521 (study PRJEB28724, sample SAMN07190883) | activated sludge metagenome | isolation source: activated sludge of sewage treatment plant in Hong Hong | place: Hong Kong | collected 2016-03-17 ... | reverse complement strand
TCCCGGTAGTACGCCGCGCCGATCATTCCCCCCGAAGCCCCGCTGATGAGTTGGGTGGAACGTGTGAAGCGGTAGTCGGTCAGACTATCGCAAAGTTGCATGATCCGAAAGGCCCAAATGGATGCGCGCAAGCCGCCACCGGAACAATTGACGAAGATCATCTTCGGTTTGGTCCCGCCGACGGCCGCTTTCTCTTTCCATTTTTCCAACTGCGCGATCGTAGCGGCCATGTCTGCCTGAACGCGCAGGCTGTCGTCGCTTCTCCGGATGGCATCCATGTCGTACGCGCTCTTCTTCACCGTGTAATCGAGCCCGTAGGCCTTATTTTCCGGATAGAAGATGCCGTATTGCGATAGGAAATTGACCACCAGGATCAGGAGAATGAACGCGGAGCCCGCCCAGGATTTCAACCAGAATCGGAAGGCGCTGCTCAACATGATCAGCAGGGAGAAGGTGAGCATCACGCTGGCGCCGGCCGGGATCTTGAAAAGGGAGTACTCCTTGAAAAGTCCCATCAGGATGAACATGCCAAAGACGATGATCTCGATGATCGCGGCGTTCAGGTGATTCTGGCGGAACACCGATTCCACCATGTCGCGGGTATAGTGTCCGGTATGCCGTACCAACTTGACTTTTCGGAAGGAGCTCAGGTACGTATCAACCCGCCACTCCTTGATCTGGGCCGGTTTTTTCTTCTTGGTGAATAATTTTCTTGTCAGCAGCAGATCGTCTTCGTCATCCACATGCGCCGCGACAGGCGCATTGGGATCGGCATCGGAAGTCTCCATGCCGAACATGAGCACGATGTCCTTGTTGGTTCGGAAAAAATATGTCAGCGTGACGGTGAAGATCAGCGTCATGCCGATCAGGAAACCGGTCACCTCCGAAATTATGCTCCATAAGCCCTGGTATTCATTGTTGAGCTGAAAACTGATGAGATTGCCGAGGTAAACCAGGACGAACAGCGCAGGAAGAATGAAGTTGTTGATCGTGTACTTCAGAAACGGGCGCGATAAGGTGGCAATGAACGGAAAGCGGAAGCCGTTGATGATGTAACTGGAAATGTTGAACACCATGATGAACGCGCCGGTGGCGAAACCCATGATGAAGAAACTCAGAAAACCGACGGTCCCCATGTACTCGGGATCGAGAAACAGATAGGGTATACCGAAGCGTTTGGAAAGCGATTCCGTCACCCAGCCGAACAGCACCACCCAGTACAACAACAGGAGGTGATTCTTTTTCAGCATCACCACCAGCAACTGGATGGGAAACGAATAGATAAAGCGGGTAAAGGCTTTACGTCTTCGGAAATCGGGGCGGCGGAACCTGTTCATTGAACGCAGTACCAATAATTTACGTTCAAAACAGGAAAAAGTTTGACACTTAAGCGGTAGTTATCTTACGTTCGACCGTTTCCAGGATGACTTTCTCTTCGATTTTAGCCTTTTCCATGACTGCCGCCGCTTCCTTCAGGATCCCGTCAACGAATTCCTTGTCCTTTAGCCCCGAAGCGTTGATCCGGACGTTCAGATAGGCGCCCTGTACGGCTGTCCTGGCACACAACGCACCTACGCCAGCATCGGTAACCGAATTGGGGTTGCCCTCTTCGGCCATGGCTTTAATGATTGCAAGCGAAGCGTAGGCGGCCTTCATGACACGGAGCGGTATTTCGGTCGCATACCGGGTGGCCGCCTGGATCTCCGTACTACGGGCCTTTTTCTCTTCCTCCGTAGCTTTTGGAAGGCCGAAGGCGGCCATGATACGGTTGAACGATCGGGTGTCTTCATCGACCAGGAACAAAAGCTCGTCCTTCAGTTGCTGACCCTTTTCTGCCCAATCCGAGAAGAACTCCCAACGATCATCCATACCCTTTTTGTGGGAGGAAAGATTCCCGACCATGGAACCCAGGGAAACACCCAATGCACCCACATAGGCGGAAATGGAGCCACCGCCGGGTGCAGGGGATTCAGCGGCTGTCTCGTTCGCGAATTCGCGTAGCCGCATGCCGACCAAACGCTCCTGGGCTGCGTCGCGCAAACGGTATTCGATGATCCGCTCTTCCGGTTTAAATGGTCCCAGTTCGTCGAGTCCCATCGACTTGATGGCGATCCGGATCAGTTCTTCTTCCGATACACCGGTTGATCGCTTCTGCTTTTTCAAAAAGTACTTTCCCGCATCCGTCATTGCGGATAGGGGAATCAGACCCACCAGTTCGGAACCCGTTACCCGAAGTCCGCGCTGGAAAGCGCTTTTCACACATTCGTCAAACGCGATGTGAACCGGAGTCACGCTGATGTCGGTCAGGTTCATGCTGACCTGGGCAATGCCGTATTCTTCGATGAACCATCCGATGGCTTTGACCGATTTGCAGGTGCCGGGCTGTACAATTTCTTCGCCTTTTTCATTCTTGACCTTTCGGCCATTTTCCCGTACGTCGAACGCAACCGAATTGGCCCGTCGTACAGAAGTGGTATTGAGGTTGATGTTATAAGCCACGAGGAAATTTCGTGCTCCGATAACCGTAGCACCTGAACGGGCAGGAAAAACAGCGGGACCGAAGTCGGGTTTCCATTCCGGCTTCCTGATCTTTTCGAAGAAGCCCTCATACTCGCCGGCACGAATGACCGATAGATTTTTCCTGGCCGGGTCAGGCTGAGCCGCCTCGTAGAGGTATACCGGAATTTTCAAATCATCTCCAACGCGCTGCGCCAGCTTCTGCGCCCAGGCAGCCGTCTCTTCCATGGAGATACCGCTGATCGGGATAAGCGGACAAACATCGGTAGCACCCATGCGGGGATGCTCGCCTTTGTGCTTGCTCATGTCAATCAGTTCCGCCGCCTTGCGGATGGCCTGGAACGCGGCTTCCACAACTTGTTCAGGCGCTCCGACAAACGTAACCACAGTACGATTGGTAGCCTTTCCCGGATCGACGTTCAGCAAACGGATTCCGTCGGTCGCTTCGATAACCTCGGTGATCTGCCGGATGATCGCCGGATCCTGTCCTTCACTGAAATTGGGAACACATTCGATAAGCTGTTGCATATGGGGTGTTGTCAGTTGTCAGATATTGAGTGAGGATAATGTCCGGCCGTTGATGAAGCACTGCCGGATGAGTGGCTGACCGAAGAAGTATGGAAATGCTTCGACGGATTCAAGCGGCGAGGTCACAAAGAAATTGGCAACCTTTCCGATGCCGATACTTCCATGTGTATCCTGAATGCCCATGGCGGCCGCTGCATTGATTGTTGCGGCGCAGATCGCTTCCCGTGGGGTCATCTTGTAGAGGATGCAGGCAAGCGACACCATGAGGTTCATGTTTGAACTGGGACTGCTGCCGGGATTGAAATCGGTCGCCAGTGCGACCGCATTGCCGGCCGTGATCATCGCCCGGGCCGGGGGAGCAGGAAGTCCGAGGAACAACTGAGCTCCGGGCAACAGGACCGGAATGGTTGTAGAGTCTGCCAGCGCCTTGATGTCTTCGTCATTCGCGTATTCCAGATGATCCACGCTGATGGCTCCGACTTTGATTCCGGCCAGGATACCACCGCTTCGGGTCAACTGCTCGGCATGCACCTTGGGCCGCATTCCGAACGCACGAGCTTTTGACAGGTACTGAAACGTCTCGTCCGCCGTAAAATACCCTTGTTCACAAAAGATGTCGCAGAAATCAGCGAGCCCTTCATCGGCGACTTTCGGGAATAAGGTATCGGTAAGGAATTTCAGATAGGCTGATCGGTCACCCTGGAACTCGGCTGGGACCGCGTGTGCTCCAAGAAAGGTGCTGCGCACCGGAATCGGGAAGTGATCCCGCAACCGACGAATGACCCGGAGCATTTTCAACTCACTGGCTTCGTCAAGGCCATAACCGCTCTTGATCTCGATCGCTCCGGTTCCCATCCGGATCGCATCCAGCACACGCTCACGTGCCGCGTGGAAAAGCTCATCTTCCGAAGCATCCCGAAGGCGCCTGGCTGAATTCAATATACCACCACCACGCTCCGCTATCTGCTGATAGCTGAGGCCCTGCATACGATCAACGAATTCCTGTTCACGACTACCGGCAAATACGGTATGCGTATGGGCATCGCACCAGGAGGGTAGCACCAATCCGCCTTGGGCATCGATCTCTTCGCCGATCGTATACCGGGATCGAAGTTCGGCCAGGGCCTCCGGTGCTTCCTGTCCAAAGGCTTCAAATTTCCCGTGCCGGACAAGCAGGTAGGCTCCATCCACGAGCGGAATACGGTCCATGGCATCGCCACGAAGCGGAGAAAGTGAACCCGGGTGGGCAAGCACCAGGGTACGGATGTTCCGGATCAATAAAGCCACAAGAACTTTGGTAGATTCGCCGGCGAAAGTAGCAATTAATCCCGCCACCGCCTGTATGGATACCTACGATGTCGTGATCCTTGGCGCCGGTCCAGCCGGTTGTACCTGTGCTTTGGCTTTGCATGACGCAGGGCTGAAGGTGGCGCTTGTTGACAAAAGTGATTTTCCGCGCGACAAGGTATGTGGGGATGCGATCGGAGGGAGGGCTGAACGTGTCCTGAGGGAACTTGATCCGGACCTGGCCGATGAATTCTCAAGGCGTGCGTTCGGCGTAAAGGCTGCCGGCTGGCGATTGGTGACACCCCGGGGCAGGTCCGTTACAGCCAGGTTCGTAAAACCTGGCCGGGTAGTTCGCCGATGGGACTTCGATCATTTTCTGTTCGAACAACTCCGGGTGAAGTTTCCGACACTCAGGTTGTTGACCGGATTGACGGTCAAGTCGATCCGGAATACCGGAGAGGGGTTTGAATTGTTAGCTGACGGGCTGCAACTCAAGGCCCGTTTTCTGGTGGGCTGTGATGGCGCAAACTCCATCGTTGCCCGGCAACTGGTCGGGAGAACCGTAGATCCTGCTTTTCACTCGGGAGCAGTCCGGGCTTATTACCGCGGGATAAAAGGTGTTCAAGGCAATGAGTTGCTCGAGATCTACCTGCTCAAAGATTTTCTGCCGGGATACTTCTGGATATTTCCGCTTCCGGATGGAGCAGCGAATGTGGGTTTCGGGATGTTGACCAGCGATATCTCCAAACGGCGGATCGATCTGAAGGCTGCCCTGGACGCGATTATCCGGTCCAATGATGAACTGCGTGACCGATTCCGGTTCGCCGTAAGGGAAGGAACGGTGACAGGATTCGGCTTACCACTTGGCGGAAAGGTGCAACAACTCAGCGGTGACAGTTTCCTACTCTGTGGCGATGCCGCTTCCCTGATCGATCCTTTGAACGGGGAAGGTATAGCCAACGCGATGTGGAGTGCGCAAATCGCGGCACGCCATATCCGGCAGGCCTTCAAGTCGGGAGCGTTTGGCCACGACTCTTTGCAAGCCTACGATCGGGAACTCTACTCCAAACTTGGACCGGAACTCCGCCGCAAATTGTTGATGCAACGTGTTTTTAACCGTCCCTGGCTGATCGAATCTCTGGTCGCGTTGGGGAACCGCTTCCCCTGGTTGAAAGACCGGGTAGCACGCAGGTTGTGAGGCTGCATTAACATCTTTTCGTTGATTTTTAAGCCTTTCACCGGGTTCTGCAGCCAACTCGAACCGTAACTTCGTATCCTATGGCTGGAAATAGCTTCGGACAGATTTTTCGTCTTACCTCGTTCGGCGAATCGCACGGTCCCGCACTGGGTGGCGTACTCGATGGTTGCCCGTCCGGACTGCCGATTGATTTGACTGCTGTACAAGCTGATCTTGATCGACGGAGACCCGGACAAAGCGGCATTACCACTGCGAGAAAGGAGGCTGATTCTTTCGAGTTGTTATCGGGTGTGTTTGAGGGCAGGACGACTGGCGCTCCGATCGGATTTATCATCAGGAACCGTGACGAACGTTCCTCCGATTACGATGCCATGGCCGGAAGCTTTCGTCCTTCTCACGCCGATTATACGACTACCGCCAAATACGGACATCGCGATCATCGAGGTGGTGGACGCAGTTCCGCCCGCGAAACGGTTTGCCGGGTCTTTGCAGGCGCGATCGCCCGTCAACTGTTGGCAACCGTCGGTGTGGAAGTAGGCGCTTGTGTTTCGGGTGTCGGTCCCTATCAGTTCGCCACTGCCGATCGCTTTTTCAGCCGCGAGGAAGTTGACGCGAACATACTCCGTTGTCCGGATGAAACCGCCGCTGATCAGATGATCCGGTATATCGAAGAGCTAAAGTCACTGGGCGATACCACCGGCGGTGTCATCACCGGCTTCGTCCGTGGCATGCCAGCCGGATGGGGTGAACCGGTATTCGATAAACTCCACGCCGATCTGGGTAAGGCGATGTTGAGCATCAACGCCGTTCATGGATTCGAATACGGAAGCGGCTTCGCTGCCGCGGCCATGAAAGGCTCTGAACATAACGATGTCTTTACGACTGCGAAGGATGGCCGGATCGTGACGCGTACCAACCATTCCGGGGGAATCCAAGGGGGTATTTCCAATGGGATGGACATCCGTTTCCGCGTAGCCTTCAAACCCGTCGCCACTCTGCTGAAGCCGCAGGAAACAGTCGATACGGGAGGAAATCCTACTGTCCTGGAAGCCAAAGGGCGGCACGATCCGTGCGTAGTGCCGCGCGCCGTTCCGATCGTCGAAGCGATGACCTGTCTGGTGCTGGCCGATCACTATCTGCGCCACCGCTCCTCCCGCTTGTAAACAATATTTATCGAAAATCCCGTTAGTATAATATCAATTAAAGTCATGAAAAAAATACTGAAGTGGTTCTTCATCGTAATCGGAGTCTTGTTGGTGCTATTGATCGCCGCTCCGTTTCTTTTCAAGGACAAATTGGTTGGCCTGATCAAAGAGGAAACGAATAAGAACCTGAACGCGACGGTTGACTTCTCGGATGCCAGTCTTTCTTTGATCCGGAGTTTCCCCAACCTCTCCCTGGAGTTGGAGAATCTATCGGTCATCAACATGGCCCCCTTCGCCGGTGATACCTTGGTCTATGCGAAGTCACTCGGCATTACGGTCGATATCATGTCGGTCATCCGAGGTAGTGAGATCAACATCCGCTCCGTCACGGTCGCGGATGCGGTCATGAATTTCCTGGTCACCAAAGAAGGGAAAGCGAACTGGGATATTGCCAAACCTTCTGAAACGGCCACGGCTGCAGGTGAACCATCGAAATTCAAGGCTAGCCTGAAGTCGTATACGGTTTCCAACGCCGATGTCACCTACGATGACCGGTCGCTCGATTTTTACCTGCGCCTTGAAGATGTGAATCATGCAGGCAAAGGAGATTTTACCCAAGACCTGTTCGTCCTGTCGACCACTACCAGCAGTCCGAACGTTGCGATGAAGTATGGTGGTGTACCGTATATCGCCTCGGCAAAAGCCGAAATCCTGGCCGACCTCGACATGGACATGAAGCAATTCAAGTTCACGTTCAAGCAAAATCAACTCAAGCTCAATGAACTTGAACTGGGTGTCGATGGTTGGGTGGCCATGCCGGACACCAACATCGACATGGACTTGAAATTCAACGCCCCGAAAGCCGATTTCCGGAACTTCCTGTCCATGATTCCAGCCGTCTATTCCAAGGACTTTTCTTCCATTCAGGCGAATGGCAAAATGGCCCTGTCCGGTTTCATCAAAGGCCGATACAATGCCGCCAGTATGCCGGGATTCGGACTGAAGTTGGATATTGATAACGGGCGATTCAAGTATCCCAGCCTGCCGGCCGAAGTACGCAGCGTGTTCGTCAACCTGGCGGTTGAAAACCCCGACGGTGTTCCCGATCATACGTACATCAACCTTTCCCGACTGGATGCCAACCTCGGTGGTGACGAGTTTCGTTCCCGTTTGGTGCTGAAGACACCGGTCAGCGATCCCGATCTGGATGCGATGATGAAAGGCCGGATCAATCTGGACAATGTCAAGAAATTCGTTCCGCTCGAAAAGGGAACCGATCTAAGTGGTCGTATGGAAGCCGATCTGGAACTGAAGGGACGCATGTCGTCGATCGACCGCAAGCAGTACGATCAGTTTAAAGCAGCCGGGCGTTTGCTCCTGAGCCAGTTCAAATACGTCGATCCTGCCGTAGGGAAACCTGTTTCGATCGCTGAACTGAAGCTGGGCTTTTCTCCCCAGATTGTTCGACTGGAGAATCTTCAGATGCAGGCAGGGAAGACCGATATCCAGGCGGAAGGAAGCCTGGAACAGTTTCTCGCGTACTTCCTGAAAGACGAAGGGGTTCTGACTGGCAAGCTGAACATGACTTCCCGGGTGGTGGACCTGAACGAGTGGATGCCTGCATCGGACTCCACCAATGCTGCCACAGCCGACACGGCTGCGCTGAGTGTTATTCCGGTTCCTGCCAACATCGATTTCACCTTGAACGCGTCGATCGGCAAACTGGTCTATACCAATTTCAATATCTATAACCTGAAAGGTTCACTGATCGTTCGCGATGAATCCGTCCGGATGAGTGGAGTCAACATGCAATTGATGGATGGGACGATGGCGATGAACGGAAGTTACTCGACGAAGAATCCCAAAGCTCCGGACATCGACTTCAGCATGGACATCAAGAACTTCGATATGCAGAAAACGGTGGCGACCTTTAATACGGTGGAAAAGCTCGCACCCATGGCGAAGTATTGCTCGGGCAAGTTCGGTACGACCATGACGGTGAAGGGACAGTTGGATCAACACATGAGCCCGGTAGTGAATTCCCTCACCGGTGCAGGAAAGCTGAGTACCAGTCAGGTTGTGATTTCGAATTTCCCTGCATTCAATAAGCTGGCGGATGCGCTGAAGATGCCCTCCTGGAAAAAGCTGGATGTACCCGCGTTGAATCCTTCCTTCCGTTTTGTCAATGGCCGCGTCTATGTGGATCCGTTCGATGTGACCATGAACGGGAACAAGGCGACCATTGCAGGATCGAACGGATTCGACCAGACCATCGACTATACCATGGCTGTTCAGATTCCGCGGAGTTCGTTTGGCGGCAACGCCAACGCAGCACTCGAAGGTCTCGTTTCCAAGGCGAATGCTTCCGGAGCCAATTTCAGTTTGGGAGAGACGGTCCCGTTGAATGTGACCATTGGCGGTACGGTGCTGGAGCCCAAGGTCGGAACGGACCTCAATAAAAAAGGCGCAGCGGTTATGGATGACCTGAAGGCCAAGGCCAAAGCGGAGTTTGATAAGAAGAAGGCTGAAGCCGAAGCGAAAGCCCGGGCCGAGGCCGACAAGCTCAAGGCGGAAGCGGAAGCAAAGCTGAACGCCGAGAAGGAAAAGGCCAAGGCGGAAGCGGATCGTTTGAAGAAAGAAGCGGAAGCGAAAGCGAAAGCAGCTGCCGACAGCGCGAAGAAAGCCGCGGAGAAGAAAGGGAAGGAGATGATCGACGAATTCAATCCGTTCAAGAAGAAGAAGTGATAAAAGCCGTTTGTCCTATTGGCAGGTTCCTGATCGCGGGAACATTGCTGTTGAACTCCTGCCTGGCGGTTGCGCAATCATGCCCGAAGTCGGAGAATAAAAAAGCCCTCCGCTTCCAGGAGGAGGCGGAGTCGGCTTACAAGTCGCGCAAGTACGAAGATGCGTTGGATGCCAGTGGAAAAGCGATTGACGCGGATCCGGAATATGCAGACGCTTATTTGCTGCAAGGTTATGCCGCATTGAAGAAACGCTCATTCGGATTGGCGGAAGAGAGTTTGCAAAAGGCGATCGAACTCTGCGAGTCGGTCGATCCGGAAGCCTACTTTCAGCTGGGTTGGTTGTATTATGACCTCAAGAAATGGAAGGAGTCGGAGCGCTACCTGTCAAAATTCACAGGTCATGACCGGATCAACGAAGAACATGGTGCCAAGGCCGAATTGATGCTGGCAAGGGCGAAGCTTTATGCCCATCCGGTACCCTTTGACCCGCAACCGGTGAAAGACCTGAGCACACCCGACCCCGAGTATCTGCCGTACATATCACCCGACCAGGACCTGGCGTTTTTCACCCGCCGCTTTGAACTGAAGGACAAGAACATGCTGGTGCCGCAAAGCGTCGAGAAATTCATGCTTTCGAAACGCACCGGTCTGGGCGTTTATGAGCGAGGTGCCCCGATGCCATTACCCTTCAATCAGGCAAGCTCGAACAACGAAGGCGGGGCAACGATCACGATTGACAATAAGCACTTGTTCTTTACGGTCAATACAAAGGGTAATTTCGACATCTGTACTTCGGATCGCGAAAATGGGCAGTGGGGAGAGATCCGGAATCTCGGCCCGAATGTCAACGACCCGAAGCAATGGGATTCGCAGCCGACCATTGCGCCGGACGGGAAGACGTTGTACTTCGCTTCAGCAAGGGATGCAGCCACGGGAATTGATCTCTATGTGACAACGCGGTCGGATGATGGAACATGGAACAAGGCGCGTAAGCTCCCGCCTCCCGTCAACACGAACGGGAATGATAAATCGCCTTTCTTTCACAGCGATGCCCGGACCTTGTATTTCTCTTCCGACAGTCTGCCTGGATTGGGCGGATACGATATTTACTTTTCCCGACAGGATGAGAAGGGTAACTGGAGCAAACCGGTGAATCTGGGCTATCCGATCAATACGGAAGCCGATGAAGTGGGATTCTTTGTCAGCACCGATGGGAAAAAAGGATTTTTCAGCTCCAACAAATTGAATAACGGAGCCGGCGGTTTCGATATCTATTCCTTCGATTTGTATGAAGGCGCCCGACCGGGGAAGGTGTATTTTCAAAAGGGCGATCTGAACGGACCGGAGGATGCTGATCCATTACCTGCTACGATCGAGATCAAGGATGCGGTGACAAGAAAACTCACCAGGATCGATGTCGATTCCGTGACCGGTGAATATGCCTTCGTCGTAAACTTCGATCACGACCTCCTGGTATCCGTTAAGAAAGAAGGCTATGCGTTCGAATCCCAGTATGTATCACGGAAAGACACGGCCCGACCATTGGTAGTTACCAGCGATCTTCAACTGAAGAAGCTGGAAGTAGGGGCACAGTACCCGATCAACGATATCCTGTTCGGAACGAATTCTTCCGAGATCAACGACACCATCAAGACCGTCCTGGATGATTTTGCGGAGTATCTGCAGTTGAACCCGAAGTTGCGGGTCGGCATTCAGGGGCATACGGATAATGTCGGGAACCCAGGTGATAACATGGCGCTTTCAGAGCGTCGCGCCAAGGCCGTCTTCGACTATCTCGTCGGTCAGGGCATTACCGCTACCCGGATGACGCATAAGGGATATGGCGAAACGAAGCCGCTTTTCCCGAATGCTACCGAAGCCGGACGTGCGAAGAACCGAAGGACGGTTTTCGTGGTTTCCCAGAATTAATGGTATGGAAAATGCTATGCACCGTGCTCCACTTAAAAAATCCAGCATGAAGTACTTTCTAGCCCCGGTATTCGCTCTCCTGATCGCGATACCGGTATCCGCACAGCAAGTGCGATCGATCACGGAATCCGACGTGAAATCCGTAAAAGTCTTCCTCAATGGAGCGCAGGTTAATCGGGAAGCAAAAACCACCATCGATGCCGGCACCACCTTACTGCAGATCGAAAACCTGTCGCAGTACATCGATAAGAGTTCGATCAGTGTGAGCGGAACAGGAGAAGCGGTGATCGCCGGAGTGGGTTTCAGGATGGAGTACCTGACCGAAGACCGAAAATCACCGGAGGTCCGTCAACTCGAGGACTCGGCAAAAACGCTTCAGTTGGAATTGGACAAAGTGAATGGGTTGGAGCAGGTGTACAACGATGAAATAACCCTGCTGAATGCCAATAAAGCGGTGGGTGGTTCAAACATAGGTGTGGATGTCGACAACCTGCGGGAAGTAGCCGATTTTTTCCGACAACGCATGATTGAACTGCGCATCAAACTCATCGATTCGGGACGGGAAAAGAAGAAAGTCAGTGAACGCCTGGCTCGCGTCACACAACAATTGAATGAACTGAATGCAAGGAAGAATCATCCGTTCGGAACCATTCTGGTCACCCTGACTGCCCGTCAACGCACCAGTGTCAACCTTTCCCTGAGCTACTATGTGCAGGGTGTCGCCTGGTCGCCGCTGTATGATATCCGTGCCAAAGACGTGGCGAGTCCGGTGCAGTTGTCTTATAAAGCACAGGTGACAAATGCTACGGGAGAGCAATGGGAGAATGTTCGGCTGACACTTTCAACAGGCAATCCGAGTCTGGGTGGTACAAAACCACAACTGAAT
>ERZ724521.1058-NODE-1058-length-12245-cov-3.753733_pt1 | contig 12245 bp, 9 predicted proteins | sample MGYA00376054_ERZ724521 | MGnify/ENA primary metagenome ERZ724521 (study PRJEB28724, sample SAMN07190883) | activated sludge metagenome | isolation source: activated sludge of sewage treatment plant in Hong Hong | place: Hong Kong | collected 2016-03-17 ... | reverse complement strand
CGGAGTGGCCGATGTTGTCCGCCGAATACTCGGCCTTCTTCAGCGAGCGCAGCAAGATGAACACCTTGATCAACCGCTCGGTCGTCATCTTTGTCATCCCGCCTGAGTGTTCGAGGGGATCATGAGCGACCATCACGACTCGGCGCGAACTGCTCGGGGAGCGTTGCCGACCGATACGTCACGACTCGCCCGAGGGATCGCGGCCCTCGCCGTAGTGTTCACCGCAGTCGCGGTGTGCGCGCTGTGGGGATGGGAAGACGAGCTACCACCTCCACCCGATGAGCACAGGATCGCTACGGTTGCTCCGGCGCCTGAAGGCATAACCAGCACCACAGGCGAAGCTCCGAGTGTGGTTCCGGCCCCCGCTCCCGGAGAGACAGGATCTCAGGAGCGGGTGATGAAGCCGCGAGAGGTAACATCCCTTCTCTCGGAGGAATTTCAATTTCGTAGTGAAGATGGGAAGCTGGGGTTTGCCAAGCTGCGGAGCGCCCTCGTCGGCGAGCGTACGGTGACGATCCTCAACGTCTGGGCTCCATATTGCGAGCCATGCAAACGGGAGTTTCCCGGGTTTCGAAAACTGCAAGAGGGCTGGGGGGCGCAGGTACGCTTCCTGCCGATCCAACTCGGTGAGGGCGACCCGACCGAATTGAAAGAGGCCATGCCAGCAGCTCCACATCACCTCATCGACCACGTGCCAGGGGGAGTCGTGCAGCGGAATCTGGCGGCGCTGGGGCTACTGCCGAAGGATGCGCCGATCCCAATCACCGTGGTGCTCGACTGTAAAGAGAAGCTCCGCTGGGTTCAAGTCGGCGAGGTCAAGGACATGCAAGAGTTCGACCGGGTCATCAAGGGCCTGATCGGGGAGTTCACTACTTCGTACTGTGCGAGTCCACGTCCACCCGAGGTCGGCAAGTCGGAACGCTGCGGAGATGGACGGTGCGAACTGGGCGAAGAGGACTGCGACTCCTGCCGGAAGGACTGCGGATGCAGACCTGGACAGTTGTGCTCCCGCCGCGCCGGGGGCAGACATCTGTGTGTGCATGAGGTAGAGTGAGGTCGTCATCATGTCGGGCGCTCTTGAACTCCTGCTGTGCGTCCTTCTCGCCCCTGCGAATACGTCCCTGGGCGCAACTCCGGCATCCGCAAGTTCTGCGCCAGCTGCGACGGAAGAGGAAGTTCAAGCGAAGCAGGCGTTCACTGAAGGGCGCTACGCGGAGGCAGCCACACAGTACGAGGCGCTGTGGTCATCCTCCCCCACTCCCAAGTTCCTCTTCAACGCCGCGATGGCGAGAGAACTTGCCGAGCATGAGGCCCACGCCTATCTGCATCTCCGGCGATACCTCGCCTTGCCGTCCTTGCAGCCCGCGGAGCGCGAAAAGGGGCTCGCTCGCCTCGAGGCGCTGATGAAGCGAACGGTTCGCTTACGGGTCGAGAGCACGCCGGAGGCCCAACTGACGCTGACCCTGGAACTCAAGCCTGGCGGCGCTGCCACGGATGTCGGTCGAGTGCCGCTGAAGTTGGAGCCTGAAACCCTGCGGCTCATCGCAGCAGCGGGAGCACCGGGGGCCTACGAACTGTATGTCGAGCCTGGTACCTGGATGGTTGCCGCCGAGGCACAGGGGTACGTCACCGTGCGCCGCGATCTCTCGGTTCGGAGCAACGAGCCTCAGACAGCCGACCTCCGCTTGACGCCCGAGGCCATCCCTCCGACATCCGTGGTCGCCACGTTCTCGCCGCCGTCGGCCGTCGCAGCCGGGATCACGGTAACGGTCGAAGGTCCATCCGAACCCACCCAGCACATCGTGCCCTCTTCGGGCGAACTCACTCTCCGGCTTCCGCCCGGCAGTTGGACTGTTCGTGCTGATGCACCCGGATTCGCGTCGGGAACTGCCAAGCTGAGCCTGACCGGGGAACCGCAAGCGCTGACGATTTCGTTGAACCCCGTCTCAGGACCGGCCGTTGACGATCGGCGGCGAACCTTCGCGCGTAACCTGCAAATCGGAGGCGGGGTCACGATGACGCTGGGGCTAGGGCTCGCTGTCGCGGGGGGCTTCGCGCTTCAGCCCTCTCATGACAAGTTGCTCGATTATTGCCCCGACCGGAAAGATGTCTGGTGCTATGAGAGGAATGCACTCCGCCAGCAAGGCCAAGCCTTGTGGGTCTACGGCTCGGGAGCGTTGCTGGCAGGTATCGGGGCCACAGCCTTGGGGTATGGCGTCGTGGCGGCACGAAGGAGTGTCAACACTCGATGGAAGACACAGATTGGGATCGGCGCCGGACTGGCGTCTCTCGGACTTGTCGCTGCGCTATCGACGTACAGTTCTCCACGAGGACTTGGAGACGTCATCGACACACAAGCCCCTGACCTGACCCAGCGCCAACTCGGAGGGCTTCTATCGGTGAACATCCTCGGTTTCGCCCTCATGGGGTCTGGTGCCGCACTAATCACTCTGGCCACGATTGAGCACAAAGCGTTCGTGCCTCGACAAGTCCATGCACGTGCGATGTTCAGTCCCCGGATCTCGCCTACGAGCGCTGGCCTGAACTTCAATCTCAAATTCTAGCTACACATCCATGGAAGGCCTCATTCTCATGTTCCATCAGCGGTTCACAATCATCACCCTTTGCGCCGCATCAATCGAACTGCTTGGATGCCGCGTTCCTCAAGGCGGTTGCCAAGATGGGGGGGTTGATCTGGGCGGAACTGACGGCTCCACAAGCTGTGGGGTTAGTGCGAGTAGCAGCGGTTCAAGCAGCAGCGACTGCAGCACGAGCGACTGCAGCACGAGCAGCACGAGTAGCACGAGCACCACGAGCACCAGCAGTGCCACCACCGATCCTACGACCTCGACTACCACCCCCTCGACTACCGGCCCAGGGACGTCGACTGGCGACGATCCCGTGTGTGGAAACGGGACGATGGAGAACGGCGAGGAGTGTGACCACGGTCCAGACAACGCCGACGACGCCGCCTGCACCGCGGGCTGCAAGATCGCGGTGTGCGGCGACGAGCTAATCCAGAAGGACGTCGAGGTTTGCGACAATGGTGTCAACGACGGCTTGTACGGCGGGTGTGCAATTGACTGCAAGGCGTTGGCGCCGCATTGTGGCGACAACATCCTCGACGTCGGCCACGAGGAGTGCGACGGCGATGCCGCCTGCCTGACCGGCATGTGCAAATACGCAAAAAGCTGCCTCGATTACAAGCAGGCCGATCCACTGTCACCGAGTGGCATCTACTCGATCCACCGCAACATCCCTGTCGACCCGGTGCAAGTCTACTGCGAGATGAAGGACAGCGTCGACGGCGGCGGCTATACCTTCCTTAAGGTCGACGTCCAGAGCGACAACAATGCCGACCCCGCCTTCGCCCCGGAAGCTGAGGAGAAGTGCGGAGAGTACGGGATGCAACTCCTGATTCCGCGCACCATGGCTCACCTGACTGCTGCGTACACGGTGGCGATCACCGAGAACGTGGCACCTGTCGGCGGCGGCACGCTCAAGTCCGACTCGAGCTACCTGCGAATCCTCGGCATCTACCCCAAAGTGCCAAATGTCAGCTGTGTTGACAAAGCGATCAATAGTGTCGACTGCCCAGAGTGGATTGCCAGCGACAGTAAAGTCTACTGGATTAGCGCCAAAGGGAAGATGGGTTCCGGCCAGCCCGACACTGACGGCGCCTGCTCTGGTTGCTCAATGAGCTACACCTGGAACGGTGACGGCACCGTCAAGAACTACGTCGCGGTGGCCGACACTGGCGGCTCGAGCTTCCGCTTCATGTGCGACACCGGCGACAAATTGCCCTAACGGTGCGCTCGGTGTTCAAGGAGCCGGGATGATCTCTGACGGCTGATGTCGCTGACGGGAAGATGGAGGCATACTCGTGGCAACCAGGCACCTCAAAGATCTGAGCGAAACGACCCTCAAGGACCGATACCACCTCCAGGCGTGCATCGGCGTAGGGGGGTTCGCCGCCGTCTATCGGGCGCATGATGCTCACCTCGGAAAGCTTGTCGCGGTCAAGGTGCTCCACCCTGAGCACACGAAGGATATCAAGGACCTGGAGCGCTTCCGCAACGAGGCCGCTATCGCCGCGCGTATCGATGACGAACTGCTCGTGCGGGTGACCGACTACGGTCAGGACGGCCAATACTTCTTCTTCGTGATGGAGCACCTCGTCGGTCAGAGCCTCCGCGACGACCTGCGCCAGCTCGGAGGCAAGGCCATGTCGTGGGTGCGTGCCTTCAAGCTCGCCGAGCAAGTGTGCGCGGCGCTGGAGGTTGCGCACGGCCACAACATCGTCCACCGCGACGTCAAGCCGGAGAACATCTTCATCACCAAGCGCCGCAAGACCGAGGCTGTGAAGCTGCTCGACCTCGGTATCGCTAAGATCTTGCAGGACCAGTATTGGTCCGGGTTGCAAAAGAACCTTTCGAACACGAACGACATCATCGGTTCGCCTTGCTACATTTCGCCCGAGCAGATCCAGGGCGCCAAGAGCTGCGACGCCAGGGTCGACATCTACGCGCTCGGCGTCGTGCTGTATGAGCTCGTGACGGGCGTCGTGCCGTTCCGCGGCAACAACGTGTACGAGACGATGTACCAGCACGTGAACGCTCAGCCAGTGCCGCCGTCCGTGCGAGTGCCCGGCGTTGCGCTTCCGGCCCCGCTCGAGGCCATCATCCTGCGCGCGCTCGAGAAGGACCCGAAGAATCGATTCCGCACGGCACAGGAGATGAGCACCTCGATCAGCTTCGAAGTGACCCACCTGCGAGGCGAGCGTGCTCGCCCTCGCGGGGCTCTGTTCCTGCCCGCGCTGCCCTCATCCGAAGAGTCGAACCCGGCTGGCGACCCGGGGATATCGGGCGGTCGTCCTTCCGTCCCGGCGAGTAGTTTGGCGCCCATGGGCTCACCACCAGCGTCGGGGGGACGCCCCGCCGACTCCATGTCGGCGCCGAGCGACAGGCCTGCTGGCGCGTCGCCGGCAACCGAGGCCCCCCGGCCCAACTCGCCGTCGAACCCCCCGCAGGCGCCTGGCGCTCCTCCTGCCTCTGGGCCGGCGACGAGCCATCACGCCGCGGACTCGGCGCCTTCCCTCGCCGATTCGAACCGCACGACCCCCAAGAAGGTACCAGGACCGAAGACCGGAGCAGCACCGGAGCAGAAGCCCTCCGCGGGGCCTCCCCCGACGAAATCCCCAACGAAACCCCTGGCAAAGCAAGCCGCTCCCCGTGAGGGGGTTCCAGACGACCTCACTCCGGCCACGACCAATCCGCCTCCGAGGGAGCAGACCCTTCAGACGAACCCGGAGATGGGCGTGCCCGCCGCGGAGTCAGCGAAGGATGCGAATCCCCCTTCGCAGCCCCTCCCACTTTCGGGCGGCACGAAGTTCATGTTGGGGTTACTTGTGGCCGCCTCCTTCATGGTCACGTGCTCGGTGAGCACGGTCCTCGCCATGGCTGTCGATACGAGATGGATCGATCAGCGCATGCAGGGCGCGAGCCGGAATATGCAGGCAATTATCGAGGATGAGGCCACGGATAACCTGATTTCTCCTGGGGCGGCGCCGACGCCGATCGCCGAACCGGAAGAAGTGCCCGAACCCGCCGAGCCAAGGACGACCGCGCCAGAGGGCGGCCCTGCGCCGGGGAGCGTGGCCGCTCCAGTGAGCGATGCCGCCCCCGCGGCGAAGGGCATTCCCAGCACCCCCGCTCCGAAGCCGGCGGAAAAGAAATCGAGCGGCCAGAAGCCGCAAGGGAAGGCCGGTCAGAGTGGGGGGAACACCCAGCCTTCCCCGCCTGAAAAGGGCGGAGGCGACGATGACCTGATGCCGGTCGGTCGAACGATGAAGACGATCGCGCGGAGCGCTGCCGGAAAAATCAAGGCGACCTGCAAGATCAGTTTCCTGTCGAGCGTGGAGAAGGCCGACTATCAGATCGTCTTTCATGTCGACCCCAAGACAGGGGCGATCGAACGTGTCGAGCGGAACGGACAACTGCTGCCCTTCACCGAAGATGGATGCGTCGAGAAGCAGGCCAAGGCGCTCGTCGGATCGTTTCAGGGCGCTCTCGACCTCCAAGCGAGGTTCCCCCACAGCTACACCGTGGTGAAGCCGTGATCCCCCGGGATCTGATGCTGGTGCTCTTGCTCGACACGAGCATCATTCCTTCGCGCGTTTTCGCGGCTCCTCCACTTTCGAAGGACGCCATCGTCAGGGTGCAGGCCCTCGACAGCGCCGCGATCATGGAGGAGGGACGGCTGCAGAATCATTGCAAAGATCCGAAAGCCACGGACGAGGAGGGGGCCCGCATCGCCGAGCGAGCAGCACAGATCCATGTCGCGCGCATCGACATCGCTCGACTGGAGCTCCAGGTTGACGCGAGGGCCTTGTCGCCCCTCGCCCTCCAGGCTGTCAGTGCCTTCCGCCAGGCGTACCGATGTAACCCGAGCTCGCGTAAACCGCTCGAGGATGCGCTCTCGCTCCTACGAGAGCTACGGAAGCAGGTCTCACCCGACGGCGGTGACGTGCTCTCGAGCCTGGACGCGCGCATCCATGATCTCGAGGCCGAGCTCTCCGAGCATGACCGACAGTATCCTGCTCCGGGGAAATCGATCTCGTCACCGAGCGTCCGACTCGTGTACTATACTGGAGAGGTCGTCCCGCAAGGTCCTTCCAGGAAGACCTATCTCGGGCATCTTGCGCTTCGCGTCGAAGTGGGCGGCGGAGTTGCGCCGTTCTCGCGCTACGGTGTGGCAGGTCATTACACACATCGTGGGATTTACGTTCGACTCACGGCTTTGGCCAGGTTCTTTCCCGGCCGCTCCTCGCGTGTAGGCGTACTCTTCGGGCCCTATTTCAACTTCATGACGCTGAGTCCACTCGATCGTGCTATCCCGGACTGGCCCGGCTCGGGTTCGTTGGCCAGCTTCGGCGCTCAAGCGGAACTCCACCTCATTCCCGTAAAGCGCTTTCCGCGCTTCTCCATCAACCCTTCCCTCATGGCGGGGATGGGCTACGTCAGTGTCAAGGATTTGAATACCCCAAACTTCGGAGGCGCCTACGGCGGTACTGGTCTCTACGTCTGCTTCTTGAGCGGAGCTTTGTGTCCAGGCGTGCGCATCACCTCGGCTCCTGTATACTACGATACAAGGATTCCGACGTTTCAGGGCGGCCTCAGTTTCGACGTACTACGCTTCGCGGACGCCGTGATCGCTTACAAGCAAAGGTACATCGCGCCGCGGTAAAGGCGCTGGGGTCCGCATCGTGCGCACCCAGCGCCACCGGTCAGCCAGGGACGCAGTCCGGGATGACGTCCTCCCCGGGGAGCAGGATGCAGATGCTGGAGCGGAAGAGCACCGTCAACTCGTCGCGGGACATGTTGCCGATCCGAAGCTTGTCGAAGGCGTTGTCCAGGCCACCGAACTCGAACTTGAGATCGTCCGCGGTCATGCCGAGCTCGGCAGCGACCCTCTCGAGGCTGAGGTTAGCCTCGAACTGCTGCGAGTTCATGGTGACCGGGTCGGGCGACGGCTGGGTGATGCCGAGCCCGGCGAGCAGCGACTTGAACTGGACCGAGTCGGCTTCCTGGCGTTTCTCGGAACCGTCGGGATCGGACATCAGCTTCTCGATCAGGTCGCGCTCGCTCTCGATGAAGTTGCCCTCGACCTTCTCGAAGAAGTCGTAGAAGGTGTCGCGCTTAGAGATGATGCCGACCGAATGGCAGGACATGCACGAGATCCCGGCCCGAACGACCGCGTCGCGTTGACCGGGATCCTTGACGACGTTGGTCGGCGCCTCGCGGATGAGCTGGTCGGCCGCGTTGGAGATCGCGTAGCCCTGAAGGCCGTTGGGCAGGGTGAAGATCATCTCGCCGCCGTCCGCGACGAAGTCGGTCGGGTTGTTGAACAGGTTTCGGTCACCGTCCTCCCCGGCGAAGTCGAAGCTCCGGTAGTAGTACGCGCCGAAGGAGCTGCCCTCGTAGCGGTCGTAAGCGCGGTTGTGCGAGGCCACGCCGGACTCCGTCAGGATCACGCGAAACGCCTCGCCATCGTCGATCGCCTTGGCACGATCGGGCACGTTGATGAACGGCAGCGCTTCGAGCTGCGGCAGGGTCGAGGGGAACTGCAGGATCTTGTAGTAGAAGCCCTCGGTCGTGTCGACGCCGCTCAGGACACCCCCGGTGGCGATCTGAAGGAAGCTGTCGGCCGGCTGGAACGGCACGGCCGTGCCGGTCTGCGCGCGGACATCATCGGCGGCGCCGTCACGGAACGGAACCGCGAACGGGTTGACTCCGGCGATCGTGTCCCACAGGTCCGCGTTGACGAAGTTCGGGTTGTTGTCCCAGCCGTAGTCGCGCAGATCGATGCGGAAGATCGTCGCCTGGTCGTCGATCGACTCGGGGACGACGAGCTGCGGGCGCAGCGAGAGGCTGTTGACCCCCTTGGTGACCGCCTGACGGTATACATCGAGATCACGATCGCACATGCCCGCGTTGTGGAGGTGCGTCAGGGTCAGGTAACGGATGTTTTGCCGGTCGGTGACCTCCTCGAAGTGATCGAAGAGGTCATCCCGCATGACCCGGAACATGTCGTCGAAGCCGATCAAGTCGTTGACGCACGCCCCCTCCCCCGCGAGGGCGCCGTCAGCGATCCATTCCCGGATCGTTGCGATCTCGTCCTCCGACGGCCGGTTCGTCTCGTTCGCGGGGGGCATCGGGTTGCTCGGGTCGGTCAGGCGCTTGAAAATCCGCGAGGCATCCGGATCGTTGGGCACGACGAGGTCATTCTCGACCAGCGCGACGAGGTCGGTGATGTAGTTGATGTTGCCGTTCCCTGCGCTGCCCTGCCCGTGGCACTTGGCGCAGTATTTCTCGAAGAAGGAGCGGGCCTCCTCGGGCTTGGGGTTGGAGGGTTCCTCCGGCGCATCGGTGTCGGCGTCGGTCGTCGAACTGCCGGACGAACTCCCGCCGGTCGAGCTGCCGTCCGTCGTCGAGTCACTATCCAGCGGCGCCCCCATGGCGCAGCCGGCGGCGTGGACGAGGAGGGAGGCGGTGAGGAGGGTAACGAGCGGGCGAGTCATGGGCGTTCTCCTTCGTGTAGGGCTCACGAAGCAAGCAGAGTGCTCGGAGGAACGCTTGTAATTCCGATGGTTTAGCGCGCCGTTCGCCAGCCGCCCCAAGCGTGCTTGGGTCGACGGCACCAAGCACGCTTGGCGCCGCGAGCTCAGCGCAGGCCAAGGCGCTTGAGGGCGAGCCGCAATCCCTCGGGAGTCAGGCTGGCGGCCTTCGCGGCCTGTACTTTGGTGGGGAAGCGAACGAGCAATTCCGAGAAGTAGGCGCGCTCGAACGCCTCGATCGCAGCCTGATGTGGCTGCAGGAACCACTCATTGGCGGCGGCGGGGCGGTCGTCGGCGATCAGGTCAAGGTCCTGCGGGGTGATCCACTCGTCCTCGGCCATCCAGTAAGCGCGTTCGATGACGCTGCGCAACTCGCGGACGTTGCCCGGCCAACGGTGCAGCTCAAGGGCGCGACAGGTGTCCTCACGCAGCCGGCGGGACACGCCTTCCTCTTTGATCATGGCGGCGAGGAAGCCCTCGGCGAGGAGCAGGATGTCGCCGTCACGTTCCCGTAGAGGCGGGACAGCGATCGGGAAGCCGTTGATCCGATGCCACAGATCCTCGCGGAACTTGCCCTCGCTGACCATGCCCTGCAGATCCCGGTGGGTGGCGCAGACGAACCGGACGTCGATCGGGCGAGGGTGGTGCTCGCCGACGCGCACGATCTGCTTCTGCTCGAGCACGCGCAGCAACTTCGACTGCAGGTCGAGCGGAAGTTCGCCGATCTCGTCGAGGAAGACGGTCCCGCCGCCGGCCTCCTCGAACACGCCACGGGTGTCGGCGTGCGCGTTGGTGAACGCGCCGCGCTTGTGGCCGAAGAGGATGCTTTCGGCGAGTTCGCGCGGGATCGTCGCGCAGTCGCGCGCGACGAAGGGTCCGTTACCTCGTGCGGAGCGCGTGTGCAGCGCGCGAGCGATCAGTTCCTTGCCTGTGCCGGTCTCGCCGATGATCAGCACTCGCGGGCTCTTGTGCTGAGCGATCCGCTCGAGGCGGGCGAACATGGCGCGCATGGTTGGGCTTTGCCCGCGAAGGTCCTCGAACTGGTTCGTCGGCGCGAGTGGGACGTCGACGTTCTCGGCCGCAACCAGCTGGATCGGGGTCTGACCGGCCGAGAAGGTCTCGCCCGGCTCGATCCATGCCTCGCGGATCCGGTGGCCGCTCAGGTACACACCGTTGGTGCTGCCGAGGTCACGCAGCAGCACCCCACGGCTGGTCCGCACCAGCTCGAAGTGGCTGCTGCTGATGTGGTCGTCGTGCAGAACGAAGTCGTTGACGGCGTCGCGACCCCCCTTGACCGACTGCTTCTCCTCGAGATCGAAGCTGGCCTCGAGACCGCGATCGCTGCCGTCGCAAACCCGCAAGCTGACCCGCCCCAGTCTCCTGACGCTGCCGACCGGCAGCCGGGCTTTGAGGGGCCGGGTCTTGATGCCATCGTCCTCATCCGGGAGGGGGGGAAGCGGCGGGGTTCGTTCGTTCTTCATCGAGAGGTCCTCCGGAACGCGAGTTGGTGCATCGACCCCAACGCGCCTTGGCGGCGCCCTTTGCGGCTGCGTGAGCTCTCCAGATCTAGCAGAAATCGTTCAGGAAGTCCTTGGTCAAGGCCCGGTACGAGGGCTGCAGATGAGTCGGTCGAGGCCCCATGAACACCGAATTCGAGTACCAAGCCACCCGCGCGTTCACCCGTCCTCTTCCCTCCGAGCTCATCTCGATGGGCGAAAGCGCCCATCACGCTGACGAGGTGCCCGTCAACGACGAGGCACACCGGAACATGGCGCTCGCGGACGAACTCGACGACCGCGCTCGCAAGAACGTCCACCGCGGCTGCTTCAAGGCGGCGCGGGTGTTGGTGGAGCAGGCGATGGAACTGCGCCGGGCGCACTTCGGGGAGGCCGACCCGCGGTTGGTGAGGTCGTTCTCCTGGCTAGGCGAACTGTCGCTGCACGAGGGCAAGATCGAGGAGGCGCGCTGGTTGCTCGAGCAGGCGTACCAGGTCGCGTACAAGCGGTTCGAGCCGAAGAGCCTCTACCTCGCAGCGACTCTGCATAACCTGGCGGTGGTCACCCGCCGCAGCGGGGATCTGGCCAGAGCGTCCGAGCTGGCCGAGGAGGCGCTTGGCATCAAGGTCGATCAGCTCGGGTGGGAACACTCGTCGGTCGCCGTCACCCTGTGCACCCTGGCGAATCTGGCGCGCACCATGGGCCAACTGCGGGTCGCTATCGCCTACTACGAGAAGGCCCGGGGGATCCTCGAGCGGACGCAGGGCGGCTTCGGGGCCGGTCTGGCTTCGGCGCTGATCGGCATGGCGCGCGTCCACCTCGAGTACGGCTCCAAAGTCTCGGCCCGCTTCCTGCTCGAGCGCGCGGTGCAGATCTGCGAGGCGGTCGACGTCTTCCCCGCTCAGATCGCGCAGGCCCGGCTCCTCCTGAGCCAGACGATCAAAGACGAGGACGAGGAGGCCGCGAAAGGGCTGCTGCGCTCCGCGTGCCGCGAATACGCGCAGTACGAGTTTGCCCGCCCCGAACTCCTCGATCGGATGCAGCGCGTTCTGCTCCGCTACGACGCGCGGCTTCGCCCGCAGGATCGCAACTGAGGTGCATCATGCGTCCGCAGTTTTCCGATGTCTTCTGCACCTGGGGCTTCCTCGTCGCTCTGGCGCCGCTCACCTCGGCCCATGCCTCACCTCCGCCACCGCCGCCGTCACCGCCGCCTGCAGAGCGCCCGCAGCCGGCGCAGCCCTCGCCGACCGATGGAGGCGAGTTCATCACGGCTGCGGCATCCAGTTGCCCGGCTCCGGCGGCGGAAGCAGAGCACCCGCCTGGGCATCCGAGTTCGCCACCGAACGTTCGACCCGAACTCCCGCTTCGAGGTGGCCTCGCCGCCGGTGCGGTGGTCAGTTACACGACCGCTGTTCTGCTCGACGTCGCGGGGGCCGCGCATTCCGCCGATTGTGATCGAGCGGGAGATGCTTCTGCGTCGGGTCGTTGCCGGTCGTCGGGCCAGAGCAACCTCGGGCTCGGACTCGGCGCTCTGGCGCTCCACGTCACGAGCTTCAGCATGGCAGCGAGCTTTGGGTATGTTCAAGGACGAGTGCGTGCACAGAGCGGGCCGTCGCTCTCGCGCCGCCGGTGGC
>ERZ724521.1055-NODE-1055-length-12282-cov-4.006870_pt1 | contig 12282 bp, 7 predicted proteins | sample MGYA00376054_ERZ724521 | MGnify/ENA primary metagenome ERZ724521 (study PRJEB28724, sample SAMN07190883) | activated sludge metagenome | isolation source: activated sludge of sewage treatment plant in Hong Hong | place: Hong Kong | collected 2016-03-17 ... | reverse complement strand
GGCCAGATCTTTTTTGCCCACACGTTTACCCGCAGCCGCAAATTTGGCTGTGGCCGCTGTTGGGGTTGCTTTGGACATCTGTCCACCGGTGTTGGAGTACACTTCTGTATCCAGCACCAGCACATTGATGTTGCGACCACTGGCCAAGGCATGATCGAGACCACCGGCCCCGATATCATATGCCCATCCATCGCCTCCAATCAGCCACACACTGCGGTGCGTCAGAAAATCAGCAACAGACAACAGATTAGCCGCCAAGGGTGAATTCAGTGTTTTCAGTTTTTGTTTGAGCATGCTCACCCGAATTCGTTGGGCAGCAATTTCCGATTCAAGTTTCTGTGGAGATTCAGTCAAATCCCTGCAGAAGGCTTCGCCTAGTTCGGGTTCGAGCTGACGTACAAGATCTGTCGCAATCGCAAGATGCTTGTCGGCCGTGAGGCGCATACCCAATCCAAATTCTGCATTGTCCTCAAAGAGTGAGTTGGACCACGCAGGACCTTGACCGGCTGCATTCTTGGTCCAGGGTGTAGTCGGAAGGTTGCCTCCATAGATGGAAGAACATCCGGTAGCATTGGCCACGAGGAGCCGGTCACCAAACAACTGGGTCAACAACCGGATATACGGCGTTTCGCCACATCCTGCACATGCGCCGGAAAACTCAAACAAGGGCTCTAAAAACTGTGCCCCATGCACTACGGAAAAATTGACAGCAGAACGGTCATTAAATGGGATTGATTCAAAGTAGGCGATGTTTTGGCGCTCCTGCTCCAATGTAGGGGCAATTGGTTCCAGGTTGATGGCGCGACGTGAACGGTCTTTAGGATCCGTTGCAGGGCATGAGTACACACAGAGATTACATCCCGTGCAGTCTTCACCATACACTTGCAACGTAAAGCGGGTTTCAGGAAAGCCTCTTGCATTGATCGGTGCAGACTTGAAACCATCCGGTGCCGATTCGAGCAGTTCATTATGATAAAACTTTGAACGGATCACAGCATGAGGGCATACAAAACTGCAATTGCCACATTGGATACAAATCTCAGGATCCCATGTAGCGATCATATCGGAGATATTCCGTTTCTCCCATTTGGTAGTGCCTGAAGGGTACGTTCCATCTACAGGCATTTTACTGACTGGTATATCATCGCCACGTCCTTCCATCATTTTCGCTACCACATCCTTGACAAAGTCAGGCGCTTTTTCTGAGATCAGAATTCCTTTACCCGCTTTGGCTGTGTTTTTGCCCGGAATGGTCAATTCAAATAAGTGAGCGAGGGTCTGATCCACCGCATTAAAGTTTTGTTCGATGACTGCCTTTCCTTTTTTGAAGTAGGTTTTTTCGATAGCCTTCTTGATCTGCTTGATCGCCTCCTCTTTAGGCAATACACCTGAAATAGCAAAAAAGCAAGTCTGCATGATCGTATTGATACGACCGGCCATACCGGTATTTTCGGCTACGCGGTCTGCATCGATGACAAACACTTTGAGTTTTTTACTCCTGATGGTTTCCTGTACGATCAGCGGGAGATGATCCCATACCTCATCTTTATGGAATGGGCTGTTGAGCAGGAAGGTGGCTTCAGGGCGCGCGAGTGTGAGCATATCTACACGCTCCAGAAAGTTGAATTGATGGCAAGCGATAAATCCAGCTTGACTAATCAGGTAGGGCGCTTTGATCGGCTTAGGTCCAAACCGCAGGTGGGAGACGGTACGAGCTCCTGATTTTTTCGAATCATATACAAAATATCCCTGGGCAAAGAGATCGGTATTCTCACCGATAATCTTGATACTGTTTTTATTGGCACCCACCGTGCCATCAGCACCCAGTCCGTAAAACAATGCCTGGTTCCATTCGGATTCATCGAGGATAAACAATGGATCATAATCAAGGCTGGTGTGCGTCACATCATCTCGGATCCCAACCGTGAAATGATTTTGGGATTGATCCTTTTTGAGTTCGTCAAATACCGCTTTGACCATAGCCGGCGTAAATTCTTTCGAGGATAATCCATAACGGCCACCAATAATTTTCGGCAGGCTGCTGAGTTTTCCGCTTGCAAAAGCTTCTACGACAGTGGTCAGTACATCCTGGTATAAGGGCTCACCTGATGCCCCAGGTTCTTTGGTCCGGTCAAGAACGGCGATGGTGCGGGTTGTTGAAGGCAAGGCTTTGAGCAGGTATTCTGTGGAGAAGGGCCTGTAGAGTCTAACCAGGATGACACCTGTTTTTTCACCATGGGCATTGAGGTATGCTGCTGTCTCTGCTGCTGTCTCCCCACCTGAACCCATGATGATGATGACGCGCTCAGCATCAGGATCTCCGTAATAATCAAATGGCCTATAAGTCCTGCCGGTGAGCGTGCTGAATTTTTCCATTACAGCCGATACGGCATCAGGGCATTGATTGTAAAAGGAGTTGGATGATTCGCGTCCCTGGAAATAGACATCCGGGTTTTGAGCCGTGCCCCGGATAAAAGGTTGATCCGGATTTAAGGCTCTTTGACGATGAGCGAAGACGAGCTGGTCATCAATCATTTCCCTGATCGTTTCATCCGGGATCAGGTAGAGTTTATTGACCTCATGAGAGGTGCGGAAACCATCAAAGAAATGGATAAATGGAATACGGGCTTGTAAAGTCGCCGCCTGTGCAATGAGGGCCATATCATGAGCTTCCTGCACACTGGCTGAACTAAGCATAGCGAAGCCTGTTGTCCGTGCGGCCATCACATCCTGGTGGTCACCGAAAATGGAGAGCGCCTGTGCCGCCAGGGATCTCGCAGCCACATGAAATACGGCAGAGGTCAGTTCGCCGGCAATCTTGTACATGTTGGGCAGCATCAGCATGAGACCCTGTGAGGCTGTAAAGGTGGTCGTCAGGGCACCGGTTTGTAATGCGCCATGGACAGTGCCTGCGGCACCGCCTTCACTTTGCATTTCCATGATGTCCGGCACATTGCCCCAGATATTGCGAATCCCTTTAGCAGACCATTCATCTGCAAACTCAGCCATCGCTGAGGAAGGGGTTATCGGGTAGATGGCACAGACTTCATTGACGCGGTAAGCGATATAGGCCGTGGCTTCATTGCCGTCAAGGGTGGCGACCTTTGCTGCTGGTTTTGTATTTTTCATTGGTGTTCAGAGACTTCAGTGATCGTGGGAAGGTTTTGGGTTTCGGCGGTAAGTGCTGAGGATTCCGGAATCAGGTCAATGGCATGGCAGGGACATTGCTCATAGCATACAGCACATCCAGTGCATGCTGAGTAATTGATATAGTATCGTTTGCCGGGACCGAGTTTTACAATAGCGCCTTCGGGGCATGCGCCATAGCAGCCATCGCATTCAAAGCAGTTGCCGCAGGAGAAACATCTGGAGGCTTCGTACCTGGCTTCGTCTGCGGTGAGCCCCTGGACGATTTCTGTAAAATCTTTGACGGCGTCTTCAAGAGGAAGATGGGGCTGAACACTTTTAGGCGCTTCCGTTTTGTACCAGACATTCAAGTGATCAAAACCTACAATGGGATGCTTGGGTGCCGGGAGGAATTGCGTCCCCCGCAGAAAGGCATCAATATGTTTGGCTGCTTTTTTTCCATGGCCCACGGCGATGGTTACACTGCGTTCTCCCGGAACCATGTCTCCACCTGCAAAAATCCCTTTTGCACCGGTCATCATGTTAGGTCCTACGATGACCGTGCCATCCTCTTTAAAGGCAATGCCATCAAGGTGTTTCAGGAATCCGGTGTCCGTATCCTGTCCCAGGGCGAGGATCAGTGAATCTGCTTCGAGGGTTTCTACCTCACCGGTTGGAACCGGTTTGCCATCCACGATTTTCATGACTTCTACAGTAAAGGAAGACTGGTCAATCTGTTTGATGGTACGCAACCAGTGGATCTTGACCCCTTCACCCATGGCTTCATCGGCTTCGAAATCATGCGCTGGCATATGGTCCCGGTCACGCCTGTAGATAATCAGCGCTTCATCTGCACCAAGTCGTTTGGCCATGCGTGCGGCGTCCATGGCCGTATTGCCACCACCATATACAGCTACACGACGTCCAAGTTTAGGAGCCTGCCCCAATTCAACATCACGGATGAAACTCACTGCATCCAGGATCTGTCCGGCATCTCGTGCTGGAATATCTGCTTTACGGCCAATATGAGCCCCCACAGCGATAAATACAGCATCGTATTGCCCGGCCGCTTTTTCCGTGGCTATGTCTGTGACTTTGTAATTGAGGCGGATATGAACACCAGCCTGCTCGATACGGTGTATTTCGTCCATAAGGATCTGACGGGGCAGACGGTATGCAGGGATGCCAAAATGCATCATCCCGCCGGACATGGGACCTGCTTCGAAAATATCGACTTTATGTCCGAGCCGTGTCAGATGATAAGCCGCGGAAAGGCCGCTGGGACCGGCACCCACAACGAGGACTTTTTTGCCTGTGGATTTTACGTTGATTTCAGGCACCCATTTTTCGGCCAGTGCCATATCCCCAAGAAACCGTTCCACCGCATGAATGCTCACGGCATGGTCGACATAACTCCGGTTGCAGTGATCTTCGCACGGATGATAGCAGACACGACCATGGATAGCCGGCATAGGATTCTCTTCAATCAATTTCTGCCATGCCTCATGGTATTGACCGGTCTGGGCAAGGCTGAGCCATGCCTGGATATTTTCGCCTGCAGGACAGGCATGATTACACGGCGGTAAAAAGTCAGTATATACAGGACGTTGACTGCGAACCGGCCCGGTACCTTCGGCATGGGTACTCAGGTCAGGCTTGATGGTAAGATCATGGAGTGAATGAAGCATAATCAAGAAAGTTGTGCAGCGGAATCTATCCGATGCCAGTAGTGAAGAAAGTAGAGTGATGCGACGATAGGATACATGAAAGTCATGTTCAGTAAGCAGGGGTTTCAGTCATGACAATAGCCCTCACCTGCTGAGCAATACGCATGCAGGCATCGACCTGGTCCCGACCGAGGCAATAATCCTTGTCATGAGATTCAAATCTGCAGGAGATTGGAGTCAGATCAATGCCTTCAAATCTTGCATCGACATTTCGGCACTGATCCAGCAGCGATGCCATGGTGACCGGATGGTGCACAGCTATTCCTTTTCGGATCAGGTAACCCGCCATGAAATTGGAGAGGGACAATCGGGCATGCGTACAGATCAGGTGCGTGACTACATCTTCTTCAGACCGTTCCCATTCCTGTTCAGCCTGAGCCAGTGATTCCCGGGCGGTTGTAAAGAGTATATCAGATCGATCCTGTCCCATAATTTGGTTTGTTAAAACATGATGCCAACGTTCACTAAGTATGCCTGATTTTCAATAAATAAAGTTCAAGGCAGAATCAAACTTATCTAATGAGGAAGGTCATTTCATGCTATGATTCGTGTCACATGTGCCAGGCATTGGGGTTAACAAAAAACTATAACCTTAAGGAATAATTTGCCCGAATCCAACGTTGACAAGGGATTCGCAGATTCAGTTTGTTTCATCACTTCATTACATTTAATACATGTATTTAAAAGAATTACTTTTTACCATCTTAATTACTTTTGTCCTTATACCCTCGGCATGCAAATCCGATAAACAGCAAGTGGACACTGTTCCGGTAGCAGACACTACGATGGTCCTCAAGCACCCTGACAACGTTGAGCCAGAAACTACCAATGAAAAACAGAAAAGGGCTTTAATGAAGTCAACCCAACCGACCATCGCCAGGTCAGCACCAGTACCGGAGGATCCCGCTGATAAAATGGCGAGTACTGAGGATCCTGCTGTGATGACGCAACAGGATATGGAGTACAACGAATTCCCGACAAAACCCGCATCGTATCCTGGTGGAGTGGCAGCGCTCAATCAATATCTTGCTCAGCACATTTCGTATCCCGCCCAAGCCAGGGAGCATAAAATTGAAGGCACTGTCTATGCCAATATTCTAGTCGATGAATCAGGTGTGCTGGGAGATGTATCTTTTCCTAAGCCCCTGGGTTATGGACTTGAAGAGGAAGTATTGAAAGCCATCAAGGGAATGCCAAAATTGATCCCTGCCGAAGACCAGGGAGTGCCTGTGAAGACGAAGTTTTACCTTCCGGTAAAATTTTATTTAAAGTAATCACCCCTATAAGAATTATAGAAAGGTTGTCCTTCCGGACAGCCTTTTCTTTTTTTTGCTCTGGCTGTCAGCATCAGCCAGCATAATTGTGCGAAATGGAAGTTAAGTAGTGGCTACGTGGACAGAAACAGCGATGCTCTGAAATAAAAAGACCTGACTGAAGAATCAGCCAGGTCTTTAATAGAAGATCAATAATTTTTCTTAGATCATTGGGTCACTTTGATGATAACCCTTCTGCTGAGGAGTTCGGTTTCCGCTTTATTAGCGCCCTGGACTGGATTTTCTTCTCCAACGCCTTTGGCGGTCAGACGTGTTGCAGCAACACCCTTGGACTTAAAGTATTCCACTACGTTGTCTGCACGTTTCTGTGAAAGCTTCAGGTTGTAAGCGGCATCACCAACGGTGCTGGCATGACCTTCAATCAGAATATTGGTATTCGGATTGTCATTGATGACTGTAAGCGCTTTGTCAAGACGTGCTTTATCATCAGCGGTCAATGTAGGTTCCGCATTGGCAAAGTAGATGGTCATATCCGGGCAACCGAAATTGGAAGCATCGCCTGGGTAATGCGCACATTTGTCTGTATCATCATTGATGCCGTCACCATCTGAATCCGGAACCGGACAGCCATTATACTGGGCGCTTCCGCGTTGGTTTGGACAACGGTCATTATCATCATTGATGCCGTCACCGTCTGTATCAGGTGTTGGACAGCCCAGGTATTTAGCATTGCCGGCCTGATTAGGACATTTATCCTGCTCATCATTGATACCATCACCATCAGTATCCGGTACAGGACAACCGTTGTATTTAGGTGTTCCGAAGAGTGCCGGGCATTTGTCTACTTCATCGTTTACGCCGTCACCATCCGTATCGGGTGCGGGGCAGCCGTTGTATTTAGGACTGCCTGCCACCAAAGGGCATTTGTCATTGGTATCAGGAGTCCCGTCATTATCGGTATCCACAACAACTGGAGCGGCCATCGGGGCTTCTTCAACCATAGCTTCTTTTGGTTTACCGGGGAAGCCCCATGTCAGACCTACCTGGATGGCATCATTGTAGAGGTCACTGCCTTCTGTAAAGGCATCGCCGATTTCACCGCTGGTGATATCAGACAGGCCATAGATGTAGCGGCCATACAGGCCAAAAGCTTTGAAGAGGCGTATTTCCAGACCTGCGGTGGCTGCCAGAAAGGTTTGGCTTGCACCGGCATCGCCATAGGAGAGACCGAGATCTGCCTGATCATCATCATAGGTAGCTTTGCCTCCGAGGTAGTAGTCCAGCTGTGGACCGGCATAAAGACCGAGCCATTTCAGAGGACTGACCCTGATCAGGATAGGCAGAGACAGGTAATTGAAATTCACCTGGCCTGAAGTGTTCAGCGTCGTAGAGGTGCCATCGTCAAACTTGGAACCCATCTGGGAATACAGAAGTTCTGGCTGAATGGAAATGGCCTTGGTCAGACCGATGTGGTAATACAACCCACCCGCCAATCCGGTTTTGGTATTGAGTAAATCCCCATCCGTAAAATGGTTGGCAGCGCGGATATTGGACAGATTGACACCCGCTTTAATTCCAAAATAAGCCCGTTCATCCTGCTGTGCCCGAAGGCCTGTCAGCATGACCAGGGATACAAGGGTTAGTAAGAAAGTACGCATAATTCTGGTTTTGTTTTAATTTATAAAATGTTTGCTATCAATCAAATAGCATTATTTTCGACAGGGTTGATCCAAATCCATCTCCGCTTTTTAAAAGCACCACCACAGATCATGTAACAATATAGTAAATTATTATCTCAAAAATAATAATTACTCTGAAAGTACAACTCCCGGGGCACTCCTAAAGGACAGCCATCTCAAAAGTGCTAACAAGTTAACCTAATAATTGGATAGCCCAAAATACCCCGGTCAACATTTTTTAAGCGACCCGTTTTGACAGTCCGAATGTATGAGATCGTGAAGAACAGAAATGGGCTTGTGCTCCATAGGGGCTGATGTTTTTTATCCAGCTCCGTCATTTGAAAGGATATGTATAGTTTCGGATGTACAATACGTCCATCCGTAACCCTGATGCGTGCATGAGTCATAAAAAATTAAGAACGGAAACCAATTGCCTCAACTGCGGACATGAAGTCCGGGAACGTTACTGTCCCCATTGCAGCCAGGAAAACCTGGAATGGAAGGACTCTGCCTGGACCATGGTGGTGGATTATATCAAGGATTCCTTTAATTATGACAGCCGTTTATGGCATACGTTGCGAACGCTTGTGGTCCGCCCTGGCCAGGTGGCCGTCGAATATCTGAGTGGTAAACGAAGGCAAAATCTGGAGCCCATCCGGTTTTATATTTTCGCTTCCTCCGCCTTTTTCCTGTTGCTGTACCTCGAGGTCGGCTCACTGAATTTTTCAAGCGACCAGGATAAACTTTCTGATTCCAGGCGCCTGTATCATCTGAAGCGGGAAAAGGAAATGTTGAAAGGCACACAAGATACCATATATGCCAACCAACTGATCCAGGGCCTTCATTCCAAAGCCAAGGGGCAGGCCGGTCATGACTCCACAGAAAACGATCTGGAAATTCAGTGGCTCGACACAGGTGTGGATACCTCATCCACGGATGGATGGCTTTCAAAGGTATTGCTCAAGCGGCTGCTACAGCGGCAAAAGGAACTGGAACGGCAGCATGAAGGCGATCAGATATCAGCCGCATCAGCCTTTTCGGATGAATTGTTTCATGCCTTGCCACAGCTGTTTTTCCTCAGCCTTCCTTTTTTCGCATTCCTGTTGAAAATCCTCTATTGGCGGAGGTCATCTAACCTTTATGTGGATCATTTTATTTTCTCCATCTACCATTACGCCTACCTCTTTGTGATCATGTCCCTCATGGTGATGTTCGCCGGCCTTTCTGACAAGGTGGACATGGAGTGGGCAGCATCGTTATCGGGATATGTTATAGCCTTTGCGATTGGATATCCATTTGTCTACCTCCTGCTTTCCATGAAACGATTCTATAAGGACACATGGATAAAGTTGGCTATTCGGTACAGCCTGCTGATGTTCCTGTTTTCGATCATCATCCTTTTCCTCTTCCTCTTCCTGGTGGCTTTTACCTTGTTGTGGTAAACTATCGGGGCAGGATTATTTTTTCAGGACTTTTTGAATGCCTGCTTCCACCAGAGGTTCCATGCATCGGTAGCCGGCCAGATTGGGATGCACCCCATCTTCACCATACATATATTGAAGCCCATGGCGGTCATCTGACATGGGGGTATGGTAATCCACAAAGGTGAGTTTTTCAGCCTTGCAATAATCGGACAACATGCGGTTGAGTGTCATGATTTTTTCAGCAGGCTGCAGACCCGGTCGCCATGGATAATCATAGACCGGTAACACAGAACAAATGATCATACGGATACCATGTACTTTGGCCAGTTCGGCCATGGATACCATATTCTCAAAAATCGCCTCCAGTGTTGTGGGGCCCCGGTTTTCAGCTATGTCATTGGTGCCTGCCAGCAAGACCACTGCGGTGGGTTTCAAATCAATGACATCCTGACGAAACCGTATGAGCATCTGATCGGTAGTCTGTCCACTGATGCCGCGGTTGACATAGGGTTTGTCTGCGAAAAAAGCAGGGTCGGTACGTATCCATCCTTCGGTGATCGAATTGCCCATAAAGACCACCCGCTGCTCCTTCGGGCCAGGCATAGGGAGTTTTACATTGGCCTCTGCGTAATAGCGGAGATTACCGAGGTCCTTTTCATTAAAGTTGTCTTGTCCCATAGTTTTTCCTGGAGCTACAATCCAGAGTATAATCCCAAGTGCGAAAAAGGAGATAAACTTCATGATGTAAGAATAAGTGTATTTATGCAAACGGATGTGTATTTCATCAAGAGAGCATCATCTAAATTAAAATTGACAAAACCTAAAACCTTGATGCCGCATAAGTCAGGGTTCAATAAACGTCTTGGCAATACCCAATGGCCGCATGATATACCTTTTCTTGTTGACATGCCCTTGCTGGCGCGTCAGGATGTCATCCAGCGTCTCAATGGTTTTGACAATATATTTTCCTTTGTTGAGCATGACACATTCCGCTCTTCCGCTCATAGCGGCATCGGTGATTTCTGACCTTGTCGCATATCCGGTTTTGTTGAGCGTCTCCAGCACTTGTGTAGCCCAGATGACCGGTACATGTGCAGCCTCACAAATCCAGAGAATTTCTTCCTGGATTTCGCTGAGGCGTTCAAATCCGATTTCCACCGCGAGATCCCCACGGGCGATCATCACCCCAATGGCTTCATCTTTCATGCCGTTGATCAGCAAAGCCGGAAGATTCTGTACGGCAGTGAGGCGTTCGATCTTCATGATGATGGCCGGCTTTTTTCGCGGATTGACCTGGTGCATAGCCGCACGCAGCATTTCCATATCCAGGGGACTGTTGACAAACGAATACCCGACCATATCTGCATGTTCGCAGATGAAGGGCAGGTTGGCTTTATCATCTTCTGTCAGCGACAGGAGGCTGATATCTGAATCCGGGAGATTGATACCACGTTCCGGTTTGAGGACATGATTTTTTGCAGAAATGCGGATGACTTTTACGGCCACGAGATCCGCGTTGGCCTGGATCACCCGGGCTTCAAACTTACCATCGTCAAAGAAAATGTGCTCCCCTTTTTTCATCATGCCGGTCAACTCGGCAGGCTCGATCAGTAAGGTATCTACAGATTTGCTTTTGAGTTTGAGGGGTTTCTGCCGCTCGCTTTTGAGGCCGGAGAGGATCAGTACTTTTCCTTCCTCTACGGGTAAACCAAGACTCTCGTTTTTATGCACGGCTGCAATTTGGCGTATCCGGATTTTAGGTCCCGCCAGGTCCATATAGATCTTGCAAGGCTTCCCGGTTTTGGCAATGGCCTTTTTCAATCCGGAGATCATTTTTAACCAAATTTCAGGTCCGTCATGAGCACAATTGATCCTGGCTACGGACATGCCTCCGTTCAGCATTTCTTCCAGGAGCTTGCGGTCTTCAGCCATTTCGGTCGAAAACGTCACCATAATATGAGGGCGCTCTTTTTTGGGAAATACACCCAGCAGATGTTCTGCATGCTCCGATTGTAGACGAGAAGCATCTTCAAAATTGCAAGCCGTGTCTTTCTTTGTGACGGGCTCTTTATGCTGCAGCCATTGTAAAACATTTCGCACCTGGAAAAGCGTATGGCTTTCTGAGTTGGTCAGTGAGGACAGGCCAATGTGGTGCAGGTATTCCTGGGTTTCCCGGATTTCATTTGTACGCAGCACGAGATAGTGGATGAGATTGGTGCCACTGACCTTGAAATGTTTATGGAGTTTGTCCAGTTCCGGTGCGAAGTGATGCTCAGCGTCTTTCATCTGACGTATCAGAGTGGACAATTGGCGGGCGACCTTATTTCGCGTGAGTCCTTTGATTTGACCAGAATCCGGTGATGGCGTTGACATATCTCTGACTTTTTGAAGTAACCTGTTATATTAACCCTGTGCCAGGGCTCGCGTATTAGGCGATTAAAATTGCTCCTTATACCGCCTTCTTTCAATGATAGGCATCAGTGTAAACTATGATACCCATCAAACGATGTAAAGGAATGAAGTGGGGAAATGTCTAAGGCAATGCCATGATCCAGTCAGCTATATTTTGCCAGGCAGGAACATCGTACCATGTGAGTACAGAGAGATGGTAAAGTAAAAGAACACCGAGTGCTATAGGAAAGGCATAGTTCCGTTGATGTCTCAACAGGTCAATGGCCACCAGGAGGAGCAGAATCAGATCTGCAAGGGCAAAGCCAATCACCTGAACCATGGGCACTGTATGGAGTGTAGGAACCATAGGTACAAGATCATCGAGATAATGATATATGATCCGGTCGGTCACAGGTGTGATCAGCGGAAATACGGTGCAGACCATCCACCGGCTATGCAGTGCAGGTTTCTTTCTGAAGGCTATCGCCAACCCATAGAAAAGAGCAAATACCAGCAGGGAATTGAACATCAGCGCTGCAAAATAGTAGTGCAGCGCATCACCCGGGATGCCCATGTTTCGGATCGTCATCCTTGCGATATGAAATCCTGAATAGAGAATAAAGGGAACCAGCAGGTAGGAACCTTTTCCGATCAGCCTATG
>ERZ724521.1053-NODE-1053-length-12282-cov-5.187454_pt1 | contig 12282 bp, 8 predicted proteins | sample MGYA00376054_ERZ724521 | MGnify/ENA primary metagenome ERZ724521 (study PRJEB28724, sample SAMN07190883) | activated sludge metagenome | isolation source: activated sludge of sewage treatment plant in Hong Hong | place: Hong Kong | collected 2016-03-17 ... | reverse complement strand
GTGGGTATTATTTTAGCTTTGTGGGGATTTCACCGGAGGTGTCGCTTGAACACGGGTTTTGCGTCAGGCGGGCTGACGTGCAAACTTGGAGCTTTGTGCTTCTAATGAACTTTAGTAATAAATTGAAGCTTTGTGTTCTGAAACCCGACCGAACGCAATACCCAAAACGTTATCAGCAATCCTACCGACACCTGTCTTCGAAATAAAAACCGAAGAGTTCACCATAAATAGTTCTTCGGAAAGTTGCACCTTTGCATTACTTTTTTTTAATTAATCGTGAATGACTAAAAACGAACAAGATATAGTAAAACGAAGCAAAGAAATTACCGAAAACTATTTTCAGTTTTTGGAAAAACATATTGCTGATGTTGTTTCGGGAAATGAGAGTGATTTTATGGAAATCAACGAAATTGCAAAACATCTTTTCATTTCTCACAAGCATTTGAGCGACACCGTTCAAAAAGAAACAGGAAATCATCCTTGTCATTTTTATGACCTTAAAATTCTCGGTGAAGCCAAAAGAATGCTTTCCGAAACAGATAAATCAGTTGCTGAAATTGCAAAAATATTGACTTACGACCCTTCAAACTTTACAAAATTCTTTAAAAAGTTTGTTGGCCAAACACCAATAAAATTCAGACAAGAAAATAAAAATTATAAACAATGACACTAAGAATACTCAACTCCGTTCTAATTCTTTTTGCCGTATTCATGGGAATAAAACACGGTTGGAATATGCTTACCGCAAAACCCGAAATGCTGGAAATGTTCGGTAAATGGAATTTTAGTAAAAATGCCGTTATCGTCAATGGAGCAATAACATTACTAGCTTCGCTTTTGATATTATTTCCCAAAACATTCGTATGGGGAAATTTTTTAATGGCAGCAGGAATATTGATGATTATTTGCCTGCAATTATTGAACAAAGACCTGAAAGGAGCAGCCATAGAAATTCCGTTTTTATTACTGAATTTGGTTATCATCTATTTGCAACACCCTTTTAGAATTATGGATTAAAAATTACGAATTAAAATGGCCTATTTCAAATTAATCTTAATATCATTATTGTTGTCCATTTCGCTTACGGCGTGTGGCCAAGTAAACAGTAACAAAACAAACACAAATAACACGCTAAATTCAAAAGAAATGCAAGACGAAACTATATTAAAACCCGTAAAAGCTTTGATGGAAGCGATGCAAGCAGAAAATTCCGAACTTATCAGAGCTCAATTTGCAAAAACTGCAACCCAAGCATATGGAGCGGACGGAATAATGAAATCAGCCGAAGAAACCAAAAAATGGATAGAAAGTGATATTATCAGTCGTCAGGGCAAAGTTGCAAATCCTGAATACAGCATAATCAGTGATAACGAAGTGGTCGTAAAAGGGCAGTATTCAAGCCGTGGCTATACAAACAAAGCCAACTTTTTGTTTACCGTTGAGAACGGACTAATTACCAGTTGGAGAATGAGATATTGAAATTGCAGATTTTAAATCTCAATTCGTAATTCGTAATTTTAGTCTCGTAATTTGCAATTCGTAAATCGTAAATCGTAATTCGTAAATCGTAAATCGTAATTCGTAATTCGTAAATCGTAATTCGTAATTGATATTAATATGCACCATACTTTACTCTTGATTCTCGGTTTATTATTCGCAGTAATGCTGTTGGTATTATTGGCACAACGTATCAAAATTGCCTATCCCATTTTTTTGGTTATTGCAGGATTAACAATAAGTTTTATCCCGGGCATACCGCAGTTGCATCTCGACCCCGAATTGATATTTTTGATTTTCTTACCACCGCTTTTGTATGAAGCAGCATGGTACACCTCATGGAACGACTTTTGGAAATGGAAACGTTCTATTGCCTTAATGGCTTTTGGTTTGGTGTTTTTCACTTCATTGGTAGTGGCTTATGCTTCTTCTGCTTTCATTCCGGGATTTACATTGGCATTAGGTTTTTTGTTAGGGGGAATTGTATCGCCACCCGATGCCGTTGCTGCAGCTACCGTATTGAAAGGAATGAAGGTTCCTAAACGACTGATGACCATTCTGGAAGGCGAAAGTCTGGTAAATGATGCTTCTTCACTGATTGTTTTCAAATTTGCTTTATTGGCAATTCTTACCGGAACTTTCTCAATGCAGGAAGCCACCGGACAGTTTTTTATAGTGGCTGGAATGGGCATTGTTGTTGGATTAGTCGGTGCGCATATTATGTATGCCATTCATCGGTTTTTACCCACTACCCCTGCTATTGATGCTGCACTTACCGTAATGACACCTTATATTTTATTTCTGGCTGCCGAGCAATTTCACTTTTCGGGTGTAATGGCAGTGGTAAGTGGCGGATTGTTTATGTCGTACCGTTCACACGAAGTGTTTAAAACAGGTAGCACCCGATTGAATATGCTGGGTGTTTGGACAACGATGATTTTTGTAATGAACGCTTTGGTTTTTATATTGATAGGTTTGGCATTGCCCGAAATCATTGACGGATTGGGCAATTATTCCATTGCAGACGGCATTAAATACGGCTTGATTGTAAGTGCTATCGTCATTGCATTGCGTTTTCTTTGGGTTTATCCTGCAGCTCACATACCACGTTGGTTAAGTGCAAAAGTAAGAAAAGACCCATCGCCCGGTTGGAAAGGTCCATTGGTAATTTCCTGGGCAGGTATGAGAGGTGTTGTTTCATTGGCTACGGCCCTTTCTATCCCATTACTGATGACAGATGGAACAGCTTTTCCACAACGCAACCTGATTATTTTCATCACGTTTGTAGTCATTTTTATAACACTTGTATTTCAGGGTTTGACTTTGCCTTTCGTAATCAAACTCATAAAACTGAAAGAAATTGATGATATTCTTCCGGAAGACGAACAACAAGCAGGCATTCAATTAAGGTTGAACACAGTAGCATTAAAATTACTGAGCGAAAAATATACAACCGACATCAAAGAAAATGAATTGGTAGGTTTTTTAAAATCAAATCTTGAAAGTGAAACCCAAAGCATAGCTCAACAATTGCAGTCATTAGAATGTAACGAAACCGAACATCAGGAGATTGAACGCTATCACGAAGTGTTGGCCGACATTTATGCACAACAACGAAAAGAATTGTTTCAGCTTCGCAAAGAAAAATTTTTCAGTGATGAAGAAATACGAAAAGCAGAAATGCAATTAGACTTAAATCAATTGAAAATAGAAAATTAATTGCGAATGAATAATTTCGAATTACGAAAATGAAAAGCAATAATGTCGTTCAGCAGAAATCATTTGCATTTGCAATCAGAATTGTAAATGTTTATAAATATTTGACCCTTGAAAAAAAGGAATTTGTTTTATCAAAACAACTTTTACGTTCTGGTACTTCTATAGGTGCAAATATTGAAGAATCAATTGACGGACAATCCGACAAAGATTTCCTATCTAAAATCAGCATATCGTACAAAGAAGCCAGAGAGACTGTTTATTGGCCAAAACTATTGCAAGCAACCGAATTTTTATTAGCACAAAAAGCTACAAGTTTATTAAATGAAGCAGAAGAACTTTGAAAAAACTTGGCAAAATTCAAATAACTCTCAAAGCCCGTAATTCGTAATTTTTAATTCCTAATTGACAATGAACACATCAAGCCATTACAAAATGCATCACTTCATTCCGTGGACACGGACGAAAATTTATAAAATGCTTTTATTAAGTATTTTGCCAACTGCCTTATTTTATTTCTTGGGTTGGAATTGGTTGGCTATTCCGTGGGTTCCTGTGGCATTGATTGGTACGGCTACCGCTTTCATTTCAGGATTTAAAAATACACAAACCTATAACCGCACTTGGGAGGCACGGCAAATTTATGGTTCAATTATCAATAGTAGCCGCACATTGGGAATAATGACAAAAGACTTTGTTCGTGGTGACAATGAAAAAGAATTGCACAAAGAAATTTTATACAGACACTTTGCGTGGCTTACTGCTTTGCGTTTCCAACTTCGTGAAACCAAAAGCTGGGAAAACGTAAAAACAAAAAGCTACAACCGTGAGTACCTGAAATACTACAATGTTCCCGAATGGGAAAGCAGCTTGGACGAAGAACTGAAATCCTTTCTTCCAGAAAACGAAAGGCAATACATTCTTTCTACCAAAAACAGGGCTACGCAAATTCTGGCACAACAATCCGAACGTTTAAAAGAACTAAACAAACAGGGCATCATCACAGACTTTAATTATGTAGCGTTTGAAAATCAACTAAAAGATTTGTACGACCAACAAGGTAAAGCCGAACGCATCAAAAACTTTCCTTATCCACGACAATTTTCGAGCATCAATCTTTATTTTACCAACGTGCTTTGTTTTTTAATTCCTTTGGGATTTATAGGCGAATTATCTAAACATACCGAAAAATTGGGCGACTGGTTTATATGGTTGGCGGTGCCGTTGAGTGTTTTGGTCGGTTGGGTATTTTTGGTATTAGAACAAATTGGCGAAAGCACCGAGAACCCGTTTGAAGGCAGTGCTAATGATATTCCGATAACACAAATCAGCCGAATGATAGAAATTGATTTAAGAGAAATGTTGGGCGAAAAAGAGTTGCCACCTGCTGTTCAAGCACAGAATAATATTTTAATGTAATTTTGGATTGACGATTGTGGATTGTGGATTGACGATTGTGGATTGACGATTGTAGATTTTAGATTTATCTGCATAAAATTCGTAAATCGTAATTCGTAAATCACAAATTCGTAAATCACAAATTCGTAAATCACAAATTCGTAAATCACAAATCGTAAATCATAAAATCGTAAATCGTAAATCGCAATTCGTAATTCGTAAATCCCAATTCGTAAATTAATATGAAGGAGCAACTAAAGTTAAGAACCAAAAAGATTGGTCTTGAAACAATAAAATTAATTGATGAACTTCCCAATAATACATCTTCTTGGGCAATATCAAAACAAATAGTTAGAAGTGCTACTTCAATTGGTGCAAATTACAGAGCGGCGTGTAGGGCAAAATCCTCTGCTGATTTTATTAATAAACTAAAAATAGTTGAAGAAGAAACAGATGAAACCATTTTTTGGTTAGAAATTTTAGAAGACAGTAATTTAGTAAGTAAAGAAAGAATTGCTAGCTTGAAAGATGAAGTAAATGAAATATTATCTATCATTGTTAAGTCAATAAAAACTGTAAGAAATAATAAAAAGTAAAATGGGATTGACGATTGTAGATTGATGATTGACGATTTTAGATTGCAGATTGTGGAGTGTGGATTGACGATTGTGGATTGACGATTGTGGATTGACGATTTTAGATTAATCAGAACAAATTAAAATTCGCAAAATCGTAATTCGTAAATCAAAAATTCGTAAATCACAAAATCGTAAATCGTAAATCGTAAATCGCAAATTCGTAAATCACAAAATCGTAAATCACAAAATCGTAAATCGTAAATCATAAAATCGTAATTCATAAATCGTAATTCGTAATTCACAAAATCGTAATTCACAAATCATATGAGTTTAACAACAGTTCAAAAATGGTATCCGAAAGCACTGACTTCCATTGATACCGTCAATCGCCTTCTAGACACCATCGAAAGAGAATTAGGTTTGCAACCGAATCAATTAATGCACGCAGACAGTATGTGTTGCGATGATGTGAACGCTATTCAATATCCGCCAAGAGCTTTGGAAATGCTCGGTCCGTTTCATTTAGGTGGATTAAATGGATTTCCGTTTGCTGGAATAACAGGAATGAATGCCTTTGCACATCACGTTCCCGAAGACGGTGCAGTTATTGTGTTTTATGCGCCTCATATTGGAATTACCAAAGACGGTACAATCGGGGAAATTCATCGAATCGGGCAACGCGGAAACTCTGCTTGTTGCGGAGCTGCAAAGGGAGCATTGGGCAAGTTGCTTGACGGAAAAATTATAGAAGGTAATATTACGTCATTGGATTTTCAGCAAAACACCATTGAACAGATTTTCCTACATCAAAAGGATAGAATTTTAAAAGCCGAAAATCAAATTTTTGAAGCAACCGAAGTGATGTACGAAGCCATTGACGACCGTATTGAAGTATTGGTGAAAGAAACACATTACCCTTGCAAATACGTTTTATTAGTAGGTGCAATTTTTATCAACGGAGATAAGGATATGGGTTCATTCTGCCAATACAAAAAGTTTGATTGCATCAATATTGAAACAGGCGAACGCAAAAGTTTAATGAACGAATATTATCAATAAATAATGAGAAAAATATTTTTTCCCTTGCTGTAATGCTTTCACTTACAGCTTGTGGACAACAACAGAATAACAATCAATTACAAAACAATAAAACAGAGGAACCGACCGATCAACTACACGTCATTTATCTGTATATATCCGGGATGCCGAAAGTACTTTCGTTATAACTGAAATTGGCTAGAGTCCGATAAAATAGAAAAGGCGACTACATGCAGTCGCCTTTTCTGTTAGTTTTCGATGATCGATTATTTAACCTTTACGAACCTGCCTTTGAAGGCGTCTCCCATCACATCAGGCTGTGACCACATTACATTGTAAATACCCGGTGCCAGGTGCTCTACATTGACCTGACCATTGTCCGTCGTTGCATTATTTACCACAATCCTGCCCTGCATATCGATGATGGAATATACCGTCGGCGCATCGGAATTACTCTGCAATGTGATTTGATTGCTCGCCGGATTCGGATATATCTTTCCTTCTGCAATCTTCGTTGTCGTAACATTTATCAGATTGTCTCCCCCCTTTGGATTTACCACATCCACCTTGACAAACAAAGTCAACTCACATCCGCCTTCGTTGCTGATGATAACTGCATAGATACCGGCATGATTCCTGTTGATCCTATTTATTACAGGATTAGGTTGCGTGGAATAAAATCCATTCGGGCCTGTCCACAGATAGCTTGTACCTCCTGTAGCCTGCAACTGTAGCGTCCCTCCATACAGTACCGGATTAGGCGTTGCCGATATTGTACCATTGATATCCAAATACACATTCAAATCAAATGACTTGGTGGCTGAACATCCCGTTGGGCCGGTTCCTTTTACCGTATAGGTACCTGTCATATATACAGGAACATAATACATTACAGGATGTTGGAAGGTGGAGTAGTAACCCCATGGGCCACTCCACTCATAGCCGGTCGCTCCCGTAGCATGCAAATAAGCTGTCGAGAATTCGCATATATCATAATCATCCGCCCAGGCTGTCAGACTCGGTGGCGCCACAACATTGACAGTCGTTGTCGCTGTAGCCGAGCATCCTCCCGGTGCTGTTACTTTCAGGGTATAGGTGCCGCTGTTGGCCGGGGTGACATTCGGTATCTGTGGATTCTGCTGTGTACTTGTCCAGCCGCCGGGGCCTGTCCACAGATAGGTGCCCACACCGGACCCGAACAACTTGAGGGTACTTCCTGTACATGCTGTACTCTGTTCGTGTGTTGCTGTCACTGCCGGTGGATAGCTTACTGTCAATTCAACACTCAGCTGTACATAGCATCCGTTGGCATTTGATATTGTCACCCAATAGGTACCACCCTGCACATGCGATGTTACATTGATTACTGGATTCTGTTGGGTGGATACAAATCCTCCCGGACCTCTCCACAGATAGCTTTGTCCTCCGGATGCCGATAGTTGTGCTGTATTACCTACACAAACAAACTGTGGTGTCACACTTGCCGTGCCATTCGGGCTTTGGTTGACCACTAAATTGACAGATGCTGTAGAGGAGCAGCCTTCGGCATTGGTCACCGTGACGGTATAGTTGCCTGCCATATTTATTTGTGCCAGACCTAATCCCGGATTTTGGAGGGTGCTGGTAAATCCGTTAGGTCCACTCCACAAATAGCTCACACCTCCTGCTGCATACAACCGGGCATAGTGACCTGAACAGACCGGATTGGGATCAGCTTTGGCAGATGCCACCGGCAAAGGATTGACTATTACGTTGGTTGATGCTGTGGATGAACAGCCGCCGGCACTTGTCACTGTTACATTGTAAGTCCCTGCCATTGCAGCAGTAGCATTAACCCGTGTTGGGTTCTGCAGCGTACTCGTCCATCCTCCCGGTCCACTCCAGCTGTAGCTTGTGCCTCCGGTTGATGTCAGGTTGATCGTTGCTCCTGCACATACAGGGCTGTTGGAGCCGGCGGTGGCTATAGGAAGAGGATTGACTGTAACATTGGTAACAGCTACTGCTGAACAACCATTGACATTGGTAACCGTAACGGTATAATTGCCCGACATTGCAACAGTGGCATTTGTTCGGGTCGGATTTTGCAAAGTAGACGTGAAGCCTCCCGGTCCGCTCCAACTATATGATGTACCTCCGGATGATGTCAGACTGATGGTCGCTCCGACGCAGACAGGACTGTTGGAGCTTGCTGTAGCCGCAGGTAGAGCATTAATTACCACATTGGCTGTTGCTGTCGCGGTGCATCCATTGACATCCGTCACTGTTACCGTATAGGTACCCGACATGACGGCTGTTGCATTTGTTAGGGTAGGATTCTGCAGGTTGGAGGTAAAACTGTTTGGTCCGCTCCAACTATACCCGGTTCCACCAGAAGAGGTAAGGTTGATTGTACCACCTACACACACAGGGCTGTTGGAGCCGGCGGTGGCAGAAGGTGGTGTGCAGACGCCAGGTACGGTTGTAACTCCGGCTGATGACGGACTTGACTGTGCATTGTCATTATCACAGTTACACCTCGTTATAATGGTCTGGGCCGGTCCTGTCTGATTGTATGATGGTAGGGTCACACTCCATGTCATACCATTATCAGTGGAATATTGCATTGTACTCCCTGTAGGACAACCACTATCCGGAGCAGAAATGCTACCGCCTGAAACTATACAACCTGAACCACATATACTATTGACTACCACAACATCATCGGGCGCACCTGTCAGATCCGGACATGGTGGAGCACATTCTGACTGGTGGCTACCAAGCCCATTAAAGGTATCTGTTGCATATCCGTCCCATTCGGTACTTGGATCAAAGGCGTCACTACCGTCGGCATCTCCGATCTTAACACTTACCTTTCTCCTCAAAGTATTATCTGCTGTCGATGTAAGTCCGGTTCCCCACTCTGTACCGGGATCAAACCCAATCTGACCGATGACATCTACTGTACTTCCATTGAATACCAATTCAATGGCATCATCTCCGTTAAAATTCAGGATATTGGATAGTTGATTGGATGCATCGATGATAGCAGGAACAGCATTGATATGCCCGATCACGTATGTACCATACGCGGGTATGCTACCGTTAAGATTAATGATATTACCTGCCGAATTACTTCCATTGGCATAAATCTTAATTGTCGCATTTCCGGCAAGTGTTACAGTCGAAGATGTAGGATTAAAGATCTCGAGCGCCTTATTATTCGACGTACCTTCAACATACTCCGAAAAGAAAATCAAGGAACAATCCTCTGGTGGACAAATGGTCGGAGAGGTTGTTTCACTTACAATCTGGCTGGTACATCCGGTAACATCATCCTTGCATCTTGCATACACTGTAAACGACATTTGTGTATAGGTCGGGGCAGTAATACTCCATGGGCCCGAAGGATCAAGTGCCCACTCCAATGTTGTCCCGGTACCACACCCACTACCCGAAATGGTACCGGTCATGGAAGGACAATCATTATCCACTATGTCAATGACAGGGGCATCAGGACCGGGGCATAAACCCGGAGCAGTAGTAACACCATTTGATACCGGACTGGTTACATTACCATTATAATCACAGTCACACCTTGTCTGGATCGTTTGGACCGGTCCATTCTGATTATACACCGGTATTGTCGCGGACCAGGTCACACCATTATCTGTCGAATACATCAGGGTACTACCAAGAGGACAGCCCCCGGCAGGAGGGGAGATACTTCCTCCGGTAGATGTGCATCCGCTGCCACAAGAGCTGTTGACAATGATTACGTCATCCGGAGCGGAAGTAATATCAGGACATGGCGGCGTACATTCTCCTAAATGACTTCTCAGATCATCGTATGTATCTACCGGGAATCCATCCCATTCTGTAGCCGGATCAAAAACGTCATATGGATTATTATCTCCTTTCTTAATCGTTATTTTTCTGCGTATTGTATTGTCTGCGGTAGAGGTATTTCCCGTACCCCATTCCACACCAGGATCAAAGCCAATCTGACCGATGACATCTACTGCACTGCCATTGTACACCAGTTCTAATGCATCATTTCCATTATATCCCATGGCATTTGAAGTCATGTCAGCAAGCGCCAGCAACGAAGCAGATGCACTGCTATGGGTTATGACAAATGTCCCATAAGGAGCAATCGTTCCTGTTAGATTGATGGTGTTGCTTGGCGTAACGCCACCATTAGCATAGATATTGATGATAGCATTCCCTGACAGGGTGACGGTTGAAGCAGACGGGTTATATATTTCAAGCGCCTTATTATTCGATGTTCCTTCAACATATTCAGAAAAGAAAATAGTCGAGCAATCACTTATCGGACATATGGTAGGCGCTGTTGTAGCACTTGCAACCGTACTGACACATCCTGAAATATCATCCTTACATCTTGCATACACCGTAAATGCTTGATTTGTGTAGGTGGGTGTGGTCACACTCCATGGGCCAAGTGGGTTAGTGGCCCATTCTAAGGTCGTCCCGGTGTCACAACCTGTAGCACTGATAGTCCCTGTGGTTGATGGACACACATTGTCCACGATTGTAATTGTCGGAGCCGGTGGACCGGGACAAAGACCCGGCACAGTTGTCACTCCTGATGATGCAGGGCTTGATTGTGTATTATCATTGTCGCAATTACATCGCGTAATAATGGTTTGAGCCGGTCCATTTTGATTGTAGACTGGAAGTGTAGTACTCCATGTCGCTCCATTATCTGTAGAATATTGCATTGTGCTTCCTACAGGACATTCAGAGGCAGGAGGGGAGATGCTTCCTCCAGATGACATACAACCTGTCCCACAAGTACTATTCACTATTGTTACATCTTCCGGTGCAGCTGAAAGATCCGGGCATGGCGAAGCCGGATCACATTGCGAATAGTGACTTCCCAATCCACTAAAAGTATTATTGGCAAAACCGTCCCACTCAACTGAAGGATCAAAAGCATTACTACCATCAGAATCTCCCTTTTTTACCGATGACTTCCTGCGTATGGTATTGTCCGCTGTCGAAGTATTGCCGCTTCCCCATTCGGTCCCCGGATCAAATCCTATCTGGCCGATGACATCCACCGTGTTTCCGTCAAATATCAATTCAACGGCATCGTCTCCATTGAAAGTAAGACTGCCTGATGTCTGATTGGCAACATCCAGAATTCCCTGTGCCGCACTTGTATGGGCAAGTACGAATGTACCATAAGCCGCGATGGTGCCTGTCAGACTGATGGTCTGACCGGCTGTATTACTGCCGTTGAAGTACAGCTTGACCGATGCATTGCCCGTCAAGGTAACTGCGGATGCAGTCGGGTTATATATCTCTAATGCCTTACTATTGCCAGAACCTTCAATATACTCTGAAATGAAAATTGCCGAACAATCACCTCCGGAGCAATCAGTCGGTGCCGTAGTGGCACTTGCAACAGATCCTACACAACCGGTAACATCATCAATACACCTTGCATATACAGTAAATGATGTCTCTGTATAAGCAGGCGTGATTGTGCTCCACGGCCCGGATGGGTTAGTCGCCCACTCCAGTGTAGTCCCTGCACCACAACCTGTAGCACTTATGGTACCTGTTGTTGATGGACATACATTGTCCACAATCGTTATGGCAGGTGTGGCTGGTGTCGTACATGTACCCGGAACAGTAGTTACTCCGGCCGATGACGGGCTTGATTGCCCATTATCACTGTCACAGTTACACCTGGTGATGATGGTCTGCGCCGGTCCTGTCTGATTGTAGGTCGGAATGGTTGCACTCCATGTCAATCCATTGTCTGTAGAATATTGAAGTGTGCTTCCTGCCGGACATCCACTCACAGGTGCGGATATGCTACCTCCCGAAACCGTACATCCTGCACCACAGGTACTGTTGACTATGTCAACATCATCAGGAGCTGATGAAAGATCCGGACAAGAAGGTGCCTGATTACATTCTGAGTCATGGCTTCCCAATCCACTAAAAGTATTATTGGCAAAACCGTCCCACTCAACCGAAGGATCAAATGCATTACTACCATCAGAATCTCCCTTTTTTACCGATGACTTCCTGCGTATGGTAT
>ERZ724521.1051-NODE-1051-length-12288-cov-3.891114_pt1 | contig 12288 bp, 12 predicted proteins | sample MGYA00376054_ERZ724521 | MGnify/ENA primary metagenome ERZ724521 (study PRJEB28724, sample SAMN07190883) | activated sludge metagenome | isolation source: activated sludge of sewage treatment plant in Hong Hong | place: Hong Kong | collected 2016-03-17 ... | reverse complement strand
CTCCGCCAGCTCCATCAGCCGCTGGCCGCCCTCGCTGAAACGCTTGTCCATCGCCTTGCTCTGCACGAAGGCACTGGTCAGGTCCTTCTGCTGCAACGCGAGCCAGATGAGCATCTCCGGGTAGATGGTGTTGTCCGGGATCTTCTGCGAGCGGCGCAACAGCTCGGTGCGCAGCAGGTCCGTGCGCGTGTCGCGCTTGGCGAGGTCCATGCTCCGTGCCAGCCCGTTCTGCACGGTCTGCAGGTAGCTCGGGTTCGTTCCGATCAGGTCCATGTACGCGCCCACCATGGCGCCCAGGTCGCCTTTGGCGGCGTACAGCTGGGCCAGGTCGAAGAGGAAGGCGTTGGGGTCGTTCTTCACACTGCGACGGCCCCGCTCGAAGGTGGCGAGCGCGCGGTCCAGCTCGTTGTATTTCTGGAAGGCATTGGCCAGGCCGCGCACGCTGTTCTGGTCATCCTTCATCCCTTTCAGCGCCTTGTCGAAGAGCTGCTCGCCCTTCTCCGGCTCACCGGCCAGTTTCAGCACGGCGCCCTGGTCCACCAGGTAGCGGGGATCACCCTGCTTGCGGGCCATTTCCTTGGTCAGGTCCTGCGCCTCCTCGTACTGCTTCAGGGCCAGCTGGCATTTGAGCAGTTGCTCGTAGTTGAAGGGGCTCGGCTGCTGCTTGTACAGTTTCTGGTAGTACAGCGCGGCGCGCTCGAAGTCGCCCGCCTGCAGGTACTGGGCGGCCAGCTGGTCATCCGTGGCCTGGGCCATCACGGCCCCGACCAGCAGCAGCAGCAGCGGCCACCAGCGGCGCAGGCGGTTCGGCGATGCGGTCACGGCGTGCGTTGCATTGTATCGCGCAGCAGGCTGTCCACCGTGGGCGCCAGCTCGCGCAGCGAGTTCCGCGCGTTCGCATAGCTGTTCACCACCACGCCGGCGTTGTGGGCCACGGCCTCCAGGGCCAGCCGCTCCTGTTGGATGTAGGTGGCTTCGGCAGCAGGCTCCAGCAGCCCCTTCTCCACATCGTTGCGCAGGTCGGCCAGCTGCCGCCGTGCGGTGTTCAAGCCGATGAGCACCGACGGATGCTCGTTCCGCGCGCGTGCCAGGGTCTTGCCCATCAGCCGATGGTAGTTGCCCAGGGTGAGCGCAGTGGACTTGTCCAGCGTGTCGTTCAAGCGCGCCACCACCTGCTCGCGGTGCTGGCGATAGGCGTTGGTCCACGCGGCCAGGTCGGTGGTGTCCTGTGCGTTCATCAGGGCGATCAGGCTGTCCGTGGTGCGAAGCAGGCTGTCCACCTGGGCCAGGTGGGCGGCATCGTGACCGCGGCGGCAGGCCTGCGGCAGCAGGCACAGCAACAACGCTGCCACACCGAGGATCCGTGCACCCGGGGTCATTTGCGGATCATGGTGAAGCCCGTGTAGGGGTGCAGCGCGTGCGGGATGCGGATGCCCTCCGGGGTCTGGTTGTTCTCCAGGATGGCGGCCACGATGCGTGCCAGGGCCAGCGCGCTGCCGTTCAGCGTGTGCAACAGCCGCGTCTTCTTGTCCTCGCCCTTGTAGCGCAGCTTCAGGCGGTTGCTCTGGAAGGTCTCGAAGCAGCTGATGGAGCTCACCTCGAGCCAGCGCTGCTGGGCCGCGGAGTACACCTCCATGTCGTAGGTCATGGCGCTGGAGAAGCCCATGTCGCCGCCGCAGAGCAGCAGCTGCCGGTAGGGCAGCTCCAGGTCGCGCAGGAGACCTTTTACGTGCTCCACCATCTCCTCCAGGGCGGCGTAGCTGTTCTCGGGTTTCTCGATGCGCACGATCTCCACCTTGTCGAACTGGTGCACCCGGTTGAGACCGCGCACGTGGGCGCCATAGCTGCCGGCCTCGCGGCGGAAGCAGGGCGTGTAGCCCACGTTCCTGATCGGGAGGCGCTCCGCATCGATGATCTCGTCGCGGTAGAGGTTGGTGATGGGCACCTCGGCCGTGGGGATCAGGTACAGGTCATCGGCCGTGGCATGGTACATCTGGCCTTCCTTGTCGGGCAGCTGGCCCGTTGCGAACGCGCTGTCCTTGTTCACCATGTGCGGCGGGATCACCTCGGTGTAGCCAGCGGCGATGGCCCGGTCCAGGAAGAAGCTGATGAGCGCGCGCTGCAGCTTGGCACCCTGGCCCATGTACACGGGGAAGCCCGCGCCCGTGAGCTTCACGCCGAGGTCCATGTGCAGCAGGCCGTATTGCTCGCCCAGCTCCCAGTGGGGCTTGGCATCCGGAGGCAACGTCGGCACGGTGCCTTCCTGCATCACCACCGTGTTGTCCTCCGGGGTCCGGCCGGCCGGCACGCGCGCATGCGGCGCGTTGGGGATCTGGCACAGCTGATCGCGCAACGTGGCCTCGGCGCTGTTCAGGTCCTCCTGCAGCCGGCCGATCTCGGCCTTCAGGTCGGTGGTGCGGGCGCGCGCGGCCTCGGCCTCCTCCTTCCGCCCGCCCTTCATCAGCTCGCCGATGGAGCGGCTCAGGGTGTTCAGTTCGGCCTGCTTCGCGTCCAGCGCGTTCTGCGTGGAGCGCCGCGCGGCGTCCAGTTCAACGGCCCGCATCAGCAGGCCCTTGGCATCGATGTTCCGTTTGCTCAGGCGCGCGATGGCCTCATCGAGCTGTTCGCGCAGGTAGGTGGTCTCCAGCATGGCTCCTCGTCCCGTCTCGGTCGGTCCGCGAAGGTAGGGGCCTGCCGCGCCTGCCGGGTGGCACCTACAGCCCCATGCTCAACAGCCAGGCCCGCACCTTCAGCCGGTCCGTCCAGTCGGCGATGGCGAACTCCTGCCGGGCGGTGAGGTCGATCACGCGTTCCGCATCGCCCACCAGGCAGAACACGTGCAGGGCCCGCCCCACGTAGACGAAGCCGAGGTGCGAGAGCTCCGGCAACCGCGCGTGGTGGTGCTTCGCGGGACGCAGCGTGCCGAGCACTGCGTTGAGTTCCGCCAGGTCGTCCGCGGTGGCACGCACGGAGGATGCGCGCTCGCGCCAGAGCCGCCAACCGGTGGCCTCCGCGCCGGAGGTGGTCCAGGCCTGCGCCGGCAGTTCGCGGAAGACGCGGACGCTGTCGATGCGCTGGCCATGCGCCACGGAGGCCGACATCAGCGTCAGCAGGAACGCAAGCACCGTTCCCTGGCCGGGGTTCATGGCTTGGCGGGCGCGTCCTTCACCAGGATCACGAACACGGGGAAGTGGTCGCTGTACCCGCCGGTGAAGGTGTCCCCCACGTAGATGCGGAACGGATAGCCCTTGAAGTTGCCGTCCTGCTGCCGGAGGTATTCCTCGTTGAACACCCGCGTACCGTAATAGCGGTAGCCACCCGCATGCCCGTTCGCCACGGCCGGGGACAGGATGATCTGATCGAAGAGGTTCCACGAGTCGCTCCAGGCCAGCGAGCCGATGCCCTTCTGGTAGAGGTCGTACATGGGGTCGTAGAACTTGGCGGCCGTGGCGAACTCCTTGCTTTCCGTGGCGCCGAAGTACTTGCGCACACTGGGGTCCACCGGATCGTCGTTCAGGTCGCCCATGTACAGCACCCGGGCGTTGGGGTTGCGTGCGAGCAGCGAATCGGCGATGCGGCGGCCCAGCTTGGCGGCCAGGAAGCGCCGGGGCTGCGAGGCCTTTTCGCCACCCCGCCGGCTGGGCCAGTGGGCCATGATGCAGCTGATGGTGTCACCGTCCAGCACGCCCGTCACCACCAGTTGTTCCCGCGTGCGGAAGTTGGTGTCGGCCGGGTCCACCAGCGGGTAGGCCTTGTGCGCCACATAGGTGAAGTGCTTCGGGTTGTACAGGAAGGCCACGTCCACCCCGCGCCGGTCCGGACCATCGTGGTGCACGTACTTGTACCCGCGGTCGGCGATGCTCGGTTGCTTCACCAGGTCGGCCAGTACGGTGCTGTTCTCGATCTCGCACAGCCCCAGCGCGAAGAGCCCCTCCGGATGGACGTCCTTGCCCATCTCGGCGATCACGCGGGCCAGGTGCGCCAGCTTGGTGCGGTAGCGCTGCGCACCCCATTGCTTGGGCGCCCCGGGCAGCCATTCGGCATCGTCGGTGTCCGGCGAGTCGATGGTGTCGTACAGGTTCTCCACGTTGTAGAACCCGATGCACGCAGGGATGAACTGCTTGTCCTTCTGGGCGCGGGTGCCGGTGACGAAGAACAGCAGGACGAGCGGAAAGAGGATGGAACGCATGGCGGGCGGCGAAAGTAGCGACCTGCCCCCGGCCAAGATGATGCCGGATCCCTCCCGGTCGCCGTTCCTTTGCCCCATGCGCGTGCTCCTGCTGCTCAACGCCCTGGTGGTCGCCCTCCTCGCCGAAGGCCAGTCCGACCGCATCCGCGTGTACTTCAACCAGCCCACCGACCCGGCGGTGAGCACCGGCACCCTGGCCATCAGCCTCGGGCAGGCCATGGACGATACCATCGAGGCCTACATCGACCGCGCCCAGTACACCATCGACGTGGCGGTGTACAACACGAACGACTACAGCATCCTGTACGCATTGAACGATGCGAAGGACCGTGGGGTGCAGGTGCGCTACATCACCGAGGGCACGCAGAGCAATACCGGGCTACCCATGCTGGACCCCGCCATTCCCGTGCTGGAGCGCACGGACGGGCAGGGCAGCGGCATGCACAACAAGTTCATGAGCATCGATGCCGACCATGCGGACCTGGCGTGGGTGTGGACCGGCAGCACCAACTGGACCCAGAACGGCCTGTTCGACGACTACAACAACATGGTCTTCATCCAGCACCAGGGCCTGGCGCTCGCCTACCGCGCGGAGTTCGAGGAGATGTGGGGTTCCAGCGGGCCGCAGCCGAACGTGGCGAACAGCCGTTTCGGAGCACAGAAGACCAACAATACCGCCCACAGCTTCGATGTGGACGGCGTGCTCGTGGAGTCCTTCTTCTCACCCAGCGACGGTACCACGGCACGCATCGTGGAGGCCATCGACGACGCGCAATCGAGCGTGCATGGCGCCCTGTTCGCCTTCACCAACAGCAGCATCGGAGCTGCGCTCCTGGCAGCGGACATGCGGCCCGACTGCGCGGTGCGGCTGGATCTGGAGGAGCCGGTCACCAGCGGCACGCAGGGCTGGTTCCTGGCGATCAACGGGGTGGACGTGGCCTCGCACAGCAGCGACGACGTGCAGCTCCACCATAAGTACGCCATCGTCGATGCGGGCACGTCCGACGATCCCCTGGTGATCACCGGCAGCCATAACTGGTCGAACTATGCCGAGACCATCAACGACGAGAATACGCTGATCATCCACGATGCCACGGTGGCCAACCTGTACCTGCAGGAATGGAGCGCCCGGCGGAACGATGTGGTGGGGGTGGGTGAGGACCTGCGTTCGCTGCGGCTCGAAGCCTGGCCACGGCCTGCGGCCGATGTGTTGCATGTGCGCCTGCCGGATACGATGCACGACGCCACGCTGCTGCTCTACGATGCCACCGGGCGCGCGGTCCGTGTGTGGCGTGGTACCGGAGCCGCACGCACCCTTTCGGTTGCCGATCTTCCGGCAGGCTTGTACACCCTGCAGTGCACCGGACCGGCCGCACGCTCGGCATGCGCGGTCGTCATCGCGCACTGACGCTCAACGCGGGAAGAGGAGCGGGTGCCGCTCGTTGTACCGGCGCATGAACTGGAACACCGCGCCCTCCTTGTTCCGGTCGCGCCGGGGAAGCGCATCGAACTGACCCACCAGTTCCGGATCATCGCGCATGGCCTGCCGGATCCCTGCCGCGTTCACCGGCAGGAAGGCGCCGGTGCGCATGTCCATCAGCCTTTGTTCCTGGACGGTGTAGCTCGAAGGGCCCATGCCCCACACGGGGTCCCAGCCCCAGTTCCGGTAGGTGGCGTCGAACACCAGATGCGCGATGCTCCCCATGAGGCCGATGCGGTTGAAGCCGTTGCCGCTGCGCACATACACCACATCGCGGTCGCAGAAACCCCAGAGAGCATCCATTTCCAGGCGTACCAGGGCACCGGTGCTGTCGCGGTACTGAAGGCGGCCGTTGGTGTTGCGCAGCTCGGCCATCGGCCGGCCCTGGTCGTTCAGCAGGTCCTTCAGGGCGATCCGCGGTGCGTTCGCGCGGAAGTCGGCGAACGTGGAATAGATGCCTTCGCGGAAGTCGAAGCCCCCGTGATAGGCCACCCTATCGGCCTGCTGTGTGGCGTAGTCCAGCGAGTCCCATTGCGCGGCCACCGGGGCGGCCAGCACCAGTGCGCCGATGAGCACCGTGCCCTTCATGCCACGGAACGGATCAGGGCCATCACCTCGTCCGGCGCCTGGGCGTGCACCCAATGGCCGGCGTAGTCCACCGTTTCCACGCGGCTGTTCGGGAACTGTTCCTTGATCGCGGGCATGTCCGCCCGGGTGATGTAGTCGCTCTGTCCCCCGCGGATGAAGAGCGTGGGCACCCGGATGGTGTCCGGCGGTGCGGCGGCCAGGATGTTCCCGATGTCGCGGGCCAGCACCGGCACGTTGAACCGCCAGGCAAGGCGCTCCGGCGTTTCCCAATACAGGCTCTTCAACAGGAATTGTTGCACGCCGGGTTCGGGCACGTACTGCGCCAGGTGCTGTTCCACTTCCTTGCGCGAGCCGCGTTCCGCCACGTTGCTGGTGGTGAGCGCCTCCAGGATGGGCGCTTGGTTGCTCAGCGGGTACTCGCGCGGACCCATGTCCACGCTCACCAGGTGCTTCACCAGATGCGGCCAGCGGTGCGTGAAATACATGGCCGTCTTTCCGCCCATGCTATGCCCCACCAGCACGATGTCGCGCAGGCCGAGCCGCTCAACCAGCGCATGCACATCCCCGGCCATGGCCGGATAGTCCACTCCGTCCGTGTGCGGTGAACGGCCGTGGTCCCGCTGGTCCACCAGCACCACATCGTGGTCCGCGCTCAGCGCTTTGCCGATGCTGCCCCAGTTGTCGCTGCTGCCGAACAGCCCGTGCAGCACCACCACCGGGGTGCCCTGTCCGCTGCGCCGATGGAAGAGTTCGACGCTCATCGCAGTTCGCGGAGGTAGAGCTCCACGGTGTTGGCCATGCCGTAACGCAGGGCATCGCAGATCAGTGCATGGCCGATGCTCACTTCCGCCAGGTGCGGCACATGGCGGTTGAACCAGGCCAGGTTGTGCAGGTTCAGGTCGTGCCCGGCATTGAGGCCGAGGCCCAGCGCGTGGGCGCGTTCCGCTGCGGCGGTGAACGGTGCCACGGCGGCCGCAGGGTCGCCCGCGAACTGCGTGGCATAGGGCTCCGTGTACAGTTCAATGCGGTCCGTGCCGGTGTCCGCCGCATGGGCCACCAGCTCGGGGTCGGTGCCCAGGAAAACGCTTGTGCGGATGCCGGAAGCCTTGAAGCGCTGGAGCACCTCCCGCAAGAAGGTCTTGTGCGTGCGCGTGTCCCATCCGGCGTTGCTGGTGAGCACCCCGGGCGGATCGGGCACCAGGGTCACCTGCTCCGGCCGCACGGCCAGCACCAGTGCGATGAAGTCCTCGGAAGGGTAGCCCTCGATGTTGAACTCGGTGCGCACCACCTGGCGCAGGGCGTGCACGTCGGACCTGCGGATGTGCCGCTCATCGGGCCGGGGATGCACGGTGATGCCGTGGGCGCCGAAGCCCTCGATCGCCTGTGCCCAGGCCACCACATCGGGCTCGTTGCCGCCCCGGGCGTTCCGAAGGGTGGCCAGCTTGTTGATGTTCACGCTGAGGCGCGTCATGGTGCGTTCCATATAGCTTCGTCGCCGCCAAAAGTAGCCCGGCACCATGGCCGGGGCCTGCGGCACGCTCTTCGCACGCAACCGCCCATGCACGCCTCCGACCTCATCACCGACGACATTCCGCCGCTGAAGCCGGGCGACCCCGTGGGCCGCGCGCTCGACTGGATGGAGGAGTTCAAGGTGAGCCACCTGCCCGTGATCGACCAGGGTCGCCTGGTGGGCATGGTGAAGGACACCGAGCTGCTGGACGGCAACAGCGCCCGTGCCGTGGTGGCCGATCTGATGGATGCCGTGGAGGTGCCCTTCGTTCGCGACCGCCAGCATATCTACGATGTGATGAAGCTCTTCGTGGAACGTGCGCTCACCCTGGTGCCGGTGCTGGACATGAACGGCCGGTACGTGGGGAGCATCAACGAGCACGAGGCCCTTCGGCGCCTGAGCGAGGTGACCAATGTGCGCGAGCCGGGCAGCGTGCTGGTGCTGGAGATGAACCAGGTGGACTACTCCCTCCAGGAGATCGCGCGCATCGTGGAGGGCAACGACGCGCGGATCCTCAGCGTGTACTGCCATCCGCTCGCGGACAGCACGCGGCAGGAGGTGACGCTGAAGATCAACCGCGAGGACATCAGTGGCATCCTGCAGACCTTCGAGCGGTACGAGTACACGGTGAAGACCACCTACCAGGGATCGCGCTTCCACGAGGACCTGCGCGGGCGCTACGACGAGCTCATGCGCCTGATCAACCTGTAAGTCCCGGGCGATGCCGCGCGCCCGCACCGCCCTTCTTCCGCTCTTCATCGCGCTCCTCGCCATACCGGCCTGGGCCCAGGTGCCGGCCAACGGTCCGTACGTGATCAGCGGAGTGGCCGTTGAGGGCAACCGCTCCACGTTACCGCATGTGATCGTGCGCGAACTGGTGGTGAAGGAAGGCGACTCCGTGGCCACCAACGACCAGCTCTACTACCTGCTGGAACGTTGCCGCCAGAACGTGTGGAACATGGGCCTGTTCAACAGCGTGCAGGTGCTGCCCACCTTCCTCGGTGGTCCCGAGGTCTTCGTCACCATCATCGTCACCGAGCGCTGGTTCTACTGGCCCACGCCCATCTTCAAGTACAGCGACCCCAACTTCAACACGTGGTGGCTCACGCGCGACTTCCGCCGCACCTGCTACGGCGCCTTCCTCTACCGCTACAACATGCGGCGGCGCAACGAAACGTTGTATGCCAAGGTGCAGCTCGGCTACACGCGCGAGTTCGCCATGCGGTACCGCTTCCCGTACATCGACCGGCGCATGCGCTGGGGCCTGGCCTTCGGTGCGGGCAACACCCGGCAGGAGGAGATCACCCTGGGCACGCGCGGCAACAAGCGCGAGTTCATCACCCTGCGGGGCCGCGACACGCGCACGGAGTGGCGTGGCGACCTCGAGTTCACCCTCCGCCCCGGGCACGACCACAGGCATGCGTTCCGCTTCGGCTATACCAACACGACCGTGCTGGACACCGTGAGCAGTGCCTACCCGGGCTACCTGCCCGGCGCGCACACCCACAGCGTGTTCCTCTCCGCCGGCTACACCTTCATCCGCGACCGGCGGGACAACCGGGTCTTCCCGCTCACCGGCGACCAGTTGATCCTGAAGGCGGATCGCTACGGCCTGGGCCTGGGCGGTGAGCACGAGCCGGACGTGACCACCTTCTACGGCGGCTACATGCGGAGCTGGCGTTCCAGCAAGCGCTGGAGCCTGGGGGGCAGCCTGCGCGCCAAGGCCACGGTGGCGGCGGAGCTGCCGTACTACGTCCAGCAAGGCCTCGGCTACGACGACTACGTGCGGGGCTATGAGTACTACGTGATCGACGGCGAACACTACGTGCTGGCCAAGTTCAATGCGCTGTGGGCGCTCCTCACGCCCCGGGAGTACGTGTTCGAGCGCATGAAGAGCGACAACTTCCGCACGCTCTACCTCGCCGTGTACCTCAACGCGTTCGTGGACCTGGGCTACGTGCGCGATACGCGTTACAACGAGGTCAACTTCCTCGCCAACACCTGGCAGCGCGCGGCGGGCGTGGGTGTGAACGTGGTGACCAGCTACGATCAGGTGATGCGCGTGGAGTGCACGGTGAACGGCGAGTTCGAGCAGGCCTTCTACCTCCACTTCACGCATCCCTTCTGACCGGGGTGGCCCGGCCTGCACGATCTTCGCACCATGCGCATCGGCACCCACGGTCGTTCCCTCGCCCTGGAGAGCATCCCCCAGGTGCACCGGATCCTCGGCCTGATGCGCGACCGGGGCATGGTGCCGGTGGTGGACAGCAGCCTGGCCCGCCAGCTCCAGGCCGCCGGACTGCCGCTGGACGACCGCACCGAGGTGGCGGACAACCCCGTGCAAGCCGGTGTGGCCCTCTTCCTGAGCCTGGGGGGGGATGGTACCTTCCTGGACAGCGTGGCCAAAGTGGGCCGCTCCGGCATCCCCATCCTGGGCATCAACCTGGGGCGCCTCGGTTTCCTGAGCAGCACCCGCGTGGAGGGCGCCGAGGCCGCGCTGGACGCCGTGCTCGCCGGCGACTACACCCTGCAGGACCGCGGCCTGCTGGAGCTCAACGGCGACCTGGGGCCCGATGCCCCCTTCCATGCCCTGAACGAGGTGAGCCTGCACAAGCGGGACAGCAGCAGCATGCTGGCCGTGCATGCCTTCGTGAACGACCGTTTCCTGAACACCTATTGGAGCGATGGGCTCATCGTGGCCACGCCCACCGGCAGCACCGCCTACTCCCTCAGTTGTGGCGGCCCCATCCTGGACCCTGCCTGCGATGCCATGGTGATCACCCCGATCGCGCCGCACAACCTGAACGTGCGCCCCATCGTGGTGGGGGGGGACAGCCGGGTGCGGCTGCGCGCCGAGGCCCGGGGCGACCGCTACCTGCTGAACCACGACTCCAGCAGCATCGCCGTGGACCGGCCCATGGACATCACCATCCGCCGCGCCGACCACCGCGTGCGCTTCCTGCGCCTGCCCGGCGACGACCCCTTCAACACCCTGCGCGACAAGCTGAACTGGGGCATGGACGTGCGGAGCATCCGACCCTTGGACGGGGCCAACCAGTAAGTTCGCGGCCGAACGGGGCAAGGATCGGCCCGCGCCACCGTTCCCCAACGGACATGAAGCTTCGCCTCCTCATCCTGCTCCTTCCGGCCTTGTTCGCCGGTGGGCTGCGGTCCCAGGTGAGCGAGCTCGGCATCACTGGCGGGGTCAGCTATTACATCGGCGACATCAACCCGCTGCGTCATTACCCGGCCAACACCCATTTGGCGGGCGGCCTGCTCTACCGGTACAACTTCGACCCCCGCTATGCCCTTCGGCTGCAAGGCCTGTTCACCAAGCTGGAGGCCTGGGACTACAATTCGGACGACCCGCTGCAACAGCGGCGCAACTTGGGCTTCCGCACCAACCTGTTCGAAGCGGCGGCCTTGTTGGAGGTCAACTTCTTGAAATACAGGAGCCTGGACCGCAAGGACAACCACTTGTGGACGCCCTACGTGTTCGTTGGTCTGGCCTACATGCACTTCAATCCACAAGGGCTGCTGGACGATACGTGGTACGACCTGCAGCCGCTGGGCACCGAAGGCCAGGGCACATCGGCGGGGGGCGACCCGTACAGCCTGGACGTGATGAGCATCCCCTTTGGGGCCGGCCTGAAGTTCGCGCTGACGGACAAGCTGGACCTTGGCCTGGAATGGGGCCTGCGCCGCACCTATACCGATTACTTGGATGATGTGAGCGGCGTTTACGTGGACAATGCCCAGCTGGCCTTCGAGACCGGCCCGCTCACCGCCGCCCTGGCCGACCCCAGCATCCTGCGCGAGACCGGCTACAACACCGGCCGGGCCCGGGGGGACGGAAAGACCGTCGATTGGTACCAGTACACGGGGCTGTCCCTATCGTGGCGGCTCACCAGCTTCACCGAGTGCGATGCCATCTGGGACCGCATGCGGAACAAATGACGGGGCGAATGGCGAACTTCGCGGCTTCTTCCGCCGGGGAACCGGCTGGCACCGCCCGCACGCCCTTGACCACACCCACCGCACCGGACCCCGCCTCGGACCTGAAGGCCAAGATCGACCCTGACCGGGTGCCGCAGCACATCGCCATCATCATGGACGGCAATGGGCGCTGGGCCCAGCGCCTTGGAGAGATGCGCGTGGTAGGCCATTCCCACGGGGTCCGCAGTGTGCGCGAAACGCTCATGGGCGCCACCGAGATCGGTGTGAAGTTCCTCACGCTCTATGCCTTCAGCACGGAGAACTGGAGCCGCCCCAAGGCCGAGGTGGACGCGCTGATGGACCTGCTCGTGAGCACGCTCATGAACGAGCTGGACAGCCTGCATGAGAACGGCGTGCGCCTGCATACCATCGGCGATACCGAAAGCCTGCCCCCCACCTGCCGCGCGACGCTGGAGAAGGCCATCGCCCAGACGGCCCACAACGACCGGGTGACCCTGACGCTGGCCCTGAGCTACAGCGCGCGCTGGGAGCTCCTGCGCGCGGTGCGCACCATCGCCACCGATG
>ERZ724521.1048-NODE-1048-length-12304-cov-6.473835_pt1 | contig 12304 bp, 14 predicted proteins | sample MGYA00376054_ERZ724521 | MGnify/ENA primary metagenome ERZ724521 (study PRJEB28724, sample SAMN07190883) | activated sludge metagenome | isolation source: activated sludge of sewage treatment plant in Hong Hong | place: Hong Kong | collected 2016-03-17 ... | reverse complement strand
AATTGATGGCCGGACTTGACGATGGTATCGAGTTCCATTTTCGATCTCCAAAAAAAGTGGCATAGCCACGACATAAACGCGAAAAAAGACGCACAAAACCCTCCTTCACCGTCGTACCAAATTCTGGAACTTGGGCGAAAGAGGGCACTTCCGAAAATTCATTATCTGCCTTCGGTGGAGGGCCAACAATCACTTCCCGCTCTGGGAGGCGGTTTTCGGGGGATCGTTGGGTTGGCGCAACGGTTCCGACAGGCGAAAAAAAGCCGCTTCCGGCGCCCCGGAAGCGGCTTTCAGGCAGGAACGGTGCCGGCTTAGAGAACCGCGGCGTTCTCTGCGAGGTACTTGGCGACGCCGTCCGGCGACGCGGTCATGCCCTTCTTGCCCTTCTGCCAGCCGGCCGGGCAGACTTCGCCGTGCTCTTCGGTGAATTGCAGCGCATCGACCATGCGCAGCATTTCGTCGATGTTGCGGCCGAGCGGCAAGTTATTGACCACCTGGTGCTGGACCACGCCCGCCTTGTCGATCAGGAAGGAACCGCGGAACGCCACGCCGCCGGCGGCTTCGACGTCATAAGCCTGGCAGATTGCGTGGTTTATATCGGCGACGAGCGGATAGCCGACCTTGCCGATGCCGCCTGCGTTGACGGAGGTGTTCTTCCACGCAAGGTGGGTGAACTGCGAGTCGATCGAGCAGCCGACGACTTCGACGCCGCGCTTCTTGAACTCCTCGAGGCGATGGTCGAAGGCGATCAGCTCCGATGGGCAGACGAAGGTGAAGTCGAGCGGATAGAAGAAGAGGACGACATACGTGCCGCGCAGGGAGGAGAGTTTGAACTCCTTGATTTCGTTGTTGCCGTAGACGGCGGTTGCGGTGAAATCGGGGGCGGCTTTGCCGACGAGGACTGCCATGGATGACTCCTGAGGTTGGTTGGGGAAAACCTTATTAGGATAGCGGGAATTCAGCTTGTCGGCAGCAGTTCGAATGCCGTGAAGTCGCCGGAGGCGACTTCGACGATCAACTCCTCGACGACAGCGCCGGCGGGGCCGATGCGGGCCCAGGCAATCATTGCCTCGGTCTGCTCCGGCGTCCCTGAAACGATGGCCTCCACGGTCCCGTCGCGGCGATTGCGCACCCAGCCTGTGACGCCGACCAGTCGGGCCTGTCCCATCATTGCGTAGCGGAAGCCGACGCCCTGCACGATGCCGCGGATGACCAGGCGGCGTGCCGGGGACGTCACTTGACCTTCATGCCGGGCTGGGCGCCACTGTCGGGTGCGAGCAGGTAAAGCCCGGGCGACTTGCCGTCGGCGTCGGACGCCGCCAGCACCATGCCTTCCGACATGCCGAATTTCATCTTGCGCGGCGCCAGGTTGGCAACCATCACGGTCAGTCGGCCGACCAGTTGCGCGGGATCGTAGGCCGCTTTGATGCCGGCGAAGACGTTGCGCGTTTCGCCGCCGAGATCGAGCGTGAGCTGGATCAGCTTGTCGGCGCCCTCGACGTGGCGCGCGTCGGCGATGCGCGCCACGCGCAGGTCGACCTTGGCGAAGTCGTCGATGGAGATGTGCTGCGACTTGGACTCCACCTGCCCCTGGGCCTTGTCCTCGGTGGCCTGCTGGTGCTGCGCATGGCGCTGCGGCGACTGCGCCTCGGCAGCCGGCGCCGGCGGCGGGGCGAGGGACTCGCGGTTGGCGGCGATCAGGGCTTCGATCTGCTTGGGATCGATGCGCTGCATCAGATGCTCGTACGTGTTGATCAGGTGGGCGGGCGGCAGCAGGTGGCCGGCATCGCGCCAGTGCAGGGGCGCCACGTTGAGGAACTCCTCGGCGCGCTGCGCGAGTTTGGGGAGGATGGGCTTCAGGTAGAGCGTGAGAAGGCGGAAGGCGTTGATCAGCACGCTGCAGACATGGTGCAGCCGCGCGTCGTCCTCGCCGGTCTTGGCCAGCACCCACGGCTTGTGCAGATCGACATACTGGTTGACCTGGTCGGCCAGCGCCATGATGCGGCGTACGGCACGGCCGAATTCGCGCGCCTCGTAGTGGCCGGCGATCTCTTCCGCAGCCTCGAGCACGCCCGGCAGTTCGGCGCGGAAGGCGTCGGCAATGTGGTCACCGGCGAGCTTGCCGGCAAAGCGCTTGTGCACGAAGCCAGCGGCGCGGCTGGCGATGTTGATGTACTTGCCGACCAGGTCGGCATTCACGCGTTGGGCGAAGTCCTCGAGGTTGAGGTCGATGTCCTCCATCGTGGCGCCCAGCTTGGCGGCGAAGTAGTAGCGCAGCCACTCCGGATTCAGCCCCTGCGCCAGGTAGCTCTCGGCGGTGATGAAGGTGCCGCGCGACTTGGACATCTTGGCGCCGTCGACGGTGAGGAAACCGTGGGCGAAGACTCCGTTCGGCGTGCGGTAGCCGGCATGCTCCAGCTCGGCCGGCCAGAACAGCGCGTGGAAGTAGAGGATGTCCTTGCCGACGAAGTGGTAGAGCTCGGCGCCGGAGCCCTTCCCCCACCAGTCGTCGAAATTCAGGTTGTGGCGCTTGCACAGGTTGCGGAAGGAGCCCATGTAACCGATGGGCGCATCAAGCCAGACGTAGAAGTATTTTCCCGGTGCGCCGGGAATCTCGAAGCCGAAGTAGGGTGCGTCGCGCGAGATGTCCCAGTCGGTGAGCCGGTTGTCGCCGGGTTCGCCGAGCCATTCCTGCAGCTTGTTCACCGCCTCGGGCTGGGTCTTGCACACCTCGCGCGTGGCGCGCCGCAGGAAGTCCTGGCAGCGCGGGTCGGAGAGCTTGAAGAAATAGTGGTCGGAGGATTTCAGTTCCGGCTTCGCCCCGGAAACGGCCGAGTAGGGGTTCTTCAGTTCGGTCGGGGCGTAGGCGGCACCGCAGGCTTCGCAGGAATCGCCATACTGGTCCTTGGTCCCGCACTTCGGGCATTCGCCCTTGATGAAGCGGTCGGGCAGGAACATCTGCTTGACCGGATCGTAGAACTGCTCAATCGAGCGCACTTCGATCAGCCCGGCGGCCTTGAGCTTGGCGTAGATGTCCTCCGAGTAGTGCCGGGTTTCGTCTGAATGCGTGCTGTAGTAGTTGTCGAAGGCGACGTGGAAGCCGGCAAAGTCGCGGCTGTGTTCGCCGTGGACGCGGGCGATCAACTGCTCCGGCGTGATGCCTTCCTTCTCGGCGCGCAGCATGATCGGCGTGCCGTGGGTGTCATCGGCGCAGACGTACCAGCATTCGTGGCCGCGCATCTTCTGGAAGCGCACCCAGATGTCGGTCTGGATGTACTCGACGAGGTGACCGAGGTGGATGGCGCCGTTGGCGTAGGGCAGGGCGCTGGTGACGAGGATCTTGCGGGTCATGACGCGGTCTTTCCGGGTTCCGGCGGCGGCCGTGGGGCCTGCCGCACCGAACCGCATATTCTACCGGAGGGGGCTCGGCAGGGCCGTGCCGCGAGCGCCGGCGACGCCAATCCGCTATGCTTGCGCCGATGCAAGTCGTCGTCATCACCGGCCTCTCCGGCTCCGGCAAATCGATCGCGCTCAACGTGCTCGAAGATGCCGGCTACTACTGCGTCGACAACCTGCCGGCGCCGCTGCTCAGCGACCTCGTAGATCACCTGCGACTCGAGGGCCACGAGCGCGCCGCCGTCGCCGTCGACATGCGTGGCGGCTCCAGCATTGCCGCGCTGCCGCCGCAGTTGCGCAGTCTGGAGGCCCAGGGCGTCGTCCTGCGCTGCGTGTTCCTCGATGCCCGCGACGAAGTACTGATCCAGCGTTTCTCCGAGACGCGCCGGCGCCACCCGCTGGCGACGGGCGACGCGACGCTCGAGGAGGCGATAGCGCGCGAGCGCGAGGCCCTCGAGATGCTGGCTTCGCTCGGGCACCACATCGACACCAGCAACCTGCGGCCGAATTCGCTGCGTGCCAGCATCAAGGAGTTCGCCGCGCTCGACGAGCGTGGCGGCCTCACGCTGCTGTTCGAGTCTTTCGGCTTCAAGCACGGCATTCCGCTCGACGCCGACCTCGTCTTCGACGTGCGCTGCCTGCCCAATCCGCACTACGACCCCGTGCTGCGCCCGCTCACGGGACGCGACGCGGAAGTCGTCGCCTTCCTCGATGCCCAGCCCGAGGTGGCGCGCATGGAGGCCGACCTGCGCCGCTTCATCGGCGACTGGCTGCCCGCCTACGTGCGCGACAACCGTTCCTACCTCACGGTCGGCATCGGCTGCACCGGCGGCCAGCATCGGTCCGTCTACCTGGCCGAACGTCTCGCCGGGCACTTCCGACCCATGGCCAGCGTGCTGGTACGGCATCGCAGCCTGATCGAATGACGACGAGCCCTGCCGACGGCCTGCGCGAGATGATCCGCGAGGCGATGGGCGGATCGCCGGTGCCATGGCGGCGCCTGCTGCGCCCCGGCGACTGGCTGCTCCTCGCCGGCGCCACCGTCCTCGTTGGCACCTCCTTCCCCATCTTCTGGCGCGGCGGCGCGCCGGACCGGGCACTGGTCAAGCGCGATGGCCGCGTGGTGACCGAACTGGCGCTGAGCCAGCCGCGCCGCTACGAAGTGGCCGGGGAAATCGGTACCACGGTAATCGAGGTGCAGCCGGGACGCGCGCGTGTCGCCTCCGATCCCGGGCCACGCCAGTACTGCGTGCAGCAGGGGTGGCTGACGCGCGCCGGCGCCGTGGCGATCTGCGCGCCCAACCACGTCACGCTGCAACTCGCCGGGCGTGGCGGCGACGCTCTGCATGACACGCTCAGCTACTGAGCTGGCGGTAACGCCCGACGACAGGCGCATCGCGCGCTACGCAGCGGCGGCGATCGCGCTGGCGGTGGCGGAGACGGCGCTGCCGAGCCCGTTGCCGGGTATCAAGCCGGGGCTGGCCAACATCGTCATCCTCGTCGTTCTCGTTCGCCATGGCTGGCGCGATGCGGCCTGGGTTGCACTGCTGCGCGTCATCGCCGGCAGCCTCGTGGTCGGGCAGTTCCTGGCGCCGGGCTTCTTCCTCGCCCTCGCGGGTGCGGTGGCGAGCCTTGCCGTGCTCGCTCTGGCCCGGTACCTGCCGGCGCGGCTGTTCGGACCCGTGTCGGCGAGCGTGCTGGCAGCCTTCGCCCACATCGGCGGCCAACTTGCGCTCGCCCGGGCGTGGCTGGTTCCTCATGATGGGGTCTGGCTGCTGCTGCCCTTGTTTGCCACGGCAGCGCTGGTGTTCGGAGCGGTTAATGGGCTCGTTGCCGCGCGTCTGCTGGCCGCCGAGCCGGCGCCTGCGACATGATCGTCCCGCTGTTTCCCCTGCACGCCGTACTCTTTCCCGGCGGGCGCCTGCCGCTGCGCATCTTCGAGCAGCGCTACATGGACATGGCCAAGGCCTGCCTCAAGTCGGAAGAGCCCTTCGGCGTCTGCCTGATCGCGCAAGGCGAGGAGGTGGCGCAGCGCGGGGGGCTTGCCGCAGAACCGCACGAGATCGGCACGCTGGCGCGCATTGCCGAGTGGGACATGCCGACCCTGGGCGTGCTCGAAGTCGTCGCCGAGGGGGGCGACCGCTTCCGTATCCGGCGTCGCTGGGTCGAGGCGTCCGGCCTCCTGCGCGCCGAGGTGGAACCGATTCCGCCGCCGCCGGTACTGCCGGTGCCGGGGCCCTACGCGCGGCTGGTTCCCCTGCTGCGTGCCGTCGTTGCGGACATGGAAAAAGGTGCGCCGAATGCGCCGGCCGCGCCGCATCGCTTTTTCGATGCCCACTGGCTCGGCATGCGCTATGCCGAGGTGCTGCCGATCCCGTCGCTGGCACGGCAGAAACTGCTGGAACTCGACGACGGCATCGACCGCCTCGAGATCATCTATCGCTACCTCGAAGGCAAGGGGCTGCTGCCCGACCTCTGAGCCAGGATGCGGCGCACCGGTGCAGGCAATGCCGCGTTCCCCAGTGCCGCCGCGGCCAGCCATTCGAAGCGGGGCTCCATCGCCGCCGGCGTGCGCTCGACGCGCAGTACCAGCGGCGTGATGTGCAGGCGAAAGTGGCTGAACGCGTGGTCGATCGCGGGCACCGGCGCCACGGCGAGCACCCGGCAGGCGAAGCGCTGCGCCGCCCATGCGGCCGGCTCTTCGCCAGCGGGCAGTTCCGGCAGCGATTGCAGGCCGCCCCAGATTCCGGAGGGCGGCCGCGTTTCTAGCAGTACGTGCTGTCCGTCGTCGAGCACCAATAGCGTGGCCTGCCGGCGTGGTACCACGCGGCGCGGCTTCGGCGCCGGCAGCTCGGCGGTACGGCCGCTCGCCAATGCAACGCACGAGGCCGCCAGCGGACATGCGTCGCAGCGCGGCCTGGCGCGCGTGCAGACTGTTGCACCGAGGTCCATCAGCGCCTGGTTGTGGTCGCCGCAGTGGCGAGCCGGTGCCAGATCCTCGGCAAGCTGCCACAGGCTCCTTTCCACCGATGCCGTGCCGGGAAAACCGTCGATGCCGAAGCAGCGGCACAGTACGCGCTTGACGTTGCCGTCGAGCACCGGGGCGCTAGCGCCGAAGCAGAAGGCGGCAATCGAATTGGCGGTCGAGCGGCCTATGCCAGGCAGCCGCGCGATCGCAGATGCATCGCGCGGAAACTTCCCGCCGTGCTCTGCCACGATCGTTCGTGCGCAGGCGTGCAGGTGGCGTCCGCGAGCGTAGTAACCGAGCCCGCTCCACAATGCCATGACCTCGTCGAGCGGCGCGGCCGCAAGGCGCGCCAGTGTCGGGAAACTTGCCAGGAAGCGCTCGTAATAGGGCTGCACGGTGGCGACCTGGGTCTGTTGCAGCATGATTTCCGACAGCCAGACGCGATACGGATCGCTGGTGTTCTGCCAGGGCAGGTCGTGGCGGCCGTGTCGCGCATGCCAGCGCCGCAGCCGGCGGGCGAAATCCGATGCAGCCCGGTTCACCCCTTGACCGGCCTCACGCGCGAGGCCGCAAGCTGGGCGCGGCGGCGCGCCTCGTCCGTCGTATCGGCATTCGCCACGGCGACGCCCATGCGTCGCTTGAGGAAGCTTTCCGGCTTGCCGAAAAGCCGCAGGTCGGATTCCGGTACCTGGAGCGCCTCGGCGACGCCTTCGAAGGCGATTCCCTTTTCCTCCATGCCGCCATAGATCACGGCGGAAGCTCCCGGGCGGCGCAGGGAGGTGTCGACCGGCAGGCCGAGGATGGCGCGTGCATGCAGCTCGAACTCCGACAAGCGCTGCGTGGCCAGAGTCACCAGACCGGTGTCGTGCGGGCGCGGGCTGACTTCGGAGAACCAGACCTGGTCGCCCTTGACGAACAGTTCGACACCGAAGATGCCGCGCCCGCCGAGATTGCCGGTGACGGCCTGCGCTATTTCGCGGGACTTCCGCAGCGCGGCTTCCGTCATCGCCATCGGCTGCCAGCTTTCGACATAGTCGCCGCTCACCTGCACGTGGCCGATCGGTTCGCAGAAGAACGTCTCGACCTCGCCCGACGCGCGATTGCCGGAATCGGCGCCGCTGGCGCCGAGTGCGCGCACGGTGAGTAGCGTGATCTCGTAGTCGAAGTCGATGAAGCCTTCGACGATGACCCGCCCTGCCCCGGTGCGGCCGCCGGCCTGGGCGTAATCCCACGCCTTCTGCACGTCGGCCGGAGTCTTTACAAGCGATTGCCCCTTGCCCGACGAGGACATCACGGGCTTCACCACGCAGGGGTACCCAATGCCGCCGTCGATGGCGGCCTGCATTTCCGCCAGCGTGTCGGCAAACCGGTAGGGGGATGTCGGCAGCCCGAGCTGCTCGGCGGCGAGCCGGCGAATGCCCTCGCGGTTCATGGTCAATTGCGCGGCACGCGCCGTGGGGATCACCTCGGCGATTCCTGCATTTTCGATTTCGACCAGCATTGCGGTGGCAATGGCTTCGATTTCGGGCACCACAAGTGCCGGCCGTTCTTTTTCGATCAGGGCGCGCAGTGCCGCCCCGTCGGTCATGGTCACGACATGGCTGCGGTGCGCAACCTGCATTCCCGGTGCATCGGGGTAGCGATCGACGCCGATGACCTCGCAGCCCAGGCGCTGCAATGCGATAATGACTTCCTTTCCCAACTCGCCACAGCCCAGCAGCATGACTCGGGTGGCGGAGGGAGAAAGCGGTGTACCGATACGGTTGGCGATGCCCATCAGGTGCTCCGAAATATTAGAACGTATCGCCGGATTGTAGAGCCTGACGAGGGCCCGCCCCAATGAACCAGCCGTTCCAGTTCGGATTCGACAGCCGGTCGCTGCGAGATGCGCTAGGCGAGTTTGCCACCGGCGTTGCCGTGGTGACGACTCGCGCCGCCGACGCTACCCCGGTCGGCGTCACCATCAATTCATTTTCCTCGGTTTCGCTCGAGCCGCCGCTGGTGTTGTGGAGCCTGGGGCTGATGTCGCCGACACGGCCTGCCTTCGAGGCCAGCAGCCATTATGTGGTGAATATCCTCGCTGCCGATCAGGTCGATCTGTCCCAGCGCTTCTCGCAGCCTCAGGCCGACCGCTTTGCCGGGCTCGACTTCGATGAGGGCGGTTCAGGCGTTCCGCTCTTGCGTGGCTGTAGCGCCTGGTTCGAGTGCCGCAATGAAATCCGCTACCCGGGCGGCGACCACGTCATCCTGGTCGGCTACGTCGAGCGATTCCGGCGCGAGCCGAAGGCCCCCCTTATCTTCCACGGCGGGCGCTATCGCGAACTGGCATAAAAAAGCCCCACCCTTGCGGGGTGGGGCTAACGGCCTGAAAGATTAGGCCGAGGAGGAGACGGTTCAGTACCGGTGGGCCTGCGGGTTCCAGCTGAAGCAGGCGCGCAGCAGATGATTGGCGCGGGCCACCAGGCTGGGACCACGGCGACGGGCCGCCGGATCCTGAGGATTCCAAGAGAAGAAGGGGCGCACCACTTCGGCCAAGGCAAGGGCGCTGCCGGCCAGAAGTCCCAGATAAACGCTCGCGCGCTCAGCCACTACTCCCTGCATACGGCGCAATTCAAGTGCGCGCATCTCGCGGGCTTCCTGAATGATTCGGGCGGTATCGAGCGGGGCCACAACGGTATCCTTTGCTGCGTTGCAATATTTGTTGGACAGAATGTAATTCCTGTTCGTAAAAACAACAATAGATACAAAGCGAAAAACATTTGTGCCATTTAGTCCATAATATGTGAATGGACAGGGCTGCGGAAATGATGGCATTCGTCAAGGCGGTCGAAGCCGGCGGGTTCTCTGCTGCGGCGCGGCAACTGGGTCTTACCCCCTCCGCGCTGTCCAAACTCGTCAGTCGGCTGGAAGACCGGCTCGGCGCCCAGCTGATGCAGCGAACCACGCGGCGGCTCCAGCTCACCGTCGAAGGCGAAGCCTTCTTCGGGCGTGCCCGGACCATATTGGCTGCGATGGACGAAGCCGAGTCGGAAGTGACCGAGGCGGTTTCGAGTCCGCGCGGCCTGCTGCGCATCCACTGCGGCTCGACCTTCGGCATGCACCAGCTGGCGCCGGCCATACCGCGCTTCCAGGAGCGCCATCCGTCGGTATCGCTGGAGCTCACCATCAGCGACGAGCGGCTGTCCATGATGCAGGAAGGTGTCGACCTCGCAATCCGCATCGGTCCTCTCGAGGAATCCTCGCTCGTGGCACGCCGCATCTGCAACCTCGAACGCGTGATCTGCGCCGCACCCGCCTACCTCGCCCGCTACGGAACACCGCGCACCCCCGACGACCTGCAGCAGCACAACTGCCTGTGGATCACCAGCCTGCCGCAACTGAAGCGCTGGCCCTTCGATACGGACGACGGCATTCGTGTCGTCAACGTATCGGGCAACATCGCCGCCAACCACGCCGAAACCGTGATGCAACTGGCGCTTGCCGGCGTCGGCATCACGCGGCTGGCCGACGTCGTGGTGGCGACGGCGCTTCGGGCCGGAACCCTCGTACCCATTCTTACCGACTGGCACCATGTCGAACCGGTGCCCTTGTATGTGACGTACCCGAGCGGCCGCAACCTTTCGCCCAAGGTGCGCGCCATGGTCGAGTTCCTCGTCGAGGAATTCGGCGGTGCGCCTTGGCGGACGGCTCGCTAGCCGAGGAGAACGACCCATGGCCATCCTGATCCTCAAGCCCGGCAAGGAAAAATCCGTCCTGCGCCGTCACCCGTGGTTGTTTTCCGGTGCAGTCGATCGCCTCGAAGGGCGCGCGCGACCGGGCGACACCGTCGAAGTCCATGCCGCGGATGGGCGGGTGCTGGGCCGCGCAGCCTGGAGCCCGGCGTCGCAGATCCGCGCCCGCATGTGGAGCTTCGATGCGGCCGAGCCGGTGGACCATGCCTTCTTCAAGCGTCGCGTTGCGGCCGCCCTGGCGCGCCGGGCCGCATTGCCGGAGCTGGCCGGGCAGGCGGCCTTGCGCGTCGTCCATGCCGAGTCCGACGCCCTGCCCGGCATCATTGCCGACCGCTACGGCGACACGGTGGTGCTGCAGCTGACGTCGGCAGGAGCCGAAAAGTGGCGCACGGCGATTGCGGATTCGCTGCTTGGCGCGACAGGGTGCGTTCGGCTGTTCGAACGTTCCGACGTCGATGTGCGTGCGCTGGAGGGCCTGGAACCCGTCTCCGGCTGGCTGCACGGCGCGGAGCCCGAGGCCGATGTCGTCATCGAGGAGCACGGCATCCGCCTGGGTGTCGACATCCGTCACGGACACAAGACCGGCTTCTATCTCGACCAGCGCGACAACCGCGCCATGGTTGCGGGCCTGGTGCGCGGACGGCGCGTGCTCAACTGCTTCTGCTACACGGGCGGGTTCTCGCTGCAGGCGCTGGCCGGCGGTGCGACCGGGGTGCTGTCGATCGACAGTTCGGCGCCGGCGCTGGAGGCCGCGCGGTGCAACCTTGCCCGCAATCCGCAACTTGATGCTGCGCGCGCCTCCTGGCGCGAGGCTGACGTATTCGCCGAACTGCGCGCGCTCCACGATCGCGGCGAGCGTTTCGACCTGGTGATCCTCGATCCGCCGAAGTTCGCCCCCACTGCAAGCCAGGCCGAGCGTGCGGCTCGTGCCTACAAGGACATCAACCTGCAGGCGCTGAAGCTGCTGGCCCCGGGCGGCCTGCTGATGACCTATTCGTGTTCCGGCGGCATCGACGCCACGCTGTTCCGCAAGATCGTCGCCGGCGCCGCGCTCGACGCCCGTCGTACGGCGCGCATCCTGCGCCAGCTCCACGGCGCTGCCGACCACCCGGTCGACCTCACATTTCCGGAGGGCGAGTACCTCAAGGGCTTGCTGTTGCAGGTCGACTGAACCGACCGGCAGCGCGAGCACCTATTTCCGGCGCGGCTCTTCGTAGGGGGCGACCTTCTCCACGGTGAGCCGATAGCCGGCGCGTCCCCATGGCGTCGCGGCGCCTTGCAGGCTGAGCGTGCCGCTGACCCAGACGGCATCCATGCTGCGCATGCGCGGCAGCGGCTTGGGTGACACGACGTGCACGATCTGGTTGGCCGGGGGCGGTGGCGTATGGATGCAGGCGCCGAAGTAGGGTACGAGCAGGAACTCGCTGATCTTTTCTCCTTTGGCTTCAAGCGGAATCGCAAAGCCGGGCAGGCGCACGCGCCGGCCGGCCAGCGACGTCTCGAGCGGTGCCGCATCCCAGGCGGCCCTGAGCTTTTCGAGAGCCTCCATCGCGCGCGGGTCCGAGTCCTGCAGCTTGCCCAGATCCATGCCGCGCAGGCCGGCGCTTGGATCCCAGCCTTTGGGCACGAGCTCCTCCCAGCGGATTTCGGCAAAGGCGTCGGCCGCCAGGGCTGGCACCGTGGCGACCAAGGCCAGTGCGGCGCAAAGCATGGTCAGCGATCGTTTCATGTCAGTTCCTCGGCGTCAGTCCGTCGGTCAGCGAAAGGCGCCATGCACGCCAGCCCGGCGCAAGCCCGGCCAGCAGGCCCGTCGCAATGACCAGTGCAAGCAATCCGAGTTCCCCCGGCCCCGAAACCCCCGGCCCGAGCACGATGCCGAAGCGGTCGAGCAGCCAGGGTGCCGTGACGGCACCTGCAAGCGTTACCAGCAGCAGGCCGAGCAGGGCGCCGCAGGAGGTCACCAGCAGGCCTTCGGCGAGCAGCATCACGAAGATGTCGCGCGGGCCGGCGCCGAGCGCACGGAGTATGGCCAGTTCGCGCCGCCGCTGGTCCAGCCCCGCCAGCAACGTGGCAGCAAGCCCCGCCAGGCCGACCAGCACCACCAGGGCGGAGACTGCGAGCAGGATGCGCTCGACCACGCCGACGGCCTGCCAGAGTTCGTCCAGCGCGACTCCAGGCAGGACGGCCAGCAACGGCTCGCCGCGGAAGC
>ERZ724521.1040-NODE-1040-length-12373-cov-5.808167_pt1 | contig 12373 bp, 11 predicted proteins | sample MGYA00376054_ERZ724521 | MGnify/ENA primary metagenome ERZ724521 (study PRJEB28724, sample SAMN07190883) | activated sludge metagenome | isolation source: activated sludge of sewage treatment plant in Hong Hong | place: Hong Kong | collected 2016-03-17 ... | reverse complement strand
CGGGCGCGGTGCAAGCAGCGCCGCGAACCCGCTTGCATCCAGCAGCGCGCCGGCATGGCCGGCGAGATCGAGGCCGAGGTCGTCGACGCTCACTTCGCCGCTATGGTCCGGACCGTCGAGGGTGTAAAGCCCGGGCTTGCCGCCGATGAAGCTGAGCGTATGCGTGGCGCGTACGGCGACACCGAGTACGCGTCCGCTGTCGCCGTCGATGCCGCTCGGCACATCGAGCGCCAGCACCGGGCCGGCAAAGGCATTGATGCGTTCGACCAGTTCCGCATAGGGACCGGCGAGGGGACGGCCGAGGCCTATGCCGAACAGCCCATCGACCACCAGCGCGTAGTCGCCGGGTGGTATCGGATCGCCGGCACCCACCACCGCGACGCCGATGCCGGCCGCCTGCAGGTGCCGGGCCATCACGCGTGCGTCGCCGCCGTTGTTGCCGGGGCCGGCGCAAACGAGTACGCGGCCCCTGCCGCCGGTCAGTCGCCTGGCCAGATGGGCCGCGGCGCGACCGGCACGCTCCATCAGCGGCGGCTTTGCGCCTGCATGGCGGGTCTCGATCGCGCGCAGTTCCTGCGAGCGCAGCAGCACGGTGGTCATGCCGGGATTGTAACCGTCAGGGATTGTGCGCGAGTCGGGGCAGCGGAACGATCTCGTGTCCTGCGGCAAGCAGGAATCGGCGCAGCCCGGCGGCAATGGGAACCGCGTCCGCGCCGTCGCCATGCACGCAGATGCTGCCGATGGCGGTTGTGATTCGGGTGCCGTCCACGGCGATGAGGGCGCGTGCTTCGAGCATGCGCGCGACATGGGTTGCGCAGGCGTCCGCGCCATGGATGTGCGCATCGGCGCGGGAGCGCGGGACCAGCTGTCCGTCAGGAAGGTAGGCACGGTCGGCAAATATCTCCTCGACAACCGACAGTCCGAGCGCACGTCCTGCCTGCACCAACTGCGATGCCGCGGGGGCGAGCAGGATCAACTCGCGATCCACGGCCGCCATGGCCTTGCAGATTGCTTCGGCTACTGCGCCATCCGTGCAGGCGAGGTTGTTGAGTGCACCGTGCGGCTTGACGTGCGTCAGCCGTCCGCCCTCGAGTGACGCGATGCCGGCCAGGGCGCCGATCTGCGCCGCGACCTGGTTCTCGAGTTCGGTAGCGCTGAGCGCCATTGGCCGGCGGCCGAAGCCCGCGAGGTCGGGGTAGCTCGGGTGGGCGCCGAGCGAAACGCCATGCCGCAGCGCCTCGCGGACGGTGCGGCGCATTACGTCCGGGTCGCCCGCGTGTCCGCCGCAGGCGATGTTCGCCGAGGCGACGATGCCGAGCATCGCCGCGTCGTCGCCCATCGTCCAGGGGCCGAAGCCTTCGCCGAGATCGGCATTGAGGTTAATCCGCATCGATGACTCCGTCGATCAGGTTGGCGCTGTACAGGGCGTCGAGGTCCATGTCCGGCCCTGCCGGCCCGATCGAGGCGAGCGCCTTGGCCAGCGCAACGGATTGCTCGCGGCGTGCGGCCAGCGCGGCCGCCATGTCGACAAGGGCAAAACGCAGCGTCTGGCCCGGCAGCAGATGGGCAAGGCGAGGCAGGTCGGCACCGATCACCGTGGCGATCTTGGCATAGCCGCCGACCGTCTGACAATCCGCGAGCAGGACGATCGGACGGCCGTCGCCCGGAACCTGGATCGCTCCGGGCGTGACGGCTTCGGAAACGATGTCGGCGCCGCCGGCGTGGCCCATGGTCGGCCCGTCGAGGCGCAGACCCATGCGGTCGGCCTCGCGGCCGACCCTGAATTCGGCGTCGAGGAAGGTCGACCACGACTCGTCCGGAAACCTCGAGCGCTGCGGTCCCGGCAGGATCCTGAGGGGGCCATGCGGCACGCCGGGTGGCGCGGGAAGGCAGCGCGGGGCATGGTGGCCGGCGGCGCCAGTCATCAGCAGGTCACCGGCCGCCAGGTTGCGGCCGCCCATGCCGCCGATGCCGGCGCGCGCATAGGTTGAGCGGCTGCCCAGCACCGAGGGCACGTCGATTCCGCCGGCGATGGCGACATAGCCGATGCCGCTGCGAAGGTTTCCGGCGACCAGGGTCTCCCCGGGCGACAGCGCGTGGCCTCGCCAGTTGGCGGCCTGTCGCGACTGCCCGGAAGCGTCGATGATCGTGGCCGCGAATTCGCCGGCCAGGGCGACGATGCAGGGGTCGTGCGCGCGGAGGCTCGGGCCGAGCAGGCGGACTTCGATGGCGGCGGCGGCAACGTCGTTGCCCGCCAGCGTATTGGCCAGCGCCAGCCAGACTGCATCGAGCGCGCCGGACAGCGGAACGCCGAGATGCCGGTAGCCGGGCCGGCCGGTGTCCTGGATGCTCGCCGGAAACCGGCACTCGATGACTTCGATCATGGAGTCAGCCAGCGGTAGCGGTCGAGGTTGCCCTGCGCTATGCCGGCTTCGAGCCGATTGAACTCGCTGGCGTCAACGGCGCGAAACCGGACGCGGTCGCCCGCCGCCAGCAGCGAGGGTCGATCGCCGGCGTGCAGGTCGAACAGCGGTACCGGCGTGCGCCCGAGGAGGTGCCAGCCGCCGGGGCTCTGCCAGGGGTAGACCGCGGCCTGCCGTCCCGCGATGGCGACGCTGTTGGCGGGGACGGCGGTGCGGGGTGTCGCGCGGCGCGGCAGGCTCAGCCATTCCGGCAGCAGGCCCATGTAGGGAAACCCGGGTAGGAAGCCGATCAGGAAGACGCGCAACTCCACGTCGCACAGGGCAGTCACGATCTCGGCCTCGCTGCGACCCGTCGCCGCGGCGGCCTCGGCAAGATCGGGCCCAAACTCGCCGCCGAAGTGCACCGGGAGCCACCACTGCCGGGCGGTGGATTCAACCGCTTTCCCGGTGGCGGCAGCTTCGCGCAGTGCGGTCGCCACCAGATCGCGGTCCGCCCGCAACGGGTCGAAATGCACCGTAAGCGAGGCATACGCCGGCACGACATCGGTGATGCCCGAGGGAGGGGCGGCGAGCAGCGCATCGCGCGCCGCCATGACCTGGTCGTTGAGCCCGGAATCGATCTCTTCGCCGAACTCCAGGGTCAGCGCGGCATCCCCGAGGTCGACCAGACGGGCTTTCATCCCACCATGCGCTGCGGCAGCCAGGTGACGATGCCGGGAACTGCATAGATGATGCCGACCGCAGCGACCATCAGAAAGAAGGCCGGCAGCGCCGTGCGCGCGATCCAGGGCAGCTGCTTGTCGGTCATGCCCTGCAGCACGAAGAGGTTGAAGCCGACGGGTGGCGTGATCTGCGCCATTTCGACGACGACGACGAGGAAGACGCCGAACCAGACGAGGTCGATTCCGGCGGCCATGATGGTCGGCTGGATGACGCCGATGGTGAGCACCACCATCGAGATGCCATCGAGGAAGCAGCCGAGGATGATGTAGAAGATCATCAGGCCGAAGAGCAGCCAGAAAGGCGTGAGCCCCAAGCCGCCGATCCACTCGGCGAGCTGGCGCGGCAGGCCCAGGTAGCCCATCGAGAGCGTCAGGAAGCTCGAGCCGGCGAGGATCAGGGCGATCATGCAATACAGGCGCGTGGCGCCGAGCAGGCTTTCGCGGAAGGTCTGCCAGTTGAGCGAGTGTTGGAACGCGGCCAGCGCGAGGCTGCCCACCACGCCCAGCGCCGCCGCCTCGGTCGCCGTGGCCACGCCGATGTAGATCGAGCCGAGCACCAGCACGATCAGCAGCACGACGGGGATCAGATTGCGCGATGCCTGCAGCTTTTGCGCGATCGTGGTGTGCTCGGCGACCGGAGGCACGGCGTCGGGGTGGAGCAGGGCCCAGACGATGATCCAGCTCATGAACAGCCCGGCCAGCATCAGCCCCGGCAGCACGCCGCCGATGAACAGCTTGGCAATCGATACCTCGGCGGCGACGCCATAGACGATCATGATGATGGACGGCGGAATCAGCAGGCCCAGCGTGCCCGCACCGGCCAGCGTGCCGATCGTGATGTCGTCCGGGTAGCCGCGGCTCTTCAGCTCGGGCAGGGTGATCTTGCCGATGGTTGCGCAGGTGGCGGCGGACGATCCGGAGACGGCGGCGAAGATCGTGCAGCCGATGACATTGGTGTGGAGAAGGCGGCCGGGCAGCTTTTCCAGCCAAGGCGCAAGGCCCTTGAACATGTCTTCGGAAAGCTTGGTGCGGAACAGGATCTCGCCCATCCAGAGGAACATCGGCAGCGCGGTCAGCGTCCACGACGAGGAGGTACCCCAGATCGTCACGGCCATCGCATCGCCGGCGGGACGGGAGGAGAAGAGCTCCATGCCGAGCCAGCCGACGCCGAGCAGGGCCAGCCCGATCCAGATTCCGCTGGCCAGCAGGCCGAACAGTGCGGCAATGAGGAAGAAGGTGATCGCCAGGCTCATGGGGTGGTCATCGTCGGGCTATTCGCTGCGTACCGGCTCCGCGTTCGGGTCGCGATGGCGCAGGTGGGTTCCGCGCACCACGCCGACGAAATCCTCGAGCAGCGCGAGCAGGAACACGGCGGCGCCGACTGCCATGCCGAGCTGGGGAATCCAAAGCGGGGTCGCATCGTTGCTCTGCGAGACGTCGTTGAACTGGAACGATTGCCAGACGAGCCGCGCCGAGAACCAAGCGAGCAGCAGGGCAAGCAGGATGCCGGCGCCGTGGCACCAGAGCTCGAGCCAGCGCCGGTGCGCCGGGTTGAGCCGGTCGAGGATCAGCGTGACGCGGATGTGTTCGCCGCGTCGCAGCGTATGGGCGAGGGCCAGGAAGGCCGACGCCGCCATGCAGTAGCCGGCATAGGCATCCGTGCCGCGCACATGGAAGTCGAGCAGGCGCCCGAACACCGACAGCAGGATCGCCACCAGCGTGCCGATCATGAACAGCGCCCCCGCCCACGCGGCGGCGCCGTACACCCGGTCGAGCAGGTGCCTACCGGTCACGTCACTTCCGATAGGCGTCGAGGATGGCCTGGCCTTCGGCGCCGGCGGTCTTCTGCCATTCGCCGATCATGGTGTCGCCGACCTTCTTCATGTCCGCCTTGAGCGCCGCGGAAGGCGCGGCCACCGTCATGCCGTTCTTGCCCAGGGTCTCGATCCAGACCTTGGTCTTCTCTTCGCTGGTCTTCCAGCCGCGCGCCTCGGCTTCCACCGCGGCCTTCAGCAGGGCATCCTGGCTCGGCTTGTCGAGCGCATCGAAGGCTTTTTGCGACACCAGCACCGCATTCTTCGGCAGCCAGGCCTGGGTGTCGTAGTAGTACTTCACCTGTTCCCAGACCTTGGAGTCGACGCCAGTGGCGGCGGAGGTCATGAAGGCCGAGACGGCGCCGGTGGCGAGCGCCTGGGACAGTTCGGCGGCCTGGATGGTCACCGGCTGGGCGCCCACGAGTTCGGCAATGCGCGAGGTCTGCGGGCTGTAGGCACGCCACTTGACACCCTTGAGGTCGGCGCCGGCGCCGATCGGCTTCGCCGAGAAGATTCCCTGCGGCGGCCATGGCACGGAGAACAGCACCTTCATCCCCTGCTTTGCCAGCAGGGCGTCGAGCGCCGGCTTCTGCGCGGCGGCCAGCTTCTTCGCCTCGGCGTAGGAGGTGGCAAGGAAGGGCACGCTGTCGGCGCCGAAGATCGGGTTCTCGTTGTTGGCACCGCTGAGGATGATCTCGCCGACCTGCGCCTGGCCGCCCTGGATGGCGCGCTTGATCTCGTTCGCCTTGTACAGCGAACCGGCCGGATGCACGGTGATCTTGAGCTTGCCGGCCGTGGCCTTGTCGACGTCGGCGGCGAACTGGACGATGTTCTCGGTGTGGAAGTTGTTGGCGGGGTACGGGGTCGGCATGTCCCACTTGGTCTGGGCGGCGGCGGCGAAGGCGGCGAGCGCCAGCGCGGAGGCGGACAAGACTTGGCTGATACGTGCGTTCATCGGCGGATTCCTCTCGTAGGATCGGTGGTGTCTGGACAACGCTGCGGACATTAACGTTGCGTCTGCGAAACGTCAATAAATCCGTCCGGTTTGGGGGTCAGGCTGCGCCCTCCGTGGTGCTGCCGTGCCGGCGCACCTGGTTGCGCCCGGCGAGCTTGGCTTCGTACATGCTGTGGTCGGAGTGCGCCTGCAGGAGGTCGAGGGTAGTACCGTCCACGGGATAGCTGGCGACGCCGATGCTGACGGTCGTGCGGATCACGTGCCCGGCCAGGGCAATCGAGCTGGTCTCAACGGCCAGGCGCAGTTTTTCCGCGACCTCGAGGGCGCCTTCAACCGGAGTCTCCGGCAGCAGCACGACGAATTCGTCGCCGCCCTGGCGGGCAAGTATGTCCGCCTGGCGCAACTGCCGGTGCATGGTGTCGACCAGGGCCTTGATCAGGGTGTCGCCGGCCTTGTGGCCGAACTGGTCGTTTACCTGCTTGAGGTTGTCGCAGTCGATGCCGAGCAGGCTGATGGGCCGGTTGTAGCGCACGGCCTGGCCGAACAGGCGGTCGGCGATGATGGCGAAGCCCCGGCGGTTGAGGGCGCCCGTCAGCTCGTCGGTTTCGGAGAGCAGCCGCGCCTTGCTCAGTCCGTAGCGGATGTCCGACGCGAACATCGTCGTCGTGTACGCGACGAGGACGAAGGGGGCGAACACGGCGAACATCCCTGCCGCGTAGCGCAGCGAGATCACCCCGTCGAGCGAAAATTCGCCGGCGAGGAAGATGAAGCAGACACCGATCAGGAGCAGCTCGAGCAGCGTGGTGAGCTTGCCCAGCGCAAGCGCGCTGGCGATGATCACCAGCAGGTAGGTGTTCAGCAGCGGGCTCTCGAGTCGCCCCGTGTGCCAGACCGCCCAGGTGATGAAGGCGGTCATGATCCAGGTTTCCACCGCCAGCTTCCAGCGCGACTCGTGCTTGAAGAAGCGGGCATAGCGGAAACCCATGACGAACAGGGCGTAGGCGACCAGGGTGAATGCGGCGGACGCCTGGTCGGCGGCATCGGTGCCGCCGAAGACGTGATAGAGCAGCACCACGCTGAGGAGCAGCCACTCGATCTCGGCGATCGAGCGGGACAAACCGCGCAGCTCTTCCTCCTCGATGGAGATCGGGCCTTCCCGCGGATCGTTCTTCGTGCGCATGGAATGCGGCCGTCGCGCCGCGCGTCTGTGCTGGTCGGACGATTATGCCACCGGCCGCCGCGTGCGCCGGGTTTGGGCTAGGATTACATGTTCCTCCGCTGCCCGTGCACCGACCTCCATGATCAACGAACTGCTGCCAACGCTGACGCCGAAGATCGCCGCGCTGCGCCGCGACCTGCACGCCCATCCGGAGCTTGCGTTCGACGAACGGCGCACAGCCGAAAAGGTGGCTGCCCACCTCGAAGCGCTCGGCCTTGAGGTGCATCGCGGCATTGCCCGCACCGGGGTGGTGGCGCGCCTGTCTGCCGGGACAGGCACGCGTGCCATTGGCTTGCGTGCCGACATGGATGCCCTGCCGCTGCAGGAGTTGAACAGCTTTCCCCACCATTCGGTCCATCCGGGCCGGATGCATGCCTGCGGCCACGACGGCCATACGGCGATGCTGCTGGGGGCTGCGGAGGCGCTGACGACGTTGCGCGGCTTCGACGGCACGGTGTATTTCATCTTCCAACCCGCCGAAGAGCATGAAGGCGGCGGACGCGCGATGGTCGAGGAGGGGCTCTTCGAGCGCTTCCCGATGGAAATGGTGTTTGGCCTGCACAACTGGCCGGGGTTGGCCGCGGGCAGCTTCGCCGTGGTCGACGGTCCGGTGATGGCCGGCGCCGATCGCTTCGAAATCGTCCTGACCGGTCGTGGTGGCCACGCCGCGATGCCGCACCAGGCGGCCGACGTCGTCGTCGCCGGCAGTGCCCTGGTGCAGGCAGCGCAAACACTCGTGTCGCGCAACACCGATCCGCTGCAGGCGGCAGTGGTCAGTGTGACGCGCTTCCAGGCGGGGCACGCCGACAATGTCCTGCCGGAAAGCGCGGTGCTCGGCGGCACGGTGCGCACCCTGAGCGGCGACCTGCAGGACCGGCTGGAGGCCGGCCTGCGGCGCGTCTGCGCCGGTATCGAGGCGACTTACGGCGTGGGCGTCGAGCTACGCTACGAGCGTGGCTATCCGCCGACCGTGAATGCGCCGGACCCCAGCTTCATCGCACGCGAGGTGGCGCGTCAGGTGGCCGGCGACGGCCAGGTGCACATCGACCTGGCGCCGAGCATGGGTGCCGAGGATTTCGCCTACATGGCGCAGGTGGTGCCTGGGTGTTACGCCTGGCTCGGCAATGGTCCGGGAGAGGGCGGCTGCCTGCTGCACAGCCCGCATTACGACTTCAACGACGCAGTGATCCCGACCGGTATTCGCTACTGGGTGCGGCTCGTCGAGCGCACGCTGGCACCCGCCGCCTGAAAAGAAACGGGGCGGCCGTGGCCGCCCCGCGGGCTTGCGCTGCGCTGTGGCTTACTTGACGCGGTTACGGTACTCGCCGGTGCGCGTGTCGATCTCGATCTTGTCGCCGATCTCGACGAAGAGCGGTACGGGAACCTCCATGCCGCTGCCGAGCTTGGCCGGCTTCATGACCTTGCCGGAGGTGTCGCCCTTGACCGCGGGCTCGGTGTAGGTGACTTCGCGCACGACCGATGTCGGCATTTCCACCGAAATCGCCTTGCCGTCATAGAACACCACCTCGACGGGCATGCCGTCCTCGAGGTAGGGGATGGCATCGGACATGTTGTCGGCCTCGACCTCGTACTGGTTGTATTCCGTGTCCATGAAGACGTACATGGGGTCGGCGAAGTACGAATAGGTGCACTCCTTGCGCTCGGGCACGACCTGGTCGAACTTGTCGTCGGCCTTGTACACCGCCTCGGAGGCCGCGCCGGTGAGCAGGTTCTTGAACTTGAACTTGACGACGGCAGCGCTGCGGCCGCCCTTGTTGTACTCGGCCTTCTGCACCACGAGCGGATCCTTGCCGACCATGATGACGTTGCCGGCGCGGAGTTCCTGAGCGATTTTCATGACGTGAGTCCCGGGCGGAAATGATAAACAGGCTATTTTACCCGTTCCAGGCAGAACTCGACAAGGTTTGTCGCCAGATCCGGCCGGCCGCCCAGTTGCCTCGCCCAATCGCCTGCGGCCGTGCGCTGGGCCGGCAGGCTGGCCGCGAATGCGGGCCAGTCGAGTGCGCCGTAGCCGTTCCAGGCATGCCAGAACGCGCGCAGGCTGCTTCCCGCCGGGTGGCAGTCGAGGAAGGCATCGAGTTTGACAAGATGGGCATCCGCCTCCTGCGGATAGATCTGCCAGACGAACGGCTTGGCTGCCCACTGGGCACGTACGAAGGAATCCTCGCCGCGCACAAAATTGAGGTCGCAGGACCACAGCAGCTCGTCGTAGCGCAACTGGGGCAGGAAGGGCAGGGGATGGATGCGCAGGCGGCCGCGGTCCTGCGGCGGCTCGGTCCGTCCCGGCCACAGTACGCGGACCGGCAGCGGGCCCGCCGCCCATGCCTGGCAGAGGGCTTCGAGCGGTGCCCCCGCGTAGCAGAACATGGACACGAGCAGTTCGTCCGATGCCGGCGCCGGCACGCCGAACTCGGCGCGGAAGGCCGCGGCATCGAAGCCCGCCCGGCGTGCTTCGTAGTCGCGTTCCCGCAGCAAACCGCCGGTGTCGGGGGTGAAGCCGGGAAAGAAGAAGTACTTGGTCAGCGGCAGGCCGGGGTGGGGCGAGGGGCGGCCATGGCAGCCCCCCACCCAGGCTTCGGCGGAGAGGTACTCGAGGTTGATCCAGACCGGCGCCCGCGTGCGCCGTGCCATGGCGGCGACATAGGGGGCGGGCGGATCGCAGGCGAAGGCTTCGATCACGATGTCGGCGACGTCGTCGCCCGTCGCGCCGGGACGCGACGCATGCGGCCAGGGCAGCACGGCAACGCCGGTCGTCGCGAAATCGGGGGCCAGGCGCCGTAGCGGGGCGATGTCATCGATCCAGAGCCGGACGCGCCAGCCGTACTCGGCGGCCAACTGGCAGGCCAGGCGCCAGCACACGGCGGCATCGCCGAAGTTGTCGACGACGGCGCAGAAAATGTCGCAGCGAAGGGGCGTGGCAGGCATGGCGAGGCGGTATCCTAGCCCAATGAACGATCTGCTGGACTGCACCGCCTGCCCGCGCCTGGCCGGCTTTCTCGCCGAGGTGCGCACGCGCCAACCCGGCTACCACGCCCGGCCGGTCCTGCCCTTCGGCGACCCGCAGGCGCGTCTGCTCGTGGTCGGGCTCGCCCCCGGCATGCACGGCGCCAACCGCACCGGCAGGCCGTTCACGGGTGACTATGCGGGAATCCTGCTCTACGCCACGCTGCATGAATTCGGCTTTGCGACACGGCCGGAGTCCGTGGCGGCCAGTGACGGGTTGCGGCTCACCGACTGTCGCATCACGAATGCAGTCAAATGCCTGCCGCCGGAAAACAAGCCGTTGCCCGCGGAAATCCGCCGCTGCAACGACTACCTTGCCGGCGAACTTGCTGCTGCGCCGGGACTGCGCGTGATCCTTGCCCTGGGCCTGGTGGCACACAAGGCCGTGCTCATGGCGAGCGGATTGCCGCAGGCCGCGCTGGCATTCGCCCATGGCGCGCGCCACGTGCTTCCCGACGGACGCGTGCTGTTCGACAGCTACCATTGCAGCCGCTACAACACGCAGACCCGGCGCCTGACCGACGCCGGTTTCCGAGATGTCTTCCGAAAAATCCGCGACGAGCTCGACGCCTGAGGCCGGCCCCGGCTTCGACGCGCGGCAGTTCCTCGCCACGCTGACCGACGCCCCCGGCGTCTACCGCATGCTGGATGCCGGCGGCGCCGTGCTCTACGTCGGCAAGGCGAAGAATCTCAAGAAGCGCGTCTCCTCGTACTTCAACAAGGGCGGACACAGTCCGCGCATCGCGCTGATGCTGCAGCAGGTCGCCGCGATGGAGGTGACCGCGACGCGCTCCGAAGCGGAGGCGCTGATCCTCGAGAACACGCTGATCAAGAAGCTGGCGCCGAAGTACAACATCCTTTTCCGCGACGACAAGTCCTATCCGTACATCGGGCTCTCGGCCGGGGAGTTTCCGCGCCTGTTCTTCCATCGCGGCGCCTTCGAGAAGAAGTCGCATTACTTCGGCCCGTTTCCCAACGGGCTGGCCGTGCGCGAAAGCATCCAGCTGATCCAGAAGACCTTCCTCCTGCGCACCTGCGAAGAGGCGGTCTTCGCGCATCGTTCGCGGCCCTGCCTGATGCACCAGATCGGCCGCTGCAAGGGGCCCTGCGTCGGCCTCGTCTCGGCCGCCGACTATGCCGCCGACGTGCGGCTGGCCGAGATGTTCCTGCGCGGTCGCCACGCCGAGGTGATCGACGGGCTTACCGCGCGCATGGAGGCCGCCGCCGCCGCACTGCGCTTCGAGGAGGCTGCGGCGCTGCGCGACCAGGTCCGCGCACTGCAGGCGGTGCTGCACCGGCAGTACGTGAGCTCGACGCGCGATGCCGATGTCGATATCGTTGCCGCGGTCGCCGAGCGCGGCGTGCTTTGCGTCAATCTCGCCATGGTGCGCGGCGGTCTGCATCTGGGCGACCGGCCCTGCTTTCCCGATGCCGCGGGTGACGCCGAACCGGCCGAGGGCATCGCCGCCTTCCTCGCCCAGCACTACGCCGATCGACCGGTGCCGCCGCGCGTGATCCTCAGCGAAGAACGGGTCGATGACCTGCCGGAGGGCATCAAGGCGGGTGCGCCGCGCAACGAGATGGAGCGCGCCTGGGTCGAGATGGCCCTGACCAACGCGCGGCTGGCGCTGCGCAGCCGGTGGCAGGCGCGTACCCGCAGCAGCGGCCGGCTGGCGGCCCTGCAGGACGTCCTCGGCCTGGCCGAACCGCCGCGCCGCATCGAGTGCTTCGACATCAGCCACACCATGGGCGAGGGCACCGTGGCGTCGTGCGTCGTCAGCATCGACGGCGCCATGAAGCGGGGCGATTACCGGCGTTTCAATATCGACGACGTGACGCCGGGCGACGACTACGCGGCGATGCGGCAGGCCCTGACGCGGCGCTACGAGAAGGTGGCCACGGGCGAGACCGTCGCGCCCGACCTGGTCCTCATCGATGGCGGACGCGGCCAGCACCGCGTTGGGCGGGAGGTCTTCGCCGAGCTGGGGCTGGACCACCTGCTCAGCATCGGCATCGCCAAGGGCGAGGACCGGAAGCCCGGTCTGGAGACGCTTTATGTGCATGGGCAGGCGCTGCCGCTACAATTGGGCATGGACCATCCGGGCTTCCACCTGATCCAGGAGATTCGCGATGAAGCCCACCGGTTCGCGGTGGCGGGGCATCGCGCCCGGCGCGCGCGGGCGCGCGGGCAGTCGGCCTTAGAGGACGTCGGCGGC
>ERZ724521.1034-NODE-1034-length-12431-cov-4.829913_pt1 | contig 12431 bp, 9 predicted proteins | sample MGYA00376054_ERZ724521 | MGnify/ENA primary metagenome ERZ724521 (study PRJEB28724, sample SAMN07190883) | activated sludge metagenome | isolation source: activated sludge of sewage treatment plant in Hong Hong | place: Hong Kong | collected 2016-03-17 ... | reverse complement strand
CCGGAGGGGTGCTGTTTTCAATCTGGAAATGCAGCACCCCTTCTTTTATATACAGGGCGATTTTTACCTGTACCATATCGGTCGCAGGATCCGGAGCGCCGTGTTTGAAGGCATTCTCCACAAAAGGAAGCATCAACAAAGGCGCTACCAATGCGTCATCGGGAATTTGCCCGCAGGTTAAGGTGACGTTCAGGCGGTCGCCAAATCGCAGTTGTTCCATCTCCGTATATTGCCTGATCAGGGTCAGTTCCTTGCTGACCGGAATAAAGGGATCATTACATTCATACAGGATATAGTCCAGCAAACTACTGAGTTTCAGAATACTTTCTGCTGTGTGCGGCGAGCCTTTCAGGGCCAGCCCGTATAGGTTGTTCAGGGTATTAAACAGGAAATGCGGGTGTATTTGGGCCCGGAGAAACTGCAATTCCGCATCGCGTTTCTCTTGTTTTAGTTGTAGTGCCAGCCTGTCTCTGGTGTCCCAGTCGCGGATGATCTTCAGGGCCACGCCCAGCGCAATGACGGCGTAATCGCGAAACAAATTCTTCGAGATTTTGGAAAGGGGCAAATTAAAGTCGCGCCCGGTTTGGAGCAGCCAATACCAGTTCTCCCATTTTAATCGTATCGCCATTACGGTCAGGAGTACCGCAGTGCAGGACAGCCAGAACAACCATTTCTGGCCCCGCCACAGGAAACGCGGCACCAGGAAATACGCTGTAAAGTAAAAGGGCAGGGCAATAACCGGCAGGAAGAACAGGGTCTGCTGCAACAATTCCGCCCGGTCCTTGTAGTGCGGGAGGTTGGCGATAAACTCAACGGCAACGTATGCCGTCCATAGCAACAGGTGCTGCAATACACGTTTCATGACGCTTACAAATGTACGGCACGGCCCTCTGATCTGCCCCGTTATCGCCCGGCGACCCGTTCTGTCTCCCGGAAGGAACGCTTTTGCCGACCGGCGGCGTATCGCCGGGTTTTACCGTTTTATGCCATCTGTTTTCTCCCGTATGTCAAAAAAATCTGCGGCGCATGGGTGCATTCCGAACATTTGGGAATCGGCCGGGTGGCCTTTATGATTGTTAACACTGTAAAACAAGAAGTACATGAAGACAAAAATCATTTTTCTCGGATTGACCGGTATTGCGGCCCTGTTGCAGTTTTTTCCCATCGACAAAGCGCTTCCGTATACCAGCCCGGAACAGGAACTGCAAGCCGTGTACCATCCACCGGATGCCGTTTTTTCGCTGCTCAAGCATGCCTGCTACGACTGCCACTCCAACAATACGCGGTATCCCTGGTATGCCAATATTCAACCCCTGGGGTGGTGGATACAGGATCATATTGAACACGGCAGGTCGGAACTGAATTTTTCCGAAATCGGGCGCTGGAATGAGGCGGAGCGACGCGACCTGCTGGAGCACTGCGCCAGGGTGATCGAAAAAAGTAGAATGCCGCTCAACAGTTATGTGCGCATGCACCCGGAAGCCAAGCTTGACCGACGGCAGAAGGACATGCTGATGGGCTGGTTGCTGCATCCCGAGACCATGTCAAAACTGGTGAAGCAACCCATTAACGCCCCCCCGGACTCATGTGACGGCGATAATGAAAATACACGTTGCTGTTTTGCCGGAATGCCCGACAGTCTGACGTCGGCCATGGTAATTGCCGGAGCGGACGAGCCGGGAGAGCGCCTGGTCATAAAAGGGCAGGTTTTTCGACGTGACGGGAAAACGCCATATCCGGGAGTATTGATCTATGCCTACCATACCGATACGCACGGGATTTATTCCAAAAACGGAACGGAAACCGGCATCCGGAAATGGCATGGACGCCTGCACGGCTGGTGCAGAACGGATACTGAAGGCCGTTATTCCATCCAAAGCATACGGCCGGCCCCGTATCCGCGAAGCGATGGACCGGCACATATCCATGAAGTGGTGTGGGAGCCCGGGAAAGATGAGCCGTACTATATTAACGAAACGGTTTTTGAAGACGACGTGCATGTAACCGAGCGGTACCGGAAAAATGAACGAGGCCCCGGTGGCAGCGGAATTATCGACCTGAAGCGTGGTGCCGACGGGATTTGGACAGGTCGTCGCGATATAACCCTGAAATAAACAACAAAAGAGGCCGCCTCTGTGAAGAGACGGCCTCTGGAAGTTTTTGCGTTTGCAATGTATTTTACTTCAGGTTGAAAGCGCCGTTACCAACGAGGTAACCTTTGTTGTAGATTTCAACCGTGTACTTGCCTTTTACAAAGTTCTGGCCGGGCTGCCATGCGCCGCAGACATTGGTCTCGCCGTTGTCGTAGTTGCAGGTAGCAACCGTAGTGTAGCGGTACTCGATCTCGTTGCGCTTGTCTTGAGCAACGCCCGAGCCAAGGCTTTCGATTGCAAGCGGAGCGCCGGTCGGGTCAACTACGCGGATGTAGAACGTCTCTTCGCCGGAAGGAACCACTTCATTGGGTTCGGTGGTAAAGCAGATGTTCAGTTTGTCCACTTTGCTGGCGCGGGACTTGGTTTTCTCTTTGCCGCTGCTGCGTACGTCGACGGCCTTAACCGTTACGTTTTTCACACGGATAGCGGAAGCGATGTCAACTTTCTTGCTGAGTTGCGCGCGCTCGGTTTCCAGTTGCGTTTTTTCCGAGATCAGCGCAGCCTTTGCCGTGCTTTCCTCCTGGAGTTGCGACTGGGTCTGATTAAGTGTCGTGCTCAGTTCCTGGTTTTGGGTAGAGAGTTGCGTGTTGCTCTCCGTCAGTTCGCCTACCTGCTTTTTCAGGTTGTCGATCTCGGTCAGGTACTGGTTTTTCTGACGCTCGAAGCTGGACATTGCGCCGCGGTATTCCTTGTTTTTCTGGATCAGGCCGGCGATTTCGTTTTTGCTCGTTTCCAGTTGCTGCAATTGTTCGTTGATCTTGGCATCAAGTTCAGCATTGATGCCTTTTTGCTGCTCGAGCTGTGTAACGGCATCATTGTACTTGGTTTCCAGTTCATTCATTGCCTCCTTCTGCTGCGTCAGTTCCATGGTAGTAGTATCCAGCTGCTTGCTGGTGTTGTATTTACTAACCAATAAAAACACGCACAGGCCGAGTAGTGCAGCGATGGCAACGCCCATAATGGTCGTGAGACGCTTCTGATTGTTGTCTTCGTTGTTGCCGTAATTCGGAGTAGTGGGCTGATTGAAATTGGTGGGTGTGCTCATATCAGATAAAAAGTGTGATGAAAGGTTTAACGTTAGAATTTGATGTCAAAATTTTCATCATAGGCGCGACCGGCATATAGCAAGGTTGTGATAGCAGAATTTTAAACGGTTGTGTTTTGAAAAGTCACGGCATAAACCGCGTTTCGTCGTTCTTTATTGCATTTTGATCGTATGATTTATTCCAATTTTTTTTTGTAAACTACTCTATTCTATTGATTGTCAGCAAAATAAAAATATCGGGCCAGTGGAAATTTTTTTGCTTTCCGGCAAGGTCTTCACCGATCTCGCGGGAAGCCTTACCTTTGTGTGTCACTCATTTTTGGGCGCCGCCCGCCTTATGAACCTATACGTTTATGTCGCTTTTTGAAACCTTCGACCTGTACAACATTCTCTTTCTCGACATCGAAACGGTGCCGGGAACCCGCGACTTTGAAGAACTGAATGAAGAACTACAGGAGTTGTGGGGTATCAAGAGTCGCTCTATCCTGCGCAAGACGCAGGATGAACTGGAATACGATGAAATTGCGGATGCCTACAACACACGGGCGGGCATTTATGCCGAATTCGGAAAAATCGTGTGCATTTCTGTCGGATTCCTCACCCGGCAGCCCGACAGCAATGAACCGCTGCTGCGTTTAAAGTCGTTCACCAACCACATGGAAGCCGGCCTGCTCGACGACTTCAGCGAGGTATTGAACAAACATTTCAACAATCCCGACAAGTTTGCCATCTGCGGCCACAATATTAAGGAGTTCGATATTCCGTATATCTGCCGCCGTATGATGGTCAATCAATTGCCTTTCCCGCGCATGCTCGATATTGCGGGCAAAAAGCCCTGGGAGACCAAGCATTTGCTGGATACGATGGAGCTCTGGAAGTTCGGCGACATCAAAAATTACACTTCCTTGCGACTGCTGGCCGCCATATTCGGCTTCCCTTCCCCCAAAGACGATATGGACGGCAGCGAAGTGGCCGGGGTTTACTGGGAAGAACGCGATCTCGACCGTATCGCCACTTATTGTGAAAAAGATGTCCTGGCGACCGTACAACTATATCTTAAAATGCGCCGCATGCCTGTACTCAACAGCGAACAAATCGTTATAGTCAGGTGAGCCAAACCCCGTCTGTTGCAAAAACATACCACGTTATTACACATGAGAAAACATATCGTTGCTCCATCCGTACTGGCCGCCGATTTTACACGGCTTGCCGAAGAAATTGAAATGGTCAACAACAGCGAGGCGGACTGGTTCCACCTCGACGTGATGGATGGCCGTTTTGTCCCGAACATCACCTTCGGCATGTTCATCGTCGAAGCCATTAGTAAAATGGCCCGAAAACCCCTCGACGTTCATTTAATGATCGTGGAGCCGGAAAAATACATTGAAGCATTCCGCAAGGCCGGCGCGCACGTCATCACTGTCCACGCGGAAGCCTGCCCGCACCTGCACCGCACCGTCCACCAGATCCGGGAGACCGGTGCCCTGGCAGGTGTCGCGCTCAATCCCCACACTCCGGTTCAGGTGCTGGAGAATGTGATCGAGGATATCGACCTGGTCTGCCTGATGTCGGTGAATCCGGGCTTTGGCGGCCAAAAGTTTATTTATCACAGCCTGCCCAAAACGCGTCAGTTGCGGGAGATGATCGATACGGCCAATTCCAGGGCGCTGATCGAAATTGACGGCGGGGTAGGTATGCAGAATGCAGAATCGCTCCTTCAGGCGGGCGCAGATGTGCTGGTGGCCGGCAGCAGCGTCTTTGGCGCCGACGACCCGCCCGCAACGATTCGGGCCTTAAAAGCGTTTCAACCGGTGTTTGACTTTTAAAGCATGAAGAAAATAGACAAACTCGTGATGTCCAGCCTTGTGGGACCGTTCGTCGTCTCGTTCGGCATCGCCCTGTTTGTGCTCGTCATGCAGATCTTATGGCTCTATATCGATGAGATTGCGGGGAAGGGCGTCAGTATCTTTATCATGATCGAGTTGATCGGCTATATGTCCGTCTCGATGTTTCCGCTGGCACTGCCCATCGCCATTCTGATTGCTTCGGTAATGGTCATGGGCAATCTGGCGGAGCGTTATGAATTGTCGAGCATGAAATCGGCGGGCGTACCGCTTATCCGCATTATGCGCGGCCTGATCGTCTGGGCGATGGCTACGAGTTTGTTTTCTTACCTCTGTTCCGACTTTATCATCCCGCTCGCCACGCTTGAATTTAAGTCGCGGCTGACCGATATCCGGAGACAAAAGCCGGCACTGGCACTCGAAAAGGGCATTTTCAACGAAGATTTTAGGCAGTTTGTGATCCGTATTGGCGACAAGGAGCCCGATGGAGAGACGATCAGCGATGTGATGATTGAAAATCAAACGAATACGGGCAAACTAAAATTTAACAAAATCCTGGCAGACAGCGGCCAGATGTATACTACCGACGACAGGCGGTATTTTGTGATGAACCTTTTTAACGGAACGCAATACCAGGAGCCGGGTGTGCAGGGGGAGACGCAAAAAGGCGCCCATCCCTTTATTCGAACAAATTTCAAATCGTGGACAAAGGTGTGGGATATGAAGGAGTTTGAACTGGTGAGCAGCGACAAAGACAATTTTGCCAACAACAGGGCCTTTCTGAGCATGAACCAACTGCGGGCCAATATCGATTCGCTCGCAACAATCATGGAAAGTGGAAAACAGGCTATTGTTGACGATCTTTTACAGCCCCTCAAGCGACAACCCTTAAAGCCGCAGCCAGTAAGAAAGGATTCCACAAAGCAAGCATCCAATATAAAGATCAGCAAGATCAGCAGGAGCGTAGCCAAGCAATTCCAGTCGGCCAAAATGGAAGATGTTGTTCCCCGAAAACCAAAATTACCTATACAGGAGATAAACAAACCGTTCGATCAATACGCCTCTTTTGACGAGACTTTTCGGGCCGAAGACAGGGAAGCGTTGCTGAAGGAGGCCTTCACGCGGTCCCGCAGCGGCACCTCTGCGGTGGAAACCCGCCAGTCGCAGATTAACGGACGGCGTACCGAGTACGTCAAAACAGGCTACGAATTGTACATCAAGTACAGTTATGCCCTGGTTTGCTTCATTTTTCTGTTTATCGGGGCGCCGATGGGTGCGATCATCCGCAAGGGCGGTTTCGGGTATCCGATACTGGTTTCCATTATCTTCTTTGTGACCTTTATCATGCTTGCCATCCTGTGCAAAAAACTGGCGGAGACATACCTCATGACCCCGTTCTGGGCGGCCATGGTGCCCTGCCTGATATTGGTGCCCATCGGCGTTTTCCTCACCCGTAAGGCCATGAATGATTCGCAGTTGTTCAGTACGGATCGCCTTGACCGCCTGATCCGGTATTTGCGCGTCCGTTTCCAAAAGCAAAATCCTGCCGCTGCGTCATGAAAAATATATGGGGCAATTCGTGGTTCATGATTCCGGCCCTGTTGTTTTTTAACGCCGGACTGCTGGTGCTGTATTATGTTTCCTATGGCGATGAAATATTGTATTTCAACGACCTGCGCGAGGAGCCGTTCAATACTGTTTTCCGACTGATCACGCATATGGGTGAAGCCTATGCCTTTTTCCTCTTTGGCGTGGCAGCCATGTTCTGGCGCTGGCGATATGCATTGCTTATTGCCCTGACCGGGCTCATTACCCTGCCCACCTCTTTTATTATCAAGGACAGCTTCGGCACCGACCGGCCGATAACCTATTTTACCAACCGGGATATGCGCCAGGATGTCGTGACGGTACCCGGCGTCGTGCTCAATACCGGCCAAACAAGTTTTCCTTCCGGTCATTCCATGGCTGCATTCGGTTTATACAGTATGCTTACGCTTATTGCCGGAAAAAGACGGCGGCGGCTCGGGTTGCTTTTTGCCGTGATGGCTATCCTGGTGGCAATATCCAGGGTGTTCCTGGTACAACATTTTTTGTCAGACATACTGGCCGGCGCCTTGCTAGGCTTGGTAGTCAGCGGGCTGGTATGGCGGCTCGACAGTACAGACTTGTTCCAGCGTTGGCCTTTGCTTGACACGGGACTACTCCAACGCAGAGATCGCGTCGCCTGAAGCCTTCTCCATGCTTCAGGTCAGTTTTTCCTGCACATATCCGGAAATGCCCGGCCAGTCGTCCGGGTGGAATACCTTCCAGTCGCCGTGTTTCCTGAACCAGGTAGCCTGCCGCTTCGCGTAGTTGCGCGTGTGTTGCTTTATCTTTTCCAGGGCTTCTGTCCGGCTGATCTTCCCGTCAAAAAAATCAAACCATTCCTCATAACCCACAGTGCGCAGTGCCGGTCGGTCGCGGTAGGGCAGGAGGCCTTGCGCTTCCGACTCAAGTCCGGCGGCGATCATGGCGTCGACTCTTTGCTCAATCCGGGCATACAATTCTGGGCGAGGCATATCGAGCAGGATAAAAACGGGTGTAAAAGCCCTTGCCTTTTTGTTTTTATTCAGAAAATCCGAATAAGGCCGACCCGTTTCCATGCATACCTCGAGGGCGCGCCTGAGCCGGGCAGGGTTTTGCCGGTCCACCGTATTGAAATAGAGCGGATCGCGCAAAGCAAGTTGCTCTTGCAACCATGCTTTTCCCTCCTGGCGTTCGCCTGCGGCCACCAAAGTCTTCGTTTCATCCGATACTTCGGGAAAAGTATCCAGCCCTTCGCAGACCGCCCTGATATAAAGCCCCGAGCCTCCGGCCAGCACGGCAACATCCTTTTTTTCAAAGATGGCGTCCAGCACGCTGAGGGCCTCCCGCTCGAAGTCGCCCACGCTAAAGTCGTCCGTGACCCGGAGCGAGTCGATAAAATGGTGGCGCACTTCAGACAGTTCGGCGGCTCCCGGTTTGGCGGTGCCTATGCTCATTTCCCTGTAAAACTGCCTGCTGTCGGCTGACAGGATTTCCGTGCCGTATAGCCTGGCCAACCGGATCGCCAGTGCCGTTTTGCCCGTTGCCGTAGCGCCGCCTATAACAAGGAGGTATTTCATAAAGAAAACAATGTTTTTATTTGCGCCATGAAATTCAGTCTCCGGCGCCAAAGTACGGGAAAACTGTATCCATACATCGAGATACTGAGCCACACGATGTACTGGGGCTTTTTCCGTAAAGTGCATTTGCATCATATTTCCGGTGTTCCCACGGATAAGCCCGTGTTGTTGGCGGCAAACCACCCGACGGCATTTGTCGACCCCTGCCTGTTGTGTTCCTATCTCCATCCGCCCATATACAATATGACCAGGGGGGATATTTTTCGAAAGCCGTTTTTCCGGAAACTGATGGAGGGCGTCAATATGTTCCCGGTGTACCGTGCCCGCGACGGATATTCCGGCCGCGATCGCAACGATGAGGTTTTCGATTTTTGCGTCGAAAAATTGTACCAGCGACGTGTGGTGACCATATACGTCGAAGGCGAGCACCATCTGGAAAAACGGGTGCGCCCGGCGCATAAGGGAATCGCGCGGATTGCATTTGCGGCCTTTGAACAACACAACCTTGAGGACCTGCTGGTCATCCCGGCCGGATGCAATTATGTATATGGCGACAGGCCGCGCGACGAAGTGATGGTTACCATCGGAGAGCCGATCCTGGTACGGGATTACTGGGGAGAATATCAGAGCGACCCCGGTGCTGCCATACAAAGGCTTTGCAATGATATTGAACGAGCCTTGAAAACCGTGTGTTTTCACGTGGAAAACCCAATAGACGACACATTGGCCGAACAGTTACTGGAATTGCACCGCAGTAATTTTCCTCAGCCGGCCCTGCCCGTCGTTACGCACCATAACCAACGTTTTTTTCACGAAAAGGCAGTACTGGAGCGATTAAATGCCCTGTCCGATGATTCCAAAAGGGTGCTTCAGGAGCAAGCGGATCGCTATTTCGATAGCCTGAAAGAACACGGGATAATAGATGCGGCACTGATGAACCCCGGCCGGGCTCACCCGGCATGGCTGTTGTTCTTTGCGGCAGGGTTGCTGCCCTTTTTGGTCGGTTACGCGGGCAGTTGGCCATTTATCCGGCTGGCCAAATGGCTGGCGGATAAAAAGGTGACAAAACGGGAATTCTATTCCAGTGTGCGGATGGGTGCAGGGTTCCTGATAGGCACGCTGTATTACTTTATTTTGCTCCTGATCTGTTGCACGACCCTTCGTCCACAATGGATTGCCTTGGGATTGTCGCTGCCGGCGCTGGGCTGGTTTGCTGAAATGTACCGGGAAGCGTGGATGCGTTGGACATCTGCACGCCGGGCACAGCGCTGCAAGGAACGCGATCGCTTGCTGGAATTGCGGGGGCAAATTGATTTTTCCTGGCCTGGCGTGTAAGACTATTCCGTTTCTTCAAGCACGACAAAGCCGGGGTCGAAAGGTTTTATCTTGTCTTTTATCTCCACGATAAAGCGGTCTCCGTATTTCAGGATATAAGGCATGAAGTTATCAAAGCGCTCCTGCAATCCATTGCCCGGGAACAGTTTTTCTTTCAGCGACTGTATCTGGTTGATGGTAACTTCGTGCTTCTGCTTTTCGGCCCGGATGAGCCTGTTTTGCCAATGTTCCAGTCCTGATACTGCCTTGACTTCCTCGGCCCGAACGGCTTTTTCGAGCGTAGGATCGATGGCCGATGCTTTTTCGACAAGGCTGTCGTATATCTGGCGTAGGGCTGACGTCTCCTGTTCAAGGTTCACCTCTACGGCAGCCTGTGCTTCTACGTAAGTCCGGATGAGTGCGTCTGTGTCACTGAATATCTGTTCGGCACTAAAGCCGAACTTCCCGAGTTTTTTGACGGCATCCCGATCGAGCCACATCACGGAATGGCGGCGTACCAGCATGGGAAACGCTACTCCGAAATGCTCAAAAAGGGGCATTCGCTCCAGCCAATAGGCAAGTTCGCCGCCGCCGCCCACATAAGCGAGGTTGGGCAGGATCATCTCCTGATACAGCGGGCGCAATACGACATTCGGACTGAAGCGTTCCGGGTAGGTTTCGACCTCTGCAAGTATCTCCGTTTCGTTGAATACGAGATCGGTGTTCAGTACTTTATACACACCGTCTTCTGCGACAATCCGCTCGCGCATGCCGGGCAGCAAATAGAACAGGTTGATTTCTCTTGGCGTTGCCTGGGTTTTGAAGCCCAGTTCATTCAACCGGGTGGTGGTATCATTCACAATCCGGAAAGACGGCTGTTCCAGCAGTTCTTCCCTGAGCACGGGAATAAAATGCCTTTTCAGTCTCGGATCGTTCATGTTCAGCACTACAAGACCGTAGGCGCCAAACAAGTCGTGCAGCATGGCCTGTGTGGCTGCACCTATGGTTTTTTGCTGTGTATAGGCCGCGTTCACTCTTTCGAACAATGCCTTTGCGCCATCACTTTCTCCCAGGATACCTTTGAGTTCGGCAAGAACGGACACCAGTCCGACAGTAGACATGCTGCCGACTGCGCCTTTTTCGTCTGTTTGCCAGACCAGTTTTTTGTTGAACAAATTAATACTGTTCAGTTCTTCCAGATCGTGGTCTTCGCTGCCCAGCACAAATACCGGAACAATACGCCGGCCTGGGGCGCTGTCCTGCACCGCCTCTGCGAGGTTGATCGCCGTGAGGGCTTTGTAAAGGAAATACAAGGGACCGAGAAAAAGGCTGGGTTGGTGCGCGGTGGTTATGGTAAAGGTATTGTCGTCGCGAAGCGCTTCAATATTTTGCCGGACGTTCTCATGCTCCGGTAATCCGGCATATTGATCCTTTAAGACACTGACCAGGTCGGCACGTGGAAATGCTGCTTTTCCCTTGGTCTGAATGACTTCAGTGAAGGACTCCATCCGCGGCGCATACTGGTAAAAAGGAGCCAGTTGCGCATCTCCACAGGCATAGGCGACGTCGGTCTTGGCCAACTGGGGTACTTTGTCAAAAGGCAGGAGGGTTTTATGCATTTGATCTTGATTTCGAGGCTGGTTAACAAGTCAGCGTGGGCTTTGTTCGCCACATTACCCAACTTTCATTATCGCAGCAGGGCCACATCGCCCCAAATCGATTGTGTTTCTCCATCGCACAGCACGTCGATCCTGTACACATAAACGTCTGACGGACCGGGCTTGCCTTTTATTTGCCCGTCCCAGAAAACATCGCCGTATCCTTCGTATACTTTTTCTCCCCAGCGGTCGTAAATCGCCAATCCTCCGATGGCCTCTATACCCTCAAAAGGCACCACGCGAAATACATCGTTGACCCCGTCGCCGTTTGGCGTAAAAGCATTGGGAATATTGAGCCGGAAGGGGTCGCAGGGTGGCAAAACAATTATCCTGTAGGTAATCAGTCCGTCACAGCCATTGCCATCGGTTACGGTGAGTTGGTATTCCGTATAGCCGGTATCGGGAAACACGATAATGCCGGGGCAATTCAGGCAACTGGAATCGGCAGGAAACCACACATAGTTTTCAAAGCCGGCCGGACCATCGAGCGCGACGGACTGGCCGGGTACACTGAATATCGTATCGCCATCCGATACCTGCGGTAGCGGCAGGGCGATCGCCGTAATGCAATGTATGCTGTCACAGCCGTTTTCAGCCGTAAATGTCCTGCAAATCAGGCCTCCCTCGGTGAGCAGGGTGTCGAAAACGGCAAGGGTGTCGCCTGTGCAAAAACTGCGGCTTTCGTTGGTGCCGGGGCTTGGGAGTACCTGGAGTACCTGAAAGACGAGACTGTCGCAACCGGCGCTGTTTTTCAGGGAAATAGAGTACACGCCGGGTAAATCCGTCATCGTCCCCAATACATCGATCTTTTCGCCCTGGCAGGTGGTCAGCGCGGGTAACTGAACCGTGTCGGGGAGGTTCACCGTGACGAAAGTCGCAGCCGTGCCGGTACAGCCGTTTGCAAAAGTGACCGTCAGGTTGTAAGCGGTGCCGGAGGCGGGCGTCAGTATCTGCTGTGCCAGGTCAGGCATGACGACGCCTGGACCACTCCAGAAGTATGTCTGTCCGGCAGGCGCGGCAAGGAGCACGATTTCTTCGCCTTTGCAGATCGTATTTTGCACCGGATTGATGGCGACCGGAGGCGTGCCGAACAGCAGTTCGAACCGGTGCTGAACGGTACAGCCCGGCGATGATTCTTCGAGGATCAGCGTGATGGTTTGTCCGGGCTGGGTGCCGGAGGGTGGGGTGTAGGTTGTCGATGCGCAGTCGACACAATCGACCCCGTTTGTGGTTATCCATTGATAGGTAAAACCGGGTATCGCCATTGTTCCCAC
>ERZ724521.1033-NODE-1033-length-12437-cov-6.673639_pt1 | contig 12437 bp, 11 predicted proteins | sample MGYA00376054_ERZ724521 | MGnify/ENA primary metagenome ERZ724521 (study PRJEB28724, sample SAMN07190883) | activated sludge metagenome | isolation source: activated sludge of sewage treatment plant in Hong Hong | place: Hong Kong | collected 2016-03-17 ... | reverse complement strand
GAGCCGTCGGCGTTGACGAGGAACTTCGGCACGACGAAGAGCGAGATGCCCTTGACGCCCTCCGGTGCGTCCGGCGTGCGCGCCAGCACGAGGTGGACGATGTTCTCCGCCATGTCGTGCTCGCCATAGGTGATGAAGATCTTGTTGCCGAAGATGCGATAGGTGCCGTCGCCCTGCGGCACGGCGCGCGTGCGAATGGCGGCCAAGTCCGAGCCGGCCTGTGGCTCGGTGATGTTCATTGTGCCGGTCCACTTGCCAGAGACCATGTTGGGCAGGTAGGTCGCCTTCTGCTCCTCGCTGCCCGCCAGTTCCAGTGCATCGATGGCACCCAGCGTGAGCAGCGGGCACAGCGAGAAAGCCATGTTCGACGACTTCCACATCTCCTGCACGGCGGCGGAGACCAGTCGCGGCAGGCCCTGGCCGCCGAACTCGGGATCGCCACCGAGCGCGTTCCAACCGTTGTCTACGAACTGCGCATAGGCCTCCTTGAAGCCCTTGGGTACCGTAACTTCCTTGTTCGCCCAGCGCGCCCCCTCTTCGTCGGCGCTCTTGTTGAGCGGTGCCAGCACGCCGCTGGTGAACTTCGCCGATTCGTCGAGGATGGCCTCGACCACGTCGGCCGTCGCCTCTTCGCAACCGGGCAGCGCGGCAACCTTGTCGAGGCCGGCAAGCTCGGTCATCACGAACATCATGTCCTTCAGCGGGGCGGAATAAGTGCTCATGTACGGTTCACTCCATGCATTACTTGTTGAGCAGGTACCGACGATCGTCGAAGCTGCCCACCCAATGCGGGTAGTAGACGACCATCAGCGTGATCAGGGCGCCGTTGTACCAGGCCTCGGCAAAGGCGAGCAGCACGTAGTACTGCAGGTAATCCTCGAGCAGCATCGCCGCCGGATAGACGCCGGCGAGCCAGAGCGCCGAGCAGGCCAGCACACCCGTGGCGACGACGACGAAGGCCGCGCCGAAGAAGGCGGCGACGAAGACATAGACGAAGAAGTTGGCAGGCAGCCAGCGTTCCATGGCGCGCCGGATCGCGTCGGCGACGAACACCGGGAACACGGCGAGGATCAGCGCGTTGAGGGCATAGGCCTCCCAGCCCCCCTGCCCCAGCCAGGCCGAGTTTGCCGTCACCCCGGCGAGGACGAGCGACAGGCCCGCAATGGCCAGTTGCCGGCCGAACATCAGCGTAACCATTGTCGCACCGAGCAGGTGCAGGCTCAGCCCCGGCTTCACACCGGCCTTGAGGCTCCAGGCCAGGGTCAGCATGACGATGGTACCCAGCCAGACGTTGAGCTGACCGGAGTCCGCCAGCCGTCGCCATGGTGCCGTACGCAGGCACCACAGCCAGGCCATCAGCACAGGCAGAATGGCCCCGAGCGCCCAGCTCTGCGGAAACAGGGCGTCGGGGAAGTTCATCGGACTACAGCGCGGCGACGAGTTCCGGCACCGCCTGGAACAGGTCGGCAACCAAGCCGTAATCGGCCACTTGGAAGATGGGCGCGTCCGGATCCTTGTTGATGGCGACGATCACCTTCGAATCCTTCATGCCCGCCAGATGCTGGATGGCGCCGGAAATACCGATCGCGATGTAGAGCTGCGGTGCCACGATCTTGCCGGTCTGGCCGACCTGGTAGTCGTTCGGCACGAAACCGGCGTCCACAGCGGCACGCGAAGCGCCCATGGCGGCGCCGAGCTTGTCGGCCAGCGGCTCGAGCACCTTGTGGTAGTTCTCTCCGCTGCCCATGCCGCGTCCGCCGGAGACGATGATCTTCGCCGCGCCGAGTTCCGGCCGCGCCGATTTCGTCAGTTCGCGACCGACCAGCTTCGACTGGCCGAGGTCGGCTGCCGCAGCAAGACTCTCGACGGCGCCGCTGCCGCCCGCTGCCGCCGCATCGAAGCCGGTCGTGCGCACGGTGATCACCTTGACCGCATCGGCGGACTTGACGGTGGCCATGGCGTTGCCCGCATAGATGGGGCGCACGAAGGTGTCGGCATCGACCACCGCGACGATCTCGGAAATCTGCGCCACGTCCAGGAGCGCAGCGACGCGCGGCATGGTGTTCTTGCCGTTGCTGGTGGCCGGCGCCAGGATGTGGGTATAGCCCGACGCATTGGCGACGATCAGCGCGGCGAGGTTTTCGGCGGTCTGTTCGCCGTAATGGGCGGCGTCGGCGACGCGCACCTTGGCCACGCCGGCCACCTTGGCTGCCTGCTCGGCGACGGCGCCGCAGGCAGAGCCCGCGACCAGCACGTGAAGTTCGCCGCCTATCTTGGCGCCCGCCGTAATGGCGTTGAGGGTTGCCGCCTTGAGGCTGGAATTGTCGTGTTCGGCAATGACGAGGATGGCCATGATCAGATCACCTTGGCTTCGTTCTTGAGTTTGTCTACGAGCTGCGCCACGTCAGCCACCTTGATGCCGGCGCCACGCTTGGCAGGCTCGGCGACAGACACGGTGGTCAGCCGCGGCGCGACATCCACGCCGAGGTCGGCCGGCTTCAGGGTGTCCAGCGGCTTCTTCTTTGCCTTCATGATGTTGGGCAGCGTCGCATAGCGCGGCTCGTTGAGGCGCAGGTCGGTCGTCACCACGGCCGGCATGGAGATTTCCAGGGTCTCGAGCCCGCCGTCGATCTCGCGGGTCACGGTCGCCTTGCCTTCGCCGAGCACCAGCTTCGAGGCGAACGTCGCCTGCGGCCAGCCGAGCAGCGCCGCCAGCATCTGGCCGGTCTGGTTCGAGTCGTCGTCGATGGCCTGCTTGCCGAGGATGACGAGGCCGGGCTCTTCCTTCTTCGCCACCGCCGCCAGTAGCTTGGCGATCGCCAGCGGCTGCAGGTCGGCATCCGACTCGACCAGGATGGCGCGGTCGGCACCGATCGCCATCGCCGTGCGCAGGGTCTCCTGGCAGGCCGCAATGCCGCAGGACACCGCCACCACCTCGGTCGCCTTGCCGGCTTCCTTGAGGCGCATCGCCTCCTCGACGGCAATCTCGTCGAAGGGGTTCATCGACATCTTCACGTTCGCCAGATCGACACCCGTGCCGTCTGCCTTGACGCGCACCTTGACGTTGTAGTCGATCACGCGCTTCACCGGGACAAGGATCTTCAAGCCTGCCTCCATATCTGTGTTCGTTCGCAAAAAGCCATTGTAGCCACTCCGCGGAGCGCCATACCCCATACGCTACGGTATGGAATATGGGATACTACCGCACCGCAACCGCAATTTCAATACCCAACCGTATGGAACCCAAAGCCGCCAAAGCGACGCGCACCGCCCTGGACCGCGATGCATGGATCCGCGGCGCGGTCACCGTACTGGCCGAGCACGGCGTCGAAGGGCTGCGCGTCGAGGTCCTCGCCAAGCGCCTTGGCGTGACCAAGGGCAGTTTCTACTGGCACTTCAAGGACAGGCGCGACCTCCATGAGGCGGTGCTGGAGCACTGGCGCGAAGGCCGCATCCGCGACATCCGCAAGCAGACCCAGGCGCAGCCCGGCGCGGAAGCGGCCGCCCTGCTCCACACGATCGAGGTGTACTCCTCGGCGCGCAACCGCAAGGGCATCGCCATCGAAGCCGCGGTGCGCGACTGGGCGCGACGCGACGCCCAAGCTGCCGCCGTCGTCGAACAGGTCGACGCCGAGCGCTTGGCCTGCTCCTGCCGGCTGTTCCTCGCCTGCGGGCTGCCGCTGCACGAAGCGCAGGCGCGCAGCCTGCTCCTCTATGCCTACGTCTTCGGCGTCAGCCTGATGCGGCCGGGCGCCTTCGGCGCCGACCTGGCGGCGCTGAAGACTTGGATCGCCGGCCTCATCGCGGAACGCTAGCCCGGCACGCACCCGCTACATCCTTTCGAAGATTCCGGCGGCGCCCATCCCCGTGCCGACGCACATGGTCACCATGCCGTACTTCAGGTTGCGCCGGCGCAGGGCATGCACCGTCGTCGCCGCGCGGATCGCTCCCGTCGCACCCAGCGGATGGCCAAGCGCGATCGCGCCACCCATCGGGTTGACCTTCGCCGGATCGAGGCCGAGGTCCTGGATTACGGCAAGCGCCTGAGCCGCAAAGGCCTCGTTGAGTTCGATCCAGTCGAGCTGGTCCTGCGTGATTCCTGCCGCCTTGCAGGCAACCGGGATCGCCTCCTTGGGACCGATGCCCATGATCTCGGGGGGTACGCCGCGCACGGCGAAGGACACGAAGCGCGCCAGCGGGGTCAGGTTGAACTGCTTGAGGATCTTCTCGCTGACCAGGATGAGCGCGCCGGCACCGTCCGAGGTCTGCGAACTGTTGCCCGCCGTCACCGAGCCCTTGGCGGCAAATACCGGCTTGAGCCTGCCGAGCACCTCGAGGCTGGTGTCGGCGCGCGCACCCTCGTCGCGATCCACGGTGCGCGTCTTCAGCGCGACTTCGCCGCTGCGCAGGTTCGGCATGCGATCGATGATTTCCACCGGCGTCGTTTCGTCGCGGAATTCCCCGGCCTGCTGGCCGGCGATGGCCTTGCGGTGGGAGTTGAGCGCGAATTCGTCCTGTGCCTCGCGCGTCACCTTCCACTGCGCCGCCACCTTTTCCGCCGTGAGGCCCATGCCGTAGGCCATGCCGACGTTCTCGTCGCGGAAGACGTCCATGTTGACCGATGGATGAAAGCCGCCCATCGGCACCATGGACATCGACTCGGCGCCCCCGGCGATCATCACGTCGGCCTGGCCGACGCGGATGCGGTCGGCGGCCATGGCCACGGCCGTGATCCCCGAGGCGCAGAAGCGGTTGACGGTGACGCCGCCCACGGTATTCGGCAGACCGGCCAGCAGCACGGCATTGCGCGCCATGTTGAGACCGGATTCGCCCTCGGGGAAGGAACAGCCGATGATGGCATCCTCCACCAGCTTCGGATCGAGCGTCGGCACCTGGCCCATCGCGCCCTGGATGGCCTTGACCAGCAGGTCGTCGGGCCGGGTGTTGCGAAACATGCCGCGCGGCGCCTTGCCGATCGGAGTGCGGGTGGCGGCAACGACGTAGGCGTCCTGAAGTTGTTTGCTCATTGCGTTCTCCTCAATTGCGCACCGGCTTGCCGGTCTGCATCATGCCCATGATGCGTTCCTGGGTCTTGGGATGGTTCAAGAGTTCCATGAAGCCCTTGCGTTCCAGGTCCAGCAGCCACTGCTCGCTGACCAGACTGCCGTTGTCCACTTCGCCGCCGGCAACGACGGTGGCGATCATCTGGCCGAGTTTGAAGTCGTGTGCCGAAATGAAGCCGCCGTCACGCATGTTCACCAACTGCATCATGATGGTGCCGATTGCATAGCGCCCGGCCACCGGAACCAGTTTCTGCAGCGGCGGGCGGTAGCCGGCATCGGCCATCGCCCTGGCCTCGGCCTTGGCCACGTGCAGCAGTTCGTAGGGGTTGAAGACGACAACGTCGTCGGCCTTCAGGTAGCCCATCTGCTTCGCCTCCAGCGCCGATTTCGAGACCGCCGCCGTAGCCGGGTTCATGAAGTTGTTCTTGAGGAACTGCAGCAGGTCGTTGCCACGCGCCTGCTCGGCAGAGCGCACCGCCGCTTCCTTGAGCCCGCCGCCGGCCGGGATCAATCCGACGCCGACCTCGACCAGGCCGATGTAGGACTCGATCAGGGCAACGCGGCGCGACGCATGCAACATCAGCTCGCAGCCGCCGCCCAGCGCCAGCCCGGCCACTGCAGCAACGACCGGTACGTTGGCGTATTTCATGCGCTGGAAGGCCTGCTGCAGCTTGGCGACTTCGGGCTCGATCGCCTTGACGCCGCCCGACATGAACAGCGGCAGCATGGCCTGCAGGTCGGCGCCCGCGGAAAAGGCGCCACCTTCTGCCGCATCGGCGTTCCAGATCACCAGGCCCTTGAAGTTGCGCTCGGCCTCCGCCAGCGCCATTTCCAGGCCGGCGATCACGCCCGGGCCGATGACGCGCATCTTGGTCTTGAGCGAAAGGATCAGCACCTCGTCACCCTGGTGCCAGATGCGCACCGAGTCATCCTCGAAGAAGGTCGTGCCGCCCTTGGCGCCATCGGCGACGCCATCGCCGAGCAGCGTGGCACGGAAGGCCTGGCGACGATACACGGGCAAGTCGGAGCGCCCGGCATAGGCCTTGCGCGCCGGCGACCAGGAGCCGTCCGGGGTATGCACCGCCGAACGCCCGTCGAACACCCAGGCCGGCAGGGGTGCAGAGCACAGCGCCTTGCCGGCGTCGATGTCCTCCTTGACCCATTGCGCCACCTGCTGCCAGCCGGCAGCCTGCCAGGTCTCGAACGGACCCAGCTTCTGGCCGAAGCCCCAGCGCATGGCGAAATCGACGTCGCGCGCGTTGTCGGCAATGGCTTCGAGGTGCACGGCGATGTAGTGGAAGGCATCGCGGAAGATCGCCCAGAGGAATTGCGCCTGCGGATTCGTCGAATCGCGCAGCGCCTTCATGCGCTTGGCCGGATCCTTCTCCTTGAGGATGCGCGCCACCAGGTCGTCGGCCTTTCCGCCGCCCGCCACATACTGGCCGCTGGCGAAGTCGAGCCGCTGCACGTCCTTGCCCACCTTCTTGTAGAAGCCCGCCTTCGTCTTCTGGCCAAGGGCACCGGCGGCGATCAGCTTCGCCAGCACCTCGGGCGTCTGGTAGACGGCCGCAAAAGGATCGTCGGGCAGCGTGTCCTGCATGGTCTTGATCACGTGGCCCAGGGTATCGAGGCCAACCACGTCGGCGGTCCGGAAGGTACCGGACTTGGCGCGACCCAGCTTGGACCCGGTCAAGTCGTCGACCACGTCGCAGGAGAGGCCGAACTTCTGCGCCTCGAACATCGTCGCCAGCATGCTGAAGACGCCGACGCGATTGGCGATGAAATTGGGCGTGTCCTTGGCCCGCACGACGCCCTTGCCCAGGGTGGTGACGAGGAAGCCTTCGAGCTGGTCGAGGATTTCCGGACGCGTTGCCGCCGTCGGAATCAGTTCGACGAGGTGCATGTAGCGCGGCGGATTGAAGAAATGCACGCCGCAGAAGCGCGACTTGAGCTCGGCGTCGAAGCCGTCGGCCAGCGCGGTGATCGACAGGCCGGAGGTGTTGGAGGCAAAGATCGCGCCCGGGGCGATGTAGGGTGCGACCTTCTTGTAGAGGTCATGCTTCCAATCCATGCGCTCGGCGATGGCCTCGATCACAAGGTCGCAGCCGCGCAGCAGGTCGAGGTGCTCGTCGTAGTTGGCCACCTCGATGCAGGCGGCGTCTTCCTTGTTGCCCAGCGGCGCCGGGCTCAGCTTTTTCAGGCCTTCGATGGCCTTGAGCACGATGCCGTCTTTCGGGCCCTCGCGGGCCGGCAGGTCGAACAGAACCACGGGCACCTTGGCATTGACGCAATGAGCGGCGATCTGCGCGCCCATAACGCCGGCGCCGAGCACCGCGACTTTCCTGACGATGAAATTGCTCATGCGGTCTTCCTCCTAGAAGAGTTCGGCTTCGAGTTCGAGCAGCGACTTGGCGCCCGAGCGCGCCTGGCGGATCAGCATCGCCGTTTCGGGCAGCAGGCGCGCGAAGTAGAAGCGTGCGGTGGCGAGTTTCGCCTTGTAGAACGGGTCGCCGGAGTCGAGCTTCGCCAGGGCGAGCTTCGCCATGCGGGCGAAGAACCAGGCATACACCAGGTGCCCCACCGTGCGCAGGTAAGGCACGGCGGCGGCACCGACTTCGTCCTGGTTCTGGAAGGCCTTCATGCCGATTTCCATGGTCAGCTTGGTGACCTTGTCACCCAGGTCGGCCAGCGGCGTGACGAACTCGCTCATCGCCTCATCGGTGCCGTTTTCCTCGACGAAGGCCTGCACCAGTGCGCCGAACTTCTTCAGCTTGGCGCCGTTGTCCATGAGGATCTTGCGCCCCAGCAGGTCGAGCGACTGGACGGTGTTGGTGCCTTCGTAAATCATGTTGATGCGAGCGTCGCGCACGTACTGCTCGATGCCCGTGCCGGTGATGTAGCCGTGGCCGCCATGCACCTGCATGGCCTCGGAAGTGGCGATCCAGCCGTTGTCCGTCATGAAAGCCTTCACGATCGGCGTCAGCAACGCCACCATCTCGCCCGCCTCCTTGCGCACGGCCTCGTCCGGATGCGACAGCTCGCGGTCGATCAAGAGCGCGATAAACGAGGCAAACGCGCGTCCGCCTTCGGCATAGGCCTTGGCAGTCAGCAGCATGCGCCGCACATCGGGGTGCACGATGATCGGATCGGCCGGCTGCTCGGGCGCCTTGACGCCCGACAGGCTGCGCATCTGCAGGCGCTCCTTGGCGTAGGCCAGGGCGTTCTGGTACGCCGCCTCGGTCAGCCCCAGCGACTGCATGCCGACGCCAAGCCGGGCCGCGTTCATCATGACGAACATCGCGTTGAGCCCCTTGTTCGGCTCGCCGATCAGCCAGCCCGTCGCCTCGTCGAGGCTGATCTGGCAGGTCGAGTTGCCGTGGATGCCCATCTTGTCTTCAAGCGCGTCGCAATGGATCTTGTTGCGCGCGCCCGGGTTGCCCTCGGCGTCCGGCACGAATTTGGGCACCACGAAAAGGGAAATGCCCTTGGTGCCCGTCGGCGCCTCGGGCAGCCGGGCCAGCACCAGATGCAGGATGTTCGCCGCCATGCCATGCTCGCCGGCCGAGATGAAGATCTTGTTGCCGGTGATTGCGTAACTGCCGTCGGGGCGCGGGACGGCCTTGGTGCGCAGCAGCCCGAGGTCGGTGCCGCAGTGCGGCTCGGTCAGGCACATCGTTCCGGTCCATTCCCCCGACACCAGCTTCGGCAGGTAGAGCGCCTTCTGTTCCGGCGTACCGTGCTCGTGCAGGCATTCGTAGGCGCCGTGCGACAGGCCCGGGTACATGTACCAGGCCTGGTTGGCCGAATTGAACATTTCCGAAAGCGAGGTCTGCAGCACGATGGGCAGGCCCTGGCCGCCGTATTCGGGATCGCAGGTCAGCGACGGCCAGCCTGCCTCGACGAACTGCTGGTACGCCTCCTTGAAGCCCTTTGGGGTCTGCACCTCGTGGGTCGCCATGTCGAGCCGGCAGCCTTCGCGGTCACCGACCTGGTTGAGCGGATACAGCACCTTGGCGGCGAATTTGCCTGCCTCTTCGAGAACGGCATTGATGGTGTCGGCATCGACTTCGGCGTGGGCCGGCAAGGCCTTGAGTTCGCTTCCGACGTCGAGCAGCTCGTGCAGGACGAAATGCATGTCGCGCAGGGGCGCAGCGTAAGTGCCCATGGGGATTCCTCCGGTACGTTATGGACGCCGTTCGCTCCGTCGCGAACAGTCGTTTCAAACAAACGTTTTAATACTAAACCAGAACGGCGGATGGAAGTAGTTGGCCGCCTCTAAACGGATCCGGACCGGGGAGGCTGCCCGCCTTTGGGGCAGGCGGCAGGCCACCGCAAGCCCGGGCGCCCCGGCCATAGGGCGACTTCCCGCCGCCGGCCAGCCCGCCACGACGGGAACTGCCAAGCGCCTCAGCGCAGGAAGTTGCGGCTGATCTCGCGAAACAGGTCGGAATCGGCGCGCCGCAGCCACTCGAAGGCAACCATCTCGCGGCTGACGATGGTGGCGCCGGCCTGGCGCATGCGCGCCAGTGCCAGCGCCTTGTCCGACTCGCGCCGGGAACCCACGGCCTCCTCGACGACGAAGACCTGGCGCCCCCCTTCCAGTAGTTCAAGCACGGTCTGCAGGACGCAGACGTGGGTTTCCATGCCGCAGACGACAACCTGGGCGGCACCACCCGCCTGCTCGAAACCATGGCAGCCGCCGGCCACGGCCGAGAAGTGGTTTTTGCTGGCCACGCACGCCGGCGGCAGTTCGGCGGCAACGAGCGGATGTGTCGGCCCAAGGCCCTGCGGGTACTGTTCGCATGCCAGCACCGGGACGTCCATGCGCCGCGCCAGCCTGATCAGCCAGACGACCTGATCGAGCAGGGCCTGCCAGCCCGAAATCGCCGGCACCAGCCGACCCTGGACGTCCACCACGAGGAGCGAGGATTTGCGCGCATCCATCAGCATGACTTCTCCCATGCGGCCAGAAACTCCTTCCAGTGCGCCTGGCCGGTCGCCGCCAGCGCGCTCCGCACGACGCCGACCTCCGCCTCGTGCTCGGCGCGACTGAGCGCCCCGCGCATCAACTGGAAGCGCAGATACACGAGGTAGGTATTGACGACGTCGGTCTCGCAATAGTCGCGAATTTCGTCGATACGACCTTCGAGCCAGGCGCCCCAGACGGCGGATCCGTCCATGCCGAGTTTGCCCGGCAGCCCCATGAGGCGCGCCAGCTGGTCAAGTGGCGCGGCGCCGCGCGGCTGGTACATCGCCAGCAGATCCATCAGGTCGAGATGGCGCGCGTGATAGCGGCTGATGTAGTTGTTCCACTTGAAGTCCTTCGAATCGCGGTAGTCGCCTTCACCCATGTCCCAGTAGCGCGGCGCGGCAATGCCGTGGATCAGCCCGCGGTAATGCAGCACCGGCAGGTCGAAGCCGCCCCCATTCCAGGACACCAGTTGGGGCGTGAATTTCTCGACGCCATCGAAGAAGCGCTGGACGATCTCCGCCTCGTTCGCCTTCGGCTCCGCCAGCGACCAGACCTTGAAGCCGCCTTCGTCACCCTGGCTTCGCAGCGCGCAGGAGATCACCACGACGCGCTGCAGGTGCAGCGGCAGGAAGTCGCTGCCGTTCTTCGCCCGCTGGCGTTGGAAGGCGAACTCCGCGACTTCGGCATCGGCCAGCGACGCGGGCAATTCGTGCAGCACGCGCAGTCCGGCGATGTCCGGAATCGTTTCGATGTCGAAGACCAGGGTGGGCGTCATGGCGGGATTCTATAATCCCGTCCCATGTCGGACGAGGAAAAAGGCGACGACGGGCGCCAGGGCATCCAGTCGATCGAGGTCGGCGTTCCCCTGCTGCGGGCGCTGGCGGATCACGGCGGGCCCATGATGCTGCGCGACTTGGCGCTCCGCGCCGGCATGCCGGCAGCCAAGGCGCACCGCTACCTGGTCAGCTTCGCCCGCACCGGCCTCGTGGTCCAGGAGGCGCACAGCGGGCGTTACGACCTCGGCCCGTTCGCCCTCGACCTCGGGCTCGCCAGCATCGCCCGCCTCGACGCGGTACGCGTGGCGACGCCCGTGCTCGAGGCGCTGGCCGAAGAGACGGGCGAGACGGTGGCGCTGGCGGTATGGGGCAATCTGGGGCCGACCATCGTGCGCTGGGTTGAATCGCGGCGCCCCGTCACGGTGAACCTACGTACTGGCTCCGTGATGCCGCTCCTGCACTCCGCGCTCGGGCTCTGTTACGTCAGCTTTTTCGACTCGGCCCAGTTGCGTGCCATGGTGGACGAGGCCCTGGCCATCAATGCGCGCGGCGAGGATACCCGGGCGCCGATCACGCGCGCCCAACTCGCAACCCTCGTTGCCGAAGCACGCAAACGGGGCCTGACGCGCGTCACCGGCTCGGTGCTGCCGGGCATCAATGCCTTCGCCGCGCCGGTGTTCAACCACGATGGCACGATGGCGCTGGCCTTTGCCGGCCTCGGTCCCGCCGGCCTCGTCCCGGCCGACTGGAACGGCAGCCTGCCGCAGGCAATCAAGGCCGCCGCGGAATCGGCATCGCTGCGCCTGGGCTGGCACGGGGCCCGCTAGCCGGGGCGGCGACGGCTCAGCGCTTGCCGAACGGCGCGGTGGTCAGCCCCAGGCTCTTCCAGGACTGCATGCCGCCGCGATACCACTTGAGCTTGTGCGCCGGATAACCGAGCGCCAGAAGCTGGCGGATATTGGTGGGGGATTGCCCGCACCAGATCCCGTTGCAGTAGAAGACCAACGTCTTCGCGTTCTCGAAATTCCAGAGCAGGCCGGTGCGTGCCGCGCCGAACTGCAGCGTGAGGATGTCGGCGATCGCATCGGCGTCGGCATGCGCCGGGTGCAGGCGATTCCAGGGAAGGTTGATCGCGCCGGGGATGATGCCGGAGCGCTGCAGCCACTCCTCCTCGCGCGAATCGACCACCATCACCGACTCGTCGCGCCGCGTCACCCGCTGCAGGTAGTCGAGCAGTTCGAGCTCGCCTATGGTTTCCACGCCGGGCGCCAGTTGCATCGGCTGCACGCAATACGGCGGGCAGGGCCGCGACGTCATGGCAAAATCGGGATCGATCTGGTTGAAGTTGTCCGGCTCGCGCTGGATGCGCACCAGGCGTCCCTCATGCACCACGTCCAGGTAGGGCTGGCGGGCCGTAATGCCGACCGGCTGATCCGCCGCGACGGCGGAGGCCGCCAGCACCAGGGCGGCGAGGAACACGGCCGGCGCACGCCAGGCAGGACAATCCGCGTCAGGACGCAATTCGGACATGGCGAGAGTATCCCCTAGCCGCCACCCTCCGTCAAAGTAGCCGCCGCGACGGCCGGCACCCGGTCAGGGGCGGTCGAGCATGCAGGAATTCGCCTT
>ERZ724521.1026-NODE-1026-length-12464-cov-3.717221_pt1 | contig 12464 bp, 10 predicted proteins | sample MGYA00376054_ERZ724521 | MGnify/ENA primary metagenome ERZ724521 (study PRJEB28724, sample SAMN07190883) | activated sludge metagenome | isolation source: activated sludge of sewage treatment plant in Hong Hong | place: Hong Kong | collected 2016-03-17 ... | reverse complement strand
TATCTGGATTGCCGGCGCGCATGCGCAGGATCTGCCCGATCGCGTCAGGCTGCCGGCCGTCACCAAAGCCAGGGATTTGATCCAGGCCGGCGCACACCTGCGCTCGGCCGAGGTTCTGCGTCGCGTCATCGATCTGCCGGCCGAGCTGGATGACTTCAGCAAGGAAGAGCGGCGACGCATCAGTGCCTTTCTATCCTGGGCGAAGCTCAACGGCGCCGATCAAGGCTATGTCGCACAACACCGCAAAGCCTGGTGGTCTGTCGGCCTCAAGGCCCCGGCGCCGATCCTGTGTACCTACATGGCTCGCCGGCCGCCTCAGTTCACGCTCAATGCCTGCGCAGCGCGACACATCAACATCGCGCACGGTCTCTACCCGCGCCAGCCACTCACCGATGAGGCGATGGGCCGCCTGGTGATGTGGCTCAACCGGAATATCGACACCGGAAGCGGCAGAACCTATGCCGGCGGCTTGACCAAGTTCGAGCCCAAGGAAGTCGAGCGCCTGCGCATTCCGGGCCTGGAAACCCTTCTCGCATGACAAGCGCGCCGCCTCGATGGACTACGGCCAAACTAGCCGAAGCTGCCGCCGCCTCTGCCGCATTGTTCCGCTCGGAACGTCTGGGCGTTTCCGGCGCCTGGGAAACACACTACAAACAGGCCCGCGACAAATTCGAGCAGCTTTTCAGCCAGCTGAGCGACCTCACCCCGGATGCGATCACCGACAACAATCTCGCCGAGGCCTACGGGCGCGGCCTCGGTGAAGCGTTGCGCTATCTGGCCAGCCCGCCGATCTCCGATGACGATCTGCAAGTCATTGCCGATGTCGATTCGGTCGCTCCCGGCGTATTGAAGAAGAATCCCGAAGCGCTGCGCAAAGTCTTCGCAGTCATCGAACGTGTGATCGACCCGTACCGATTTCCATGGGTGAAAGCCGGCGGTGTGCCTACCAGTCAGCAACGCGAGGCAGCCTTACTGGCATCCTCCGTGCTCCTGGCCGCGCAACGCATCGCAACCGAACGACGCAACCAGGGCAAGGAGAACCAGGAAACGCAGGTGAAACGCTACCTGCACAGCCTGGGCTTTACCGAAGCGCCTGCCGTAGCGATCAACACCATCGTCAAGGGGCCGCAGTCCATGCAGTTCTGCGCCGAATGTCAGCTCGGCGAACGCAAGGCCGATGTCGTCGTGCGCTTGCACGATACGCGCCTCATGGCAATCGAGTGCAAGGTTTCGAACAGTGCGACCAACAGCGTCAAGCGCCTGAACAACGATGCAGCAGTCAAGGCCGAATACTGGCTCAAGCAGTTCGGCACAGCGCAGGTCGTGCCGGCTGCAGCGCTGGCCGGCGTATTCAACGTGTTGAATCTCGAACAGGCGCAGACACGTGGCCTGACGTTATTCTGGTCTCATGACCTTGACCAACTCGGGGCATTTATCGCGACTACCGGGTAGACCAGCCCCATACCCGGTATCATTCCTGCGCTCTCGGTAGTGCAGGCTTTTTGCATCTGGAGCACTCATGCACGCAACCCAGGCCCGCCAATCGCTGATCGACAGCGCGTTGCGGCTCGACGCCAAGGGCATCAACCACGGCAGCGCCGGCAATCTGAGCCTGCGCTGGCTTGATGGATTCCTGATCACACCGTCCGGCATGCCTTATGACCGGATCGTGCCGGACGACATCGTGTTCATGGATTTTGCCGGCAAGGTCGAAGGCCGGCGCAAGCCGTCGTCGGAGTGGCGTTTTCATCACGATGTGTACGCCGCAAGACCGGAAATCGGTGCGGTGGTGCACACCCATTCGCGCTTTGCCACCACGCTGGCCTGCCTGCGGCGCGAGGTGCCGGCGTTTCACTACATGATTGCCATGGCCGGCGGCAACAACATCCGCTGCGCGCCGTATGCCACTTTCGGTACCCAGCAGTTGTCGGATTATGCGCTGCAGGCGCTCGAAGGCCGGCTGGCCTGCCTGCTGGGCACGCACGGGTTGCTGGTGCTGGGGACAGACCTGGAACGGGCGCAGGCGCTGACCATCGAGGTGGAAAACCTGTGCGAAATGTACTGGCGCGCCTTGCAGATCGGCGAGCCGGCGCTGTTGTCGGATGCGGAAATGGCGCTGGTACTGGAAAAATTCCGCCATTACGGCGCCAACGCGCAAAGCTGAACCGCTTCGGCTAAAGTTATATCCTTCGCGTCGAATTCAGCCACAACATGCCACACGTCCAAGCCAACGGTCTGCGGATCGAATACGAAACCTTCGGCAACCCGCAGCAGCCGTGCGTATTGCTGGTGATGGGCCTGGGCATGCAGATGATCGGCTGGCCGGACGATTTCTGCCGTCAGCTGGCGGCTGCCGGTTATCACGTGGTGCGTTTCGACAACCGCGATATCGGCCTGTCGACGCACATGGGCCATCTGGGCAAGCCGAATCTGCTGTGGAATATCGCCAAACACTCGCTGGGCATGAAAATCACCGCCCCCTACTCGCTCGCCGACATGGCACGCGATGCGCTCGGCCTGCTGGATGCGCTGCATATCGAGCATGCACACGTGGTCGGGGTGTCGATGGGCGGCATGATTGCGCAGACGCTTACCGGCATCGCGCCGGAACGGGTGCTGACGCTGACCAGCATCATGAGCACCAGTGGCGCACGCGGCCTGCCGGGGCCGACACCGCGCGCCAAGGCCGCCATTCTCAGCCGGCCGCCGCGCGGCGCCTATCAGCCGCACAAGCGCGATCTGCTGGTCGAACATTATCTCGGCGCCATTCGCGTCATCGGCAGCCCGGGCTTCCCGATGTCGGACGATGCGCACCGGGCGCGCATTCGCCGCTGGCTGGATCGCTCGATCTATCCGGAAGGCGTGCTGCGCCAGCTGCTGGCAGTAGTCCAGGGGCCGGATCGCACGCCGCTGCTGCAGCGCATCGAACGGCCGACGCTGGTGGTACACGGCAAGGAAGACCCGCTGGTGCCGCTGGCATGCGGCCGCGACACCGCAGCCAAGATTCCCACCGCACGGCTGGTGGAAGTGCCGGGAATGGCGCACGACCTGCCGCCGGGCGTATGCGAAGTCCTGCTGCACGAACTGATTCCACACTTCCGGCACGACACGGGCGCCCGCTCCTGAGAGGCTGTTCACGATCTTGCTGCGAGGGCGAGATCGGGGCTCATGCGCTACCGTTCGCCCTGCCGCGGGCTGCTCGCGACAGACTTTGAACAGGTTCCGGGCCAGGCACCGCTGTATCCGGCCAATCCATTCCGGCGGCAGCCGACCTTTTATGCCAAAGACATGAGAACACGGGTACAATCCTGACCGTCAGTCAAAAACCAATAACGCAGAGAAACTATCGTGAGAACAATGAGCGGTCTGGATGGCGCATTCCTGCACATCGAAACCCCGGAAACGCCGATGCACGTCGGCGCGCTGTACCTGCTGAGCAAGCCCGAAAACATGGAGGGCAGCTATTTCGAAGAAGTGAAACGGCTACTGATGCCGCGCCTGGCGATGTCGCCATTCTTCCGCGCGCGTCTGGCGCCGATGCCGTTCAACCTGGTCAATCCGGTGTGGGTCGAAGACCGTTTGCCGAACCCCGAATATCACCTGCGCCAGGTGCTGCTGCCGCATCCGGGCAGTATCGAGCAATTGCAGGACAAGGTTGCCGAGCTGCACGCCGGGCTGCTCGACCGCAGCCAGCCGCTGTGGGAGCTGACCGTGATCGACGGCCTCGCCGACGGTAGCGTGGCGATCTACATGAAAGTCCACCACGCGGCGCTGGACGGCGCCTCCGGCGTGGCGCTGGCAAGCATCCTGTTCGACAGCAGTGCCACTCCGCGACCGGTGCCGGCCGACTGGCGCGAACAGGCCAGCCAGAGCGCGCCGACCACGCTGCTGCAACGCATCGGCGCGGCGGTGAAGCAGACTTCGGATCAATACGGCAAGCTGATGCGCGGCATTCCCGAACTGCTCGATGTGGTCGGTGGCCTGCTCAGGCAATCCGGCACCGGTGGCGCGCCGTCGGGCAAGCAGAAGCAGAATTTCGCCCTCGGGCCGAAAACCCCGCTCAACGTGCCGATCACCAGCGAACGCGGTTTTGCCGCGCTGACACTGCCGCTGGCCGGCATCAAGCGTATTGCCGCAACCCACGATGTGAAACTGAACGACGTGGTGCTGGCCATCTGCAGCGGCGCCATGCGCAGCTATCTGAAGCAGCATCGCAGCCTGCCGCGCAAGTCGCTGATCGCCACCATCCCGGTATCGCTGCGCGCTGCCGGCGACACCAGCACCACCACCCAGGCTACGCTGACGCTGGTCAACCTGGCGACGCACATCGCCGATCCGCTGAAGCGGCTGCACGCGATCCGCGGTGCCGCTACCGCGGCCAAGACACTGACCAATCAGGCCAAATCGGTGATGCCGACCGATTTTCCGTCGCTGGGCGTGCCGTGGCTGCTCGGCGGGCTGGCGTCGCTGTATGGCCTGTCGAGAATATCCAGCGTGGTGCCGCCGATTGCCAACCTGTTGATTTCCAACGTTCCCGGCCCGCGCCAGCCGCTGTATGTTGCCGGCGGACAAATCCTCGCCTACTGGCCGCTGAGCATCGTCGAGCACGGGCTGGGGCTGAACGTGACGGTGATGAGCTACTGCGATTCGCTCGATATCGGCCTGACCGTGGCGCGCAATGCGGTGCCGGACGTACATTTGCTGGCGCAAATGGTTAATCGGGCCTATGAAGAATTGGAACAGCTGCCCGCGCCGGCAACCGGCGAGCCGGCGGACACCGCCGCCAGCCCGGCCAAGCCGCGCCGCAAAAGCAACGCACCGGCAACAGAGGCAGCTGCCAAGCCAAAACCGCGAACACGCAAAAATCCGGAGACGGCCTGAGCCCTGACCAGTCGGGGGCGGCAGGCGCGCTACGGCAAACAGGAGCGAGACCATGCAGAAAGCCCACCACTGGTATGACTTCAACGCCCTGCGTCCGCCGGGCATCCTGAAACTGGTACTGGAAGCCCGGCTCGGCTGGGAATACGCCGCTACCGTCGCCGCCCGGCCATTGCTGGCAATGGCGCCGCGCGGCGACGGCCATCCGGTGCTGGTGTTGCCGGGCATGCTGGCCGGCGACCTCACTACCCGGCCGTTGCGGCGCTATCTCAAGCGCCAGGGCTACACTCCGTATGCCTGGGAACAGGGGCTGAACCTCGGCCCGCGCGAAGGCGTGATCGAAGCGATGCTGGAGCGGCTGAAAACCATCTACCTCAAGCACGAACGTCCGGTCAGCCTGATCGGCTGGAGCCTGGGTGGGCTGTATGCGCGCGAGCTGGCCAAAGCGCATCCGGAAATCGTGCGCAGCGTGATCACCATGGGTACGCCGTTCACCGGCCACCCGAAAGCCACCAATGCCTGGCGCGTGTATCAGTTCGTTACCGGCCACAAGCTCGACCGCGAAGACCTGCACGAGCCGCTGCGCGCACCGCCGCCGGTGCCGACCACCTCGATTTTCAGCCGTACCGACGGTATCGTCTCCTGGCACTGCAGCCTGGAGCACGCCACCGAACACAGCGAAAGCATCGAAGTCAAGGCCAGCCACCTCGGCATGGGCATGAATCCGCTGACGCTGTACGCGATTGCCGACCGGCTGGCACAGCCGGAGCACGACTGGAAACCGTTCGACCGCAGCGGCGTGCTCGCCTGCCTGTATCCCAACCCCTACCGCCGCTGAACGCGGCGGCGGCCGGCTGCAGCGGCGGCGCTGTCAATCTGCTTGCGCAGCCCCGCCCAGCCGGCCATTTTCGAGCAGCATGCGTTCCAGCGCCTCCAGTGGCAGTGGCAGTGGCGGGCTGAACAGATAACCCTGATAGGCGTGACAACCGTGGGTTTGGAGAAACCGGCGTTGCGCCTCGGTTTCCACTCCCTCGGCAATCACCTCCATTTCCAGGCCCTGGCTCATGGTGATGATAGTCCGCACGATGGTGCCATCGTTGCGCTTGCCGGGAATATTGCGCACGAACGAGCGGTCGATTTTCAGCTGGTCGAGCGGCAACTGCGCCAGATAGGCCAGCGACGAATAGCCGGTGCCGAAATCGTCCATGGCGAAACGCACTCCCAGCAGCTTGATCTGCTGCATCTTGTCGATGGTGTCTTCGACATCCTCCAGCACCAGGCTTTCGGTCAGCTCCAGCTTCAACAGCGCCGGATTTACCCCGCTGGACTGCAATGCCCGCTGCACCTGCTGCACAAAATCGGACTGGCGGAACTGGCGCGGGCTGACATTGACCGCAATCTGCAAGTGCCGCGTACGCTCGTCGAGTGCCCACTGCTGCAACTGGCGGCAGGCGGTTTCCAGCGCCCACAGGCCGATCAGCAGAATCCAGCCGGTTTCCTCTGCCAGCGGAATGAATTCGCCCGGCAGCACCAGCCCGCGCTGCGGATGCTGCCAGCGCACCAGCGCTTCAACCCCGGTAAGGATGCCGCTGGCTGCAACCTGCGGCTGGTAATACAGCCGCAGCTGGCCGCCGATCAGGGCCTGATGCAGCTCGGCTTCGAGCGAATTGCGCAGCTCCAGTGCCGCCAGCAGTGCCGGCTGGAAGAAACGCAGCGTATTGCGGCCGGCGTTCTTGGCCTGGTACAGCGCCAGATCGGCATGCTTGAACAAGCCTTCGACCGTATCGCAATGGCTGAACAGCGCCACGCCGATGCTCAGCTTGCAATGGTATTGCTGGCCGCGCAGGCTGAACGGCCGGTCTATCGTCTCGCGCAGCTTGTGCCCCAGTTGCCCGGCCAGCCGCGCGGCTTCCTCGACATCGCTGCTGAGATTGTCCAGCAGCACCACGAATTCGTCGCCGCCCTGGCGCGCCACCGTATCGCAATCGCGCACGCAGCCGGCGAGGCGCTGCGCCACTTCGACCAGCAGCAGGTCGCCGGCATCGTGGCCGCGGGTATCGTTGAGCGCCTTGAAATTGTCCAGATCGATGAAAAACAGCGCACCGTAGCGGCCGCTGCGGCCGCTGGCGGCGATTGCCTGGCCGAGCCGGTCCTGCAGCAGCCGGCGGTTGGGCAGGCGCGTCAGCGGATCGTAGTAGGCCAGCCGGTGGATTTCCGCTTCGGCCTCCTTGTCGTCGCCGATATCGGAATAACTGCCGACATAATGGGTTACGCCCCGATCCGGCGTCTCGACTGCGGCAATGGTCAGCAGTGCGGCGTAAACGAATCCGTTCTTGTGGCGATTCCAGATTTCGCCCTGCCAGCGGCCCTTGTTGCGCAGTGAATCCCACATGCGCTGGTAGAACAGCGCATCGTGCCGCCCGGAATGCAGCAAGTCGCCCGGCGCCTTGCCGATCGCCTCTTCTGCCGTATAGCCGGTAAAGCGCGTGAACGCCGAATTGACACGCAGGATCACGCCCTGCGGTGTGGTGATGATCATGCTGCTCTGCGATTCGAACGCCACCGCCGCCACTGCCAGCTCTTCCTCCGCCAGCTTGCGTTCGGTGATGTCCTGAATGGTGCCGATGCGCCGCACCGGATTGCCGTCGGCATCGTACTCCAGCTCGCCCAGCCCGTGCACCCAGCGCACCGCCTTGTCGTTGATGCGCACCACCTTGTATTCGTAATCAAAGCGCTTGCGTTCGCGTTCGACTTCGAAATGATAGGCATACAGCTGGTCGCGGGTATCGGGGTGCAGAAACGCTGCCCAGCCCTCCAGCGTGTGCGGATAGCTGGCATCGATGCCGAAGATCTTGTACATCTCCGGCGACACTTTCCAGACGCCGGTCGCCAGATCGGTGACATAGCTGGCAATACCGGCAACCTGCTGCGATTCGCGCAGAAAACGCTCGTTCGCGTGCAGCGCCTCCTGTGCCAGCTTGGTTTCGGTCATATCGATGAAACTGACGATCACCCCGGCAAGCTGCAAGCCGTGCAAATGGTATGGCCGTATCCGCATCGTGTACCAGCGGCCGGACTGCGCCTGCACCTGGCAGTCCAGCGGCTGCGACGTGCTCAGCGCGGCCTGCGCGCCGGCCAGCAGGCAGTCTTGCACCGGCTGCAGCTGCACGCCGAGCTGCGGCAGCGCGCGGCCGATATCGGCTGCGCCGAAATGGAACAACGGCACGGCAGAGCTGGTAAAACGGACCAGCCGCAGCTGCAGGTCGAAAAACAGCATGGCGATGCCGGCATCTGCCAGCAATGCGTCGATATCGGTATCGATATGATCGATGGGCGGTTCGGTGCGAGCGATGGCCCCGGCATCCTGCGCCGGGCCATCGGCCGGCGGCTGCGCGGGTATCGGGTAATCCATGGACAATCTGGTTGCTCCCCTGCCATTGCGGGCAATGCGGAAATCGTTCCCGTTTACGGCGATCTGTATTGTAAATCGCAGTATACGCAGAATCGACCCGAACTCTCGCTTGCGGCAGCGGCCGCCGGGCAGCCGGCAGCCGGCCGGTTTCGCAACGCACCTGGAAGCGCCGCCGGTTACCGTTCAGGCGAATGCAGGGGGGATTGTCGTGGATCTCGTCGGATGTCCGATATCGGCAGGGCCTGCATCTGATTACCCCCCCTCTTTTGGCCTATAGCCCATTCGTTATATTGTCATTAATATAGCGAAATCCTGTTAACCGTTGTAAGGACCTGGAAATGGACAGTGCAAGCCAACTGATCAGTAATTACCGACATTTCCAGCTACTTCGTGCCGCACTGGAAATCGGGCTGTTCGAATGGCTGCTGGAGCACGGGCCCGCCAGCCATGCCGATATCGCCAACGCAATGCGCCTGCACAAGCAGCGCTCGCATTCCTTTCTGGTCGAGCTGGCTACGCTGAACTGGCTGAAATTCGACGGAACCCGCTACACACCGAGCATGCAGGCCTGCCAGCTGATTGGCGCGATGACGCCGGCAACGCAGGCCGGCAAGGCTTTGCTGGGAATGGGCAATCCTTATTCGGGCTGGAACCGGATGTCGGAACTGTTGCTTACGCTCGACACAGACAATTGCGCCAGCGCCGGGCCGGCGTCGGAAGCATGGCCGCTGCCGCTCGACGGTACCGGCTGCGACCCTGTGCAGGCCGGTAACGCGCCGGGCCGTTTTTACGCCTAGCGCTATATATACAACTATATTTCCATAACAATAACCTGGAATGGCACCACCGGGGATGGACGAATCGATCAGCCATATTTCAAAGGGAGAATGAACTTGCGTCACCATCTGAAACCGTTTCCTGTCCGGCAACGCCGGCTGACCAGGGCGATTGCTTTCGCCTGCCTCGGCTACGGCATGGCCCCGGCGCTTGCCGCGGCTGCCGACCTCGCTCCAGTCGAGCTCGGCACTGTCGTCGTCACGGCCGCACGTAGCGCCGATCGCGGCACCATCCATCGGGATCAGGCCGCATCGGGCGTCAGCCGTGACGATTTCCAGACGTTCAACCGCGAAACCGTCGCCGATGCGCTCGACCTGCTGCCGGGCATGATCATTGCCAGCAACGGCCGCAACGAGAAAACCATCAGCGCCCGCGGCTACGATTCCCGGCAGATGCCGATTTTCGTCGATGGCATTCCGCTGTATGTGCCGTATGACGGCTATGTCGATCTGGGGCGCTTCCGCACCGCCGATCTGGCGGCAATCCAGGTCGCCAAGGGTATGAGTTCGATGATGTACGGCCCGAATACGCTCGGCGGCGCAATCAACCTGCTGACGCGCAAGCCAACCAGGCCATTCGAAGGCGAAGTACGTGTCGGTGGCGGCAGCGGCCAGTTGCGCCAGGGCAGCGTCAATCTCGGCACCCGGCAGGATAGCTGGTATCTGCAGGCCGGCGCCGATTACGCGAGTCAGGATTATTTCAGGCTGTCGGGCGATTTCGCGCCGACCGCGATCGAGGACGGCGGCAAACGGCTGAATTCCGATCATCTCGACATCAAGAAATCGGTCAAGCTCGGCTGGCTACCGCGCGAGGGCGACGAATACGCGCTCGGCTACATCGACCAGCACGGCGCCAAGGGCCAGCCACCGACCGTCGATCCGGCAGCTGGCCCACGCTACTGGCGCTGGCCGTACTGGGACAAGCAAAGCGTCTACCTGCTGAGCACCACCCGGCTGAGCGATAGCGAAGCGCTCAAGCTGCGCGTGTATCACGACACCTACGCCAACGGTATCGTCAACTACAAGGATGGCAGCTACGAGCAGGTGCAGGCCAAGGTGCTGAATACCACCACCGGCGAGAGCTATTACGACGACAGCAGCAACGGCGCTTCGGTCGAGCTGGAAAGCCGGCGGCTGGCGGGCCATACGCTGAAAGCACTGGTCTACGCCAAGCGCGACACGCATCGCGAAAGCGACGGCCAGACCAATGGCGCAACGTTCCGCGACAGCATCGGCTCATTGGCGCTGGAAGATCAGTTTCGGCTCGGCAGCAATACACAGCTGGTCGCCGGCGTATCGCGCGACACCTTGAAGCCGACCGAATCGGGCATGTATCAGCTGCCGGCGGAGAAAACCCTCAACAACGCCCAGCTCGGCATTTACCACGATCTGACCGACAGCCGCGTCTACGCCAGCATTGCCGGCAAATCGCGGCTGCCGACGCTGAAAGACCGTTACTCCTTGCGCATGGGCAGCACGATCGAAAATCCCGATCAGCAGCCGGAACGTTCGCGCAATTACGAAATCGGCTATCAGGGCGAACCGTGGGCCAACGGCAATCTGGATGCGGCGCTGTTTTACAGCGATATCCGCGATCTGATCCAGTCGGTGAGCAATGTGCAACCGGGCAAGAGCCAGATGCAGAACGTCGGCCATGTCACCGCACAGGGGCTGGAGCTGAGCCTGAAACAGCGGCTGGAGCGCGGCCTGACGCTGGGCGGCGCCTACACCCTGCTGTCGCGCGACAACCGCAGCAACGCCGACCGGCTGACCGGCACGCCACGCAACAAGCTCACCGGCTACGCCGAATGGCGCTTTGCAGCGGCGTGGCGTGCGGTATGGCTGACGCAGTACGAAAGCAGCCGCTGGAGTTCCAATAGCGTCGAGCTGGGCAGCTACAGCACTTCCGACCTGAAGCTGGCCTGGTCGCCGGCCAAACCGCTGACGCTGGAAATCGGCAGCAACAACCTGTTCGATCGCAATTACCAGCTGGTCGATGGCTATCCGTCGCCGGGCCGCAGCTGGTTCGTCAACGGCCAATATCAATTCTGATCTGCAAGGAAATCATCATGAAACGACTGCAACACGCACTGCTGTTACTGGCCTTGGCCATGGCCCCGGCGCTGACCCACGCGGCCGGCAAGGTCGATAACCCGGCGCAATATGTGACCAAGTCGGTCAGCGTTGCCGGTGTGGTGGCCAAACCGCTGACACTGAGCGTTGCCGAGCTGAAAAAACTGCCGCCCACCGAGCTGGCCGGCATGCCTATCGTCTGTCAGAGCGGCGCCACCATGGAAGAAGTGAAGCAGTACAAGGGGGTGAAGCTGAAAGACGTGCTCGACAAGGCCGAGATCGTCAGCAAGGACCACAACGACAACAAGAAAATGGTGATCGTTGCCACCGCCAGCGACGGCTACAAAGCGATATTCTCGTGGCAGGAGCTGTACAACTCGCCGATCGGCGACGAGGTAGTGGTGTTCTACGAGAAAAACAGCAAGCCGCTCGATGAAGACGAAGGCCAGATCGCGCTGATTTCCGCCAAGGACCTGCGCGCCGGGCCACGCCATGTGAAATGGCTGAAGTCGCTGGAAGTGGTCAAGCTGTTCTGAGCGACAGGACACCGACCGGGCTGCAGACCGCTCTGGATGCGGCTCGCAGCCTGGCTGCAAGCCGCGCCAGTACTGGTCTGCAGCCCGGCATGCTCAGACCTGAACGCCAGGAATTACCGCCGCAGCCTTGATCACAGCCGTTGCCGCAACTCCTGCTTTCAACCCCAGCGAGGCAACGGAATTCTGGGTGACGATTGCCACCACTTCGGTGCCACCGGCCAGCGACAACCATAGCGCTAAAGAACTATTCGCAACTTGCCCGCCGGCAGTTAGACTGTATAAGAACATATACAGCGAAATAATCCACATGGCCGCTTCCGGCTCCCCCAATCCAGGCAAACTGGTCGGTAAAATCGCGCTGGAGACCCAGCTCGGCGCCCTGCTCGGCGACACACGCATCCGCCTGCTGGAAGCCATCGAACTGCATGGCTCGATCTCGCAGGCAGCCAAAACCGTCCCCCTCTCCTACAAAGCCGCCTGGGATGCAGTGGATGCAATGAACAACATGGCCGACTCGCCGCTGGTGGAGCGCTCGGTTGGCGGCCGTCAGGGCGGCGGCACGACACTGACGCACTACGGCCGGCAAATGGTGGCGCTATACAGGGCAATGGAAAAGGAATACCAGGAAGCCCTGGATCGCGTATCCGACCGTCTTGGCAAGATCGGCCTCAACGACGTGGCCGAATCCCGCTCCCTGATGCGGCGCATGCCAACGAAAACCGGCCCCCG